>WNFG01001842.1_pt1 | contig 19571 bp, 15 predicted proteins | sample 5400431 | NCBI WGS metagenome assembly WNFG01 (sample SAMN13153346, study PRJNA577476) | soil metagenome | isolation source: 120 cm saprolite under Douglas fir tree site 2 hole 3 replicate 2 | place: USA:California | collected 2015-04-18 | reverse complement strand
GCCCGGGGTTTCTGTGTGTTGTCGGATTTCGCGGAGATTCAATACAAATGTACTGGGCTCTACAACAGCAAAGCCGAATCCGGGATTCTATGGAACGATGAATCGGTGAAGATTGAATGGCCGCTGCCTACATCCCAAATTCAACTTTCTGAAAAAGACAGGAACGCACAAACCCTCGAACACTGGCTTGATTCTCCTCAGTCTGAATATTTTCAATACGAATCTGTGCAAGACCAAACCGCCTAACAAGTTTTCCTAACTCGGCTAGAAAAAACATTCACGGAGTCAATCAATGAAACTTCTTATCGCCGGTGGTGCGGGCTACGTAGGTTCCGCCCTCATTCCAAAGCTACTAGATCGTGGTTACAAGGTTGACGTAGTGGACCTATTTTGGTTCGGGAACCGCCTGCCCCGGCAGGTCGGGATCATTAACAAAGATATCTTCCAACTCAGCGTGGAAGACCTGGCTTCCTATGAACAGGTGATATTCCTGGCGGGCTTATCGAATGATCCCATGGCGGAATTCTCGCCGAGTAAGAATTTCATATTCAACGCTGCTGCCCCGGCATACTTGGCGTACACCGCCAAGAACGCCAAAGTAAGAAGATACATCTACGCGTCCTCTTGCTCTGTATACGGTTACAGCGAAAATGAGCTCTTCGATGAAACCCGGCCGGTCGCATCCACTTATCCTTACGGGATCTCCAAACTCCAGGGAGAACAGGCGGCGATGCAGCTTTGCGATCAGGAATTTTCGGTTATATCTCTACGTAAGGGTACCGTTTCGGGTTACAGCCCCCGGATGCGTCTAGACCTGATCGTCAACACGATGTTCAAGACGGCCCTTAAAGAGCGCACCATCACGGTCAACAACCCTTCTATCTGGCGGCCCATTCTCAGTATCGAAGATGCCGCTACGGCTTATATACGCGCGATTGAGGCGAATTATAAGATCTCAGGAATTTTCAATGTTGCCTCGGGTAACTACACCGTCGGAGAAGTCGGCGACCTTGTGCGAGGAGCGATTGAAACACAACTCGGAGGACGCCTGAATCTGATAATCAAGCACATCCAGGACTTCCGGAACTACAAGGTTTGCACGGAAAAGGCGAGGAATGTCCTCAGCTTCCACCCGACCGGCGATCTCTCTTCGATCATCAAAGCTTTGATCGAAAACATGGAAAAGTTTCGCGACCTGGATAATCCGCTCTATTCGAATATCCACACATTTAGAGAACTGGAAAGCGGAATCGACACCTACGCGATGGCCGTCGCAGGTACGCGATGAAAGTCATTGTAATCGGTGGGAACGGTCAACTTGGCAGCGATGTGGTCCGCGCATTCGCAGACGATGGCGACGACGTCCGCGCGTTATGCCATGAAGATGTAGAAGTCTCAAATTTGGATTCGGTTGCCGCTTGTGTGCGGGCGCTGCGCCCCGATTGCATCGTGAATACGGCCGCGATGCACCATGTCGAAACTTGTGAACGAGAGGCACAGAAAAGCTTCGACGTAAACGCATTGGGTGCCCGAAACCTAGCCCTGGTCGCCCGCGACGTGCAAGCTACTCTGGTTCACGTCAGCACTGATTACGTGTTCGATGGCTCAAAACATGCCCCATATGTCGAGAATGACGCCCCGCTTCCGCTGAACGTCTACGGTTGCAGCAAACTCGCGGGAGAACATTTCGTTCGTACCGTCGCCCCGAAGCACTTTGTCCTGCGTACCTCGGCTATTTATGGAAAGCAGCCTTGCAGAGCGAAGGGCGGCCTCAACTTTGTGGAATTGATGCTGAAGCTTGCGCGAGAACGCGGAGAAGTTCGTGTCGTGGATTCAGAATTCGTTACTCCAACTCCTACTGCACAATTGGCGCAACAGATTGTTGCTCTCAGTCGTTGTGAATGCTACGGCCTGTATCACGCTACCGCGGAAGGCAGTTGCTCCTGGTTCGAATTTGCCCAGGAGATTTTCACCATTACCGGGACGCCAGCCAAGCTGACGCCCGCAATGGCGGGCGATTTTCCAGTCAAGGTTCCTCGGCCGACGTACTCCGTTCTCGAAAACCGCGCTCTAAAAAGCCGCGGACTTAACATTTTCGAGCCTTGGCAGAGCGGCCTTCGTGATTATCTCGGAATCTCGAAGGAATCCACGCACGCATCTGTAGCTCGTTAGTTGCTTATCCCAACTTTTAGATTGTGTCCAATAAACCGCATATCAGGACCCTTTAATCACAATGTTAGAAAACTATGTCTGTATTGCACCAGACGTTAAACTCGGCAAGCACGTTAAGCTCTCGAAGTTCATTAATCTCTACGGCTGCGAAATCGGCGATAACACAAAGGTCGGAGCCTTCGTCGAAATCCAGAAAAATGCCAGAGTCGGAAAGAACTGCAAAATCTCAAGCCACACGTTCATTTGTGAAGGCGTTGACATCGAGGACGGTGTTTTCATCGGCCATAGCGTCACATTCATCAATGACAGCTATCCACGTGCGGTAACCCCTGACGGTGACCTGCAGACCGAACAAGACTGGGCTGTTGAGCGAACAGTCGTAAAGAGAGGAGCCTCGATAGGTTCTGGATCCACGATCCTCTCAAATGTTGTCATCGGCGATAACGCCATCGTTGGAGCAGGCAGCGTAGTCACCAAGGATGTTCCGGCGAACGCAATTGTTGCCGGCAATCCCGCAAGAGTTTTCCGTTACATCACCGAGGAGCAGAGGATCGCGTAAATGTCCACTACCGAGCAAATCCCTTTTTTGGATTTGATAGCGCCTCATAAGGAGCTAGAAGAAGAATTGCTGTCTACCCTGCGAGATACATTGCGCGTGGCCGGCTTCGTGGGCGGACCGAAGGTAGAGGAATTTGAGCGCGAGTTCGCCAAATTCTGCGATGCGTCGCATTGTGTTGGCGTCGCCAGCGGGACGGATGCCGTTCGATTCGCGTTGACCGCCGCCGGCGTAAAGCCAGGCGACATTGTCGTCACGGTTCCGCACACCTTTATCGCGACCACCGAGGCGATCAGCCAAGCCGGTGGGCGCCCCGATTTTGTCGACATCGACGAGCGCACGTATTGTATGGATCCTCGCAAGCTTGAAGAGTATCTCGAGCATCAGTGTTCACTGGACTCGAAAACCGGCACGCTCATTCACCGCAAGCTGCAAGCGCCCGTGACCGCCATCGTTCCGGTCCATATCTATGGCCAAACCGCTGATATGGATCCGATACTTGCTCTCGCTCGCAAACACAAACTCATTGTTGTCGAAGATGCTTGCCAGGCGCACGGCGCTGAGTACTTCTCCAAGGCGGCAAACGCGTGGAAAAAAGCGGGAAGTATGGGCGACGCTGCCGCGTTCAGCTTTTATCCCGGAAAGAATCTTGGCGCGTGCGGAGAAGCTGGTGCCGTAACCACTAACAACGAGGCCATGGCTAAGACCATGCGCATTCTTCGCGATCACGGCCAGGCCCAGAAGTATTATCACCAAATCGAAGGCTACAACGGCCGCCTCGATGCCCTGCAGGCCGGTTTTCTCACCACCAAACTTCGCCATCTGGCCGAATGGAATCGAAACCGCCAAGAAGTTGCCAATCGTTATGACCAGGCTTTCGCAGCCGTGGACGGTGTAGTGGCGCCTTTCTGTCCTGATTCGGCGCGGTCTGTCTATCACTTGTATGTGATTCGCGTACGGCAGCGCGAAGCTCTTCAGAAGTATTTGGCCAAATCTGGAATTGGAACTGGTATTCATTATCCGGTTCCTCTTCACTTGCAGGAAGCCTACCGTCATCTTCAGTATCCAGCAGGAACCTTTCCGGTTTGCGAACGCGTTGCCTCGGATATTCTTTCGCTGCCAATGTATCCCCAGCTTCGCCCGGACCAGAGTCGACGTGTAGTCAATGAGGTCGCAGCCTTCCTTTCTTCGCGGCACGTATCCGCCAATGCAGAACAAGTTCAACCGGTCGCTCTGTAGCGCCGCAATTCCTTTCAATTCCATGACTGACTCTATTCGCTCACATCATAAGCCTCTCAAAATCTGCATGCTTGCGTACTCGTTTTACGAAACGGACGCACGCATCAAGCAGTACGCGACAGCTTTGGTCGAACGTGGTGACAGTGTTGACGTTATCGCACTGCGTCGGCCGGGCCAACCGGCTCGTTCCGTTTTGAATGGGGTGAATGTCTTTCGTATTCAGACCAGGAAGATCAACGAACGCGGTCCCTTGACGTATCTTTTTCGCATCCTACGATTTTTGCTATCCGCCGCCGTGTTCATCGCGCGCCGGCAGTTCTCAACGCAATACCAACTCATCCATGTGCATTCGGTTCCAGACTTCTTGGTGTTCGCCGCAATCGTGCCCAAACTTCTGGGAACGCCAGTGGTGCTTGACATCCATGACGTTCTGCCGGAGTTCTACGCCAGCAAGTTTCACGTAGCCCACGATTCTTTCATATTCCGTTGCTTGGCCCTCGCTGAGCGATGGTCAATTGCATTCGCCGATCACACTATTGTGGCCAATCATTTATGGTGCGACCGGGTCGCGCAGCGTTGCGGAATGCCGCAAAAGTGTTCACCCATTCGCAACTATCCTGCGCGCGGACTCTTCAACCCCAACATCCGGAGCAGGGGCAACGGTAAATTCTTGATCACTTACCCGGGCTCATTGAATTGGCACCAGGGTGTTGACGTCGCCATCACGGCTTTCGCCAAGATCAAGGACCAAATGCCGGATGCGGAATTCCATATCTATGGCGAGGGGCCGGCAAAGGCATCGCTGATTCGCTTGGCGGATTCTCTCGGCCTCGGCGATCGCGTGACCTTTCATGGCTTGCTGCCCACTGAGCAGATTGTCCAGGTGATGGCAGACACCGATCTCGCTGTCGAACCTAAACGCTCAACCTCGCAGTTCGGCAACGAGGCACTCAGCATGAAGATTTTTGAATTTATGGCTGTGGGCGTCCCTCTGGTCGTGTCGCGGACGCGAATCCATCAGTACTACTACTCGGATACGTTGGTGAAATACTACGATAGCGACGACGACGAGGAACTCGCCTCCAACATAGTTCTCCTCCGGAAAAACGCCGCACTCCGGCGGGAACAAGTCACCAATGCTTTGAAATATGTCGAGACCCACAGTTGGGACGTCGAAAAGTATCAATATCTCGGTATTGTCGACTCTCTGGTGGCTAAGAAGCCGGTACCTCGGTCTTCTTCTGTTTCGCTTGAACCCTACGTCATTGCAAATTCCAAGACGACTCAGGGGTAAAGGACGAATGCAAATCTCCGTTGTCGGTGCTGGTTATGTTGGCCTGACCACCGCTGCTTGTCTCGCGGAAATCGGCCAACAGGTGTTCTGTACAGATAATGACCTGGACAAGCTAGAAAAGCTCAATTCCGGGCGCCTGCCGTTCTTTGAACCCCACCTGGATTCGCTCGTCCAAAGCAATGTCGCTTCAGGCCGCTTGCAGTTCGTTCCGCCGGTGGAAGCCATCGAGAAGGGAAGCGCAATCTTCATCTGTGTTGGCACTCCGCCATTGGAGAACGGTGAAGCGGATCTCAGCGCAATTGAGTCCGTCGCGCGCACGATTGCCTCGACAGCGTATGGATATCGCTTGGTCATTGAAAAGAGCACCGTTCCGGTGCAAACCGCGAAACGTCTCTGGAAGCATCTCTCTATTTACAACGTTAATGGCCTGGATTTTGACGTTGTGTCTAACCCGGAGTTTCTCCGCGAAGGATCTGCGGTTGGAGATTTTTTTCACCCTGATCGTATCGTTATTGGAGCGGAATCTCCGCGTGCCGTCGCGATGATGAAGGAAATCTACGGGCCAGTTCTCACGTCCCCCACTACTTGCCCGGTTCATTCACATTGTCCGCCCGTTCATGAAATACCTCTGATTGTGACCGACACAAACAGCGCCGAACTTGTGAAGCATGCCTCCAACTCTTTCTTAGCCATGAAAATCTCTTTCATCAACTTGGTGGCCGACGCCTGTGAGGCTGCCGGCGCCGACATCGCCCGGGTAGCCGAGGGCATCGGCAGTGATCAGCGTATCGGACAATCCTTCCTAAATCCGGGTATCGGCTTCGGTGGTTCTTGTTTCCCCAAAGATCTTCAAGCTTTCGTTCGCATCGGCGAACAGTTTGGATGCGACTTCTCCCTGCTCAAGGAAGTCGAGAACATCAATTTGCGACGAGCTGAGCAATTCGTCGCAAAAGTGAGGAAGGAACTCTGGGTCTTGCGTGGCAAAACCCTCGCCATTTGGGGATTGGCATTCAAGCCGGATACCGATGACGTGCGCTTTGCTCCCGCCTTAAACATCGCGAAACGCCTCATGGCTGAGGGCGCCCATATTCGCGCATACGACCCACAAGCTATGCAAAAGGCAAAAGACGAACTTCCGGGAATCACTTACTGTCTCAGCCCTTACGAGGCTGCTCAAAACGCCGATGCTATCCTAATTCTTACCGAATGGGCCGAGTTCCGCAGTCCCGACTGGGCTCACCTGGCCAAGACTGTCGCTCATCCGCTGGTAATCGACGGGCGCAATTTGTATTCCCCAGATGAACTCGCGGCGCACGGATTTCAATATGTCTGCATCGGCAAGCCTCACATGCCTCATTTGCCCACGCCAACCCCTGCGAAAGAACAGGTGGTCTCGCCGGTCATGGCCTCGGGCGCTTCTCCGCTATGGGCTCCTACTCTTTCCGCTTCAATGCAGCCTCAATAATAGTGGCAAGATTATTCATTACCAATTGTGATAACACTCGCGCGTCGAAAATTTCTTAGAGTATCCTGAATACATACCTGTCCTCTAATTGTTCCTATGTACAGTATCAATAGACTCTTTCCACCGGTAACCTCTACAGTACCGGAAGTCGTGCTTTCAATTCTTAAGGGTCGGAATCTCTCGCTCTCATGTCCCAGGTCGGCGTTGCTGACAGGCTAGCCGCCCTATCCTCCTGCTCGAGAGAGCTTTCCATCGAGGGACAGAAAAACGATGCGCAGGTCGATCTTAATTTTGATTTTCTTGGTTTCCGCACTACCCGCTGGAGCAAAGGACTTCTATATTGCAGCAAAGCAGGCTGGCACAGGATCTGGTACGGGATGCTCAACCGCCAAGCCCTACACTTGGTTTAACACTGCGAATAGCTGGGGAACGGGATCCGCTCAAATAGGTCCGGGCACTACGGTGCACCTTTGCGGAACATTTACAGGTACCGCGGGGCAACAGTTGCTATTAGTAGGCGGAAGCGGCACGAGCAGTAGTCCCATCACTATTAAGTTTGAAACTAATGCTGTTCTCACGGCGCCCTATTGGTCTTCGCAAGGCGCAATGGCCGAAGTGGGTCGAAGCTACATTGTGATAGATGGCGGTACGAACGGTTTGATTAAGAACACCGCAAACGGCACGGGTCGCGGCTACGCCCAGGATTCTAGGGCGATCTATGCGCCGAGTTGCACTGGGTGCGTAATCAAGAATTTGACGATAGCGGACCTTTACGTCCGCACCTCAATATCAGATCTTGCAGTTAGGCAGACGTCGGTAAACTGTGTCTACTGGCTCAACTCTAACAATATTACGATTACTCACGTGACCTGCCATGATGCAGGCTGGGCGTTCACCGGGTACGGAAACAACTTCACCTTGTCCTATTGCAACATCTACAACATTGATCACGGCCTTGCTTTCGGCCCGCAGGGGACGAACTCAGGTTTTTCGATACACGACAACCACATCCATGATTATGTGAAGTGGGACTCTACTACCAATGTCTACCATCACGATGGATTGCACATTTGGGGACAAAACGGGGGCATTGCAACCAACGGCGTCATCTATAACAACATTTTTGACGGCGATTCCGGAGTGAACATCACCGCTCATATCTATCTTCAGGATTCCATTAAAAATGTATCCGTTTACAACAATGTGTTTCTAGTGCCCTACAATCGAACAATCAATTCGGTTTGGTTTAGCGGTATCACTCGTGCGGGAGTACTGCCAGGCGGCCCTGCAACCGGAAATTCCGCCTACAACAATTTCATACGTACTGGCGGACACGTGCGTGGCGCCGCCATATTCGCAATGGCTCAAAGCAACTTTACGGCAGTCAATAACGTGCTCCTGGGTGGCAACGCCGATATTTCGGTGCAGGGCGGCGGCTATTTGTCCCCCGCGGGAATTAATAACAATATCTACGAGGACTTGTTGGCGGACGCCGGGTCACTTAATGCCTTCAATTATCAAGGGCATAACTATCATGACCTAGCCTCATGGCAAGCCGCGTGTCGCTGTGACTCAAGATCGAAGCTCGTCCCGGCTTCAAAGATTAACGCGAGCAGCTTGGGCCAGTTGTTGTCCGGTTCCGTCGCAGTGAGCGCCGCCGCGAATTTGCTGAATATTAGCTCTGGACCTTTGAGCGCGCTCAGCGAGGACAAGATCGGAGCGGCGCGCCCGGTAAGCGGTAGCTGGGACGCCGGAGCCTATAAGTTTGGGTCGACGCCCTTGCCTTCGTCGCCCGCCGGTCTCAGCGCCACAGTTCAGTGATCCCCCCAACAAGTTGTCAGCCGTTCTTCGGTGTCGCAGAAACGTGAATTAATCCACATTGGAGCGGGTCGTTGCACGGGAGTGGACTCCGATCCACTCCCATCTTTGTTCGTACTCACTCTTTTTCATTACTATCCCGACCGTTCCTGATTTGAAATAGGCTCAATGGACGACCATAAACAGCGCGGCAGACGCCTAATCGCAAAAAATACCATTTTCAACCTTGTCGGCCAGGTGTTGCCCATGGCCATCGGCGTTCTCACTATTCCGTATATCGTCAGAGGTCTTGGCACTGCTCAATACGGAATCCTCTCCATCGCCATGATGCTGCTCGGCTATTTCAATATCTTCGATTTGGGGTTGGGTCGCGCCACCGTTAAATTTGTAGCCGAGAATCTCGACCCGGAAAATATTCACAAAGTTCCCGAGTTAATTTGGACTTCCCTGTCGCTTCTTGTCGGCCTCGGAATTATTGGCGCTGCTCTGTCTGCTTTATTCGTTCCGGTTTCAGTCACACATTTCTTTAAGATGCCTCATGAGTTGGCGGGGCAAGCGCGCATCGCTCTTTTTGTCCTCTGTGCCTCCATGCCCGTTGTGCTGGGGAACAATGCTTTGCGTGGCGTCCTCGAAGCCACGCAACGCTTTGACTTGGTGAATTACGTTAAAGTCCCGTCCAGCGTCCTTTTCTATCTAGCTGCGGCTTTGGCGATTCCGTTTGGTGCTCACGTTGCTGCTATCGTCTGTCTCCTGGTGGCCGTTCGCCTGGTGTCCACGCTCGCATATCTCTTCCTCTGCTTTCGTACGATTCCCGGCCTCCGCAGCAGCTTCCGCGTTTCCAGAGCATCGCTTGGGCCATTAGCCACTTTCGGCGGCTGGATTATGGTCACGAATGTGACTGGGCCTGTCTTCGGGTATATCGAGCGGTTCATGATCGCATCATTGCTTTCCGTCAGCATGCTTACGTTCTACTCCGCGCCCTACGAGCTCGTATCTAAGCTCTTGATCTTTCCCATGAGCGTCGTGCCATCACTGTTCCCTTATTTTAGCTATCACGGAAACAGAAAGAGTTCAGAAGTCTCTGAGATGACCTCGCGGACACTCAAGTATTTGCTTCTCGTCCTCACGCCACCTGTTGCGATCTTCATCTTTTTTGCTAGGGACATCATGCAGCTTTGGCTGGGGCCACAGTTCGCACAGGCAAGTACCGTGGTACTTCAACTTACTACCTTGATCTGTTTCGTTAGTGCCTTTGCCTATGTCCCTTACACATCAGTGCAGGCGCTCGGCAGGCCAGATCTCAAAGCCATCTTGGACTTAATTGCCCTCCCAACCTACTGCGTCGTCGCATGGTGGCTCATAAAGCATGACGGCATTAATGGGGCGGCTTTCGCCAAATTAGTGGTCACCGTCGCGGACTGCGCCATTCTTTTTATGTTCGCTCTTAAATTGAGAGCGTTTTCTCTGCGCGACTGCTTTTCCGGCCCCCTGTTCCGTGCTGCTTCCGTCAGCGCGGCACTCTTTGCGCTTGTTTTTGCCGTTGAATCCGTGCACCTGAAATTGCTTTTCGCTGTGCCGCTGATCATTATCTGTTTTCTGGGTTATGTGTTGATGTTCTGGATTTTTGCCGTGGACACTGACGACCGCACCGTGCTGCGGGGACTCCGCGAGCGCGTGCTCGCGCTTCTCGCCCGCCGGCGTTCTGTTCCGGCTATGCCGTTTGCCGAAAATGACGCTGCAAACTGACCTATTCCCCAGCGTCTACCGCGAAAAAGCTCCCGGCCTCGATGCGACACCCGGAAGGAAAGCGCTCAATGCGAACGTTCATTCTCATCCCCGGATTGTTTTTCTTTATTGCACCGACAAGAACGAATAGCTCCGGGCTCTAACCCCACATTCTCCTATCGTATTAGCGACACTCCATTCCAAAGGATGACCGAATGCAAATCACGTTCCTGATGCCTGGTTACATGTGGGGCCCTTCTGGCGGTTACAGAGTCGTGTATGAGTACGCCAATCAACTCGTTGCCAGAGGCCATCGGGTCGCAGTCGTACATCCGCGCCACTTAAGCTTCACCCCACTGGCCAAGCCTACATTTCGGCAACGGCTTCGGAAGTGCCAGCTCACTTTAAGGGAATTAATTTCCAAGCCGATAATTGATTGGCATCCAATCGATAAACGCGTTCGACTTCTGTATGTTCCTAGCCTAAATGACCGGCATATTCCGGATAGTGATGTCATCTTCGCGACTGCCTGGAATACGGCAGGTGCTGTTTCAAAGTGTTCTTCAGCTAAGGGCGAGAAGTGCTACTTGGTTCAGCATTATGAAACTTGGATGGGGCCCCAAGCGCTGGTCGACGAGACATGGCGTATGCCGTTGCGCAAAATCGTTATAGCCCAATGGCTTCTCGATCTCGGAAAGACCCTCGGTGCGCACTCCATGACTTATGTTCCTAACGGCATTGATCACAGCCGGTATCGACTCACCCAATCGGTCGAAGGACGACCGCGACAAGTGGTGATGATGTGCTCGCATGTAGGATTCAAGCGTTCCAAGGATGGGATCGCCGCACTTCAGCTTGCCAAAAGCCAATTTCCAGACCTTCATGTGGTTCTCTTCGGTAATAGTTACCGGCCATCTTGGGTTCCTGAATGGATGACCTACCAACAGGATCCCCCGCAAGACCACATTATTGAAAAGCTCTACAACGGGTCGAGCATCATGTTGAGCCCCAGTCGGGCCGAAGGTTTTCCGCTTCCCCCGGCGGAAGGGGCCGCCTGCGGTTGCGCCGTCGTGGCGACCGACATAGGAGGGCACCGAGAGTACCTGGAAAGCGGCGTCACCGGTTTGCTCTCACCACCAGAGGATCCGGAGGCTCTGGCTCGTAATCTTTGCCTTCTCCTCGGCAACGACGAGCTCAGAATCCGGTTAGCACGCTCGGGAAATGAGTTCATCAAGCGATTTACTTGGGAACGCAGCGCCGATCTCATAGAAGACTTCGTTATCAAAGCGGTGACCCGTAAACCTGTGCCGAATTCTTCCACTTCCGCCGTTGAGGTAAGTCCCGCTTGACCGTTTCGCTCGAGATGGAGACCCACTAATGCCACCAGATAATCTCAGGTTTGGCGGGGGTGCATCGGAAACAATTCTGCACCCAATCGTCCTCGTAGCGATGCTCATTGTCATCGCTCTGATTTTCCTGCTACCCCGCAAGTACGTTATTTGGCCATTTCTATGCAGCGCATTCCTAATCCCACTCGGACAGTCGATTCTCGTCGGTGGCCTCCACTTCTTCGTCATCAGAATCATTATCCTTGCCGTCGTTGTCCGCATGCTTGCTTCGAGGTTCACTTCCCCCGAAGGCATATTCGGCGATCGACTCGGGATCTTGGACATCGTATTCCTTGTCTGGGCGTTCTGCCGCGCCCTCGCCGGTGCTCTGCTCTTTTCGTTTAATTCCGGAGCCCTGGTTTATCAGGCCGGTTTTTTGCTGGACGCCATTGGCGGCTTTTTTGTGCTCCGATACCTCATTTGCGATGACGAGGATATCTACCGCACTCTCCGTGTGTTCGCCACTATCTCCATCATCATCGCTTGTTGCATGCTTTTTGAGAAAGTGTATCGGCTAGACGTCTTTGGTCTCCTAGGAGGCGTTCGCGCTGTACCGGAGGTGCGCAATGGTTCCGTGCGGGCTGAGGGCCCGTTCCAGCATGAAATCTTGGCGGGAACCTTCGCCGCCACTCTTCTTCCCCTTTTCTTCCTGCTCTGGCGACAGGGCAAGTCGCGATTTCTTGCAGTTCTCGCGGTTATTGCCGCTACTGTAATGGTCATTACTTCTCATTCAAGCACTGCTGTAATGGCTTATGCTGCTGGTCTCCTGGGCATCTGCCTCTGGCCGCTGCGCAGGCATATGCGGCTGGTTCGGCGGGCCTTTGTCCTAGCCCTGATTTCGTTACATCTCGTAATGAAAGCTCCAGTTTGGTTCTTGATAGCCCGCGTTGACATTGTCGGCGGCTCTTCTGGCTATCACCGCGCCATGCTGGTTAACGACTTCATCATGCATTTCCGTGATTGGTGGCTTATGGGCACTACCGAAAATGCTAGATGGGGATTCAATATGTGGGACCTCAGCAATCAATTCGTTGCGGAGGGCGAATTAGGTGGTCTGGCACCATTACTCTGTTTTCTGATTCTGATCTGCATCTGCTTCTCGAGGATCGGAATCGCTCGACAATCGGTGGAAGGGGATCGCCACAAAGAATGGTATTTCTGGATCCTCGGCGCTACCCTTTTTTCCCACATTGTCGGGTTCTTCGGAATTAGTTATTTTGATCAGACCCGCGTGTCCTGGTTCGCTTTGTTGGCTATGATCGTAACCGCCACCGCGCCCTACATTGTCAAGGTACCCGTAAAACATTTTCCTCGCGCTCCCCTCCGGAATCCCAAGCCGGCGTACGCTTCTTCGTTCTCAAGGCTTCACTCGAAAGAGGTCCTTCCCGTGAGGGATCGCTCGCACCTAAAAACCCGGTTCTCCTGAAGCTGTAACTTTTTTCCGTATTTACATTTTCTAACCTGATCCTCAAATCCAACTAGAGACTCTTCGCTCATGACCCAATTCGCTAAAAATTATGTTGTCATTTCTCCAGTTCGCGATGAAGAAGCTTATCTTCGCTTCACCATCGAGAGCATGCTCGCCCAGACCGTTCGCCCGATCGAGTGGATCATCGTCAACGACGGCTCCACCGATAACACGGCTGCCATCATCGACGAATATGCCTCTCAACATTCTTGGATCCGTCCTGTGCACCGCCCTAATCGCGGCTTTCGCAAGGCCGGCGGCGGTGTGGTCGAAGCATTCAACGACGGCTATCGCGCTCTAAGCACCGCTAACTGGCAGTTTATTGTCAAACTGGATGGCGACCTGACCTTCGACCCGGATTACTTCGAGAAATGCCTCAATAACTTTCAGCGTGACCCACACCTTGGCATCGGCGGCGGCGTCATTTGCTATATCGAAAATGGCGCAAAACGGATCGAGTTTTGTCCCGAGTTCCACGTTCGTGGGGCCACGAAAATCTATCGCCGCGCCTGCTGGGAGGCGATCGGCGGATTTTGGCCGGCTCCCGGATGGGACACTATGGACGAAGTCAAAGCAAACATGCTGCATTGGGGCACCAGAAGCTTTCCGAGTCTACATCTGCAGCATCATCGCTATACCGGAACGGCGGACGGGATATGGGCAGGCATGGTGAAAAATGGCCGCGCGAATTACGTCTGTGGTTATCACCCGCTCTTCATGCTGGTGAAATGCTTCCTACGTTTGCCGAAACGGCCTTACTTCATCGGTTCCGTTGGTCTGCTGTACGGTTTTCTAAGCGGGTACCTGAAACAAATTCCGCAGGTGAATGACATCCAAACGATTGGCTTTCTTCGTCGTCAACAACTTGGCCGCCTTTGGGGGCGCGAGACCATCTGGCGCTAGTCTTTCAGGAACTCTTCAATTCAGAACCTTTGAAACCAGCAAAGGAGATTTTCCCAATGAAGTACAGATTGGTGGATCTGTTGCAATGCAACTGTGGTCGAACCAGTTTGACTGTAATCGGAGCAGTGGAACAGAGCGTACCTTTCAACGATTCTCTTCGTGTTGTTAAATGCTCAGAAACTTGCGCTCTCCGCAAGCGTTCAGCTACCGCTGTGACGCCGGCGGACTGCAATGAGTGCTACACACGCGAAGTCGAAACGGGAACAATCTCCTGCGTGTGTGGCAAGATGTATCCAATCGTTCGAGGCATTCCTCGCTTCTTGCCTGACACCCTTGCTGCCGACCTCAAGAAAGCACAAGAGACGTTTTCCTATGAATGGAAGATGTTCCGATTTGGCGAGCGCAATTGGGGCCAGGACATTGAACACAGAAAGGGTCTCTTCCTCGATGCCCTGGGAGCTTCACCTGAAGAGCTCCGCGGGAAATTGATTCTCGATGCGGGTTGCGGCAGCGGGCTGCTGTCCATGGAAATGGCCAAGAGCTTTGGTATGGAAGTGGTGGCACTCGATCTGGCTTTCGGCATCGAGAACGCTTATAGGAAGAACACCAATCCGTACGTCTACTACTTACAGGGATCTGTTCTGAACCTGCCGTTTAAGCCCCAGGCTTTTGACCGCCTGTATTGTGCGGGAGTCTTGGTCGCATGCCCAGACACGCACGCCGGTTTCAAATCTATAGTTTCCGTTCTGGCTAAAGATGGTCGCTGCTTCATATGGGTCTACCATCCGATCAGTAAGCAGTATTATCCCACCGAGCATCGCAAACTGGCGATTTACAATTGGATCCGCACGCGAATCACTTCGCGTCTGCCCATTCAGGTCCAATACTATCTTTACCTGTCCACACTTCCGATCTTCCTCGTCAAGCAGTCCATCGAACGGATGCTCGGCAAGCGTCCTTCTCCTCTAACCTGGCGCGAGAAAATGCAGGCGATTTTCGACTTCTTTTCACCGCTCTATCAACACCGTCATGAGCCTGCGGAAGTGTCCTCTTGGTTCTCAGAACAAGGTTTTAAGAACGTAGTGGTGTGCAACATCGGCTCGCAAGGGTTTGGTGTTCGAGGTGACCGAGTGGATATTCGTCCTAGGGAGACCCTTATGCCCGCCGACGTGGCCAAGTCATCGGACCGGCGCTCCCGGGCAGCTTCAGCATCTTCTCCGAACTAAGTCCCTTCTTTGCCTGTATGTTTTTGTCTTCGAGGCCACTCTAAAATGTGCGGAATCTGCGGAAAACTGGTTTTTGATCGGGAAGCGAGTGTCTCGCCCGCTCTCATCAAAAGCATGGCGGACACCATTGCCCATCGTGGCCCGGACGATGACGGCTATTTCATCTCTGGGCCGATCGGCCTCGGCTTTCGCCGACTCTCCATAATTGACCTTGGAGGCGGCCACCAGCCGCTATCCAACGAAGACGGCAGCGTTCACATCATTTTTAACGGTGAAATTTACAATTATCAGGAGCTTCGCCGATACCTGATCGGCCATGGCCACATTTTCAAGACCCAAACCGACACCGAAACTATTGTCCACCTCTATGAACAGCTCGGTGAGGCCTGCGTTGAAAAACTGCGCGGAATGTTCGCGTTTGCCATTTGGGACGATCGCAGCGAATCACTGTTTCTCGCGCGCGATCGCGTCGGAATTAAGCCCTTGTATTACTCGCAATCGCGGAACTCCGTGGTGTTCGCTTCTGAGATCAAAGCAATTCTTGCCGATCCGGAAATGAAAACGGAAGTCCGCACTTCCATGATCGACAGATTTCTCACGTTCGACTACCTTCCAGGCGAGGAAACCCTTTTCAAGAACATCTACAAACTGGCGCCGGGACATTCGCTGACCTTCCGCGCCGGAAAGTCTTACAAACGCCAGTATTGGGATCTGCACTTCGAGCCGTCGCCGTCGACTCTTCGCCAAGCCAAATCTCGACTGTTACATCTCCTGGAAGAATCCGTTTCGCTGCACATGATCAGCGATGTTCCTGTTGGCTTTCTTTTGAGTGGTGGCGTTGACTCCACCGCGATGCTCGGACTAGCCAAGGGCAAGACTTCATTCCCTCTCAGCAGCTATACGATGGGCTTTTCCGACGCTCAAGTGACCGACGAGCGCCCCTATGCGCGTCTAGCGGCCCAGCAGTATGGTTCCGAGCATCATGAGACGACCATCAATGCCACTCAATTCGCGGAATTCCTGCCCAACTATATATGGCACATGGAAGAACCCGTCTGCGAACCCCCGGCAGTGGCCCTATATTACGTCTCGAAGCTCGCCAAGGACTTTGTAAAAGTCCTGATTTCCGGGGAAGGCGGCGACGAAGCCTTTGCCGGTTATTCTAACTATCGCCACCTCTTATGGATCGAGCGCTTAAAGCGCTTGCCGACGCCAATACGCCAGCTATTCACCTCTAGCTTCTCCTTGCTCACGCACTTCGCATGGCCTGCTTCGGCGGCAAAATCTACGCAATTCTTATCCTCCCGTCTCGAAGACTCGTACTTCGGCCGAACATCGCATCCCGCGCGCTTCTTCAATCGCCAATGGCACCAATTCTATTCGAGTGATTTCGCGCAAAGTGTTGATAAGAAGTTCTCCTCGCACGTTGCCACCAAACACCTCCGCAACGCGCAACACGCCGGACCGTTAGGCAAAATGCTGTACACGGATACCAAGACGTGGCTTCCGGACGATCTCCTTATCAAAGCCGACAAAATGACCATGGCCAATTCCATCGAGCTCCGTGTGCCTTTGCTCGATCACAAAATCTTGGAATTCGCTGCCTCCCTGCCACAAAATTTCAAAGTTCGCGGTTTCACCACCAAGTACATCGCCAAGAAAACTCTCAGCGGCCTAGTCCCTCGTGAAATTCTCCAACGCAAAAAAACTGGTTTCCCCGTGCCTTATGAAAGATGGTTTCGTCAGGACCTCAAGAACTGGGTGCGCGACCTTCTGCTCGACGCCAAGACAACCGCGCGCGGATATTTTCAGAAAAGTGCGGTAGAACGAATGCTCTCTGAGGACGTTGCATCCGGCGGTTACTCCAAGGAGATTTTTGATCTAACCGTTCTCGAGCTTTGGCACCGCCAGTTTCTTGATAAGGCCCAACCCCAGTCTTCGCCAGACCCAAGCTGCTATTCCGCCGCTAGCACAGCAGTCTGACACGGGCTCGAAGGCACTTTCTGAAGACTAAACCTGTGAGCGTCTTCAAACTCAATCCGTTACAAGATCCACGTTGGCAGAATCTTGTCGACCGTCATCCGCATGGTTCGGTGTTTCATAGCACTCCTTGGCTTGACGCTCTGAGTCGCACCTACGGCTATGAACCTGTGGTTTACACAACTACGCCTCCGGCGAACAAACTCTCAAACGGCATCGTCTTTTGCCGTGTCCGTAGTTGGGTCAGTGGTAGTCGCCTCGTTTCTCTTCCATTTTCCGATCATTGCGAGCCTCTTGCCACTCCAGAGGAGATGAGCGAATTGATGCATTCCCTCAGGGCTTCGCGCCGTCTCACGCGATGGAAGTATATTGAACTCCGTCCACTGCGCTCGGATGCTGCCGCATACACTCCCGATCTCACCAGGAGCGAATCTTATTGTCTGCAGATTCTCGATCTTAGCCCTGATCTTTGCACGCTCTTCCGCAATTTCCATAAGAGTTGTATACAGAGAAAAATTCTTTGCCGCCTCAGCCTCTAGCCTGGTTCCGCAATGCGATTGCCTGCCTTGGTGACCGCATTCTGATCCGCATCGCGTCAAAAAATGGTCAGGCCATTGCCAGCATCATCACCATGCAATACAAGGACGTCCTCGTTTACAAATATGGATGCTCTGACTCACGATTCAATAATCTTGGCGGGAACTCCCTACTATTTTGGAGAGCCATACAGCATGCTAAACAGAATGGTCTGCTGAAATTCGATTTGGGAAGGTCCGAAGCAGACAATCGCGGCCTGATCAGTTTCAAGGAAAATTGGGGCGCCGTCAGCAGGCCTCTCGACTACTATCGGCTTCCTGATCGGCAACCCTTCCATCTGCATTCGGGTTGGCGTTCGCGCGTGGCCAAGGGCGTTTTCTCGGTCATGCCAGACACGCTCCTCGCCGCTACTGGAAAGCTTCTTTACCGTCACATCGGCTAATCGCAAGACTTACGTAAATGAACAACCAATTTTTGGAGTATTTTCGTTGCCCCGCAAACTATGTGGATTTTCGTCTGCAGGGAGAGCCCCTGTCTGATCCCGGATTCTTTCGGGTCGGCCCTGATTTAACCTGCTATGGCAGAGTCTCCGATGGCCATACCAGCCGTGACTCATCCGATCCTTTGAAAGATGTCCTTTCGGCTGTCCGCGTCGAAAGAAATACTTGTGTTCTCCCCTTCGACCTTGACGAGGTTGTAGAAAATCTAAGATTCGAGCGCTACGACGGCGCCATGCCTGTTGTACGTAGTTCCCTCACCAAGACGGTTGGCCGAAAAACCTATTACGCCATGCGGCCTTTCCTGCCGGCCGGCATACGCAAACATTTACAGCGCATGGCACTGCGCGGTTGGGATCGCGCACCGTTTCCTATGTGGCCGATCGATCAAACTGTCGATCGCTTGTTCGATCGCATGATGGCTTGTGCTATACGCGCCAATTCCGGCCGGCGCATCCCTTTTATTTGGTTTTGGCCAGACGGTTATTCAAGTTGTGCCACGATGACTCATGACGTCGAAACTCTCGTCGGCCGTGATTTCTGCGGCACACTTATGGATCTGGATGACGCCTTCGGCATCAAAGCCTCCTTCCAAGTTATCCCCGAAGTGCGTTACGAAGTTTCCGATGAATTTCTCCGTACCCTTCGTGATCGCGGCTTTGAAATTAATGTGCACGATTTCAACCATGACGGCGACCTTTTCCTCGATCGCGAGGAATTCCTTCGTCGTGTTGCCCACATCAATGATTACGGCAGGAAGTTCCGGTCCGCGGGCTACCGCTCCGGAGTTCTCTATCGAAATCTCGATTGGTACGAGTTCTTCGATTGCTCCTATGACATGTCGGTGCCGAATGTCGGCCATCTCGACCCCCAACGGGGCGGTTGCTGCACAACCAAGCCTTATTTCATTGGAAAAATCCTGGAAATCCCCGTCGTGGCCACCCAGGATTACACCCTATTTCACATACTCCGCCATTACTCGATGGACCTTTGGGAGCACCAGATTGAACTAATCCTCCAGCAAAACGGTTTGATTAGCTTCATTGTTCATCCCGACTATCTGCTCGAAGCGCGCGCTCGCGACGTGTACACCGGCCTTCTGGCTCGCCTTGCGCACCTCCGTGAGCAGTCAAAAATGTGGATTCCTCTGCCCCGCCAGCTCAATGATTGGTGGCGAAACCGAAATGAAATGCGCCTGATTAAGGAAGAAAGCACTTGGCAAATTCAGGGCCCAGAGGCGCATCGCGCCCGCGTGGCGTTTGCCAGCTTGGAAGGCGCCCGCGTCGTTTACAGTTTTGATTCC
>WNFG01005325.1_pt1 | contig 19574 bp, 18 predicted proteins | sample 5400431 | NCBI WGS metagenome assembly WNFG01 (sample SAMN13153346, study PRJNA577476) | soil metagenome | isolation source: 120 cm saprolite under Douglas fir tree site 2 hole 3 replicate 2 | place: USA:California | collected 2015-04-18 | reverse complement strand
CCGGGCGAGCGCGGCATCGCCTCGCTGGCGCATTGGGGCTTTCACCCCGCCGAGATCGCCGCGCTGAAGCGCTGCGGCGCGCTCGGCTGACGCTTACGCATCACCTGACGAAGAGAGACTCATGACCGCCCTCACCCTTGCACAAGCCTCGCTCATCGTCGACAAAGCGCTGGAACATGGGCGCGCCCTGAAGCTGAAGCCGCTCGCCGTCGCCGTGCTCGATGCCGGCGGGCACCTCCTCGCCTTCAAGCGCGCGGACGGTGCCAGCATCCTGCGGCCGCAAATCGCGCAAGGCAAAGCCTGGGGCGTCCTGGGCATGGGTTTCGGCGGCCGCGAATTGGCCCGCCGTGCCGCCGCCGCCCCCGCCTTCATCGCCGCGCTCGCGGACGCGTCGGAGGGCCGGGTCATTCCGGTGCCCGGCGGCGTGCTGATCCGCGGCGGCGATGGCGGCATCATCGGCGCCGTCGGCATCAGCGGCGACCTCTCCGAGCAGGACGAGGCCTGCGCCGTCCATGGCATCAAGTCGGCCGGCCTCGCGCCCGACACCGGCGATCCCGCCTGAGACTCCGCGCGCTCGACAGTCCTGCGCCGACCGCGCGGGCATGAAATCGTCAGCCGAGCGTTAGCGACCGACTGACGCGCCATGCGTCGCCCCCGGGCACGCCTTGCGGTTGCGCAACGGCGTCGCCGGTTGCCGAACCGGAACCTTTCTAACCCCTCGGTGTTGAACGGCCGTTGCAACTTGGTCACACCCCGCGCTTTTCCGTCCGATCACTGCGGTTTGCGAAAGAGGAGACCCGCACTTGTAGCGTTCGCACATCGGCCGTGCCGCAGAGCGGGACACGGGAAGACAACTGGTAACAGTGACGTAAAGAGATCGGGTGGACATCGATGGCGCAACTCTCTCTCTCCGGACCGACCACCTTCGGCGCGCGGCGTCAGGCGGGAGGCGGATCGCGCGTCGTCCGCCACGAGGTCATTGCGCTCTCGACCGGCCTGCTTCGCGCCCTCGACATCGCCGCCGTGCCGATCGCCGGCCTCATCGCCTACGGGATGCGCTATCAGTCGCTCTCCATCGAATTCCAGCACGGGCTCATCGTCATTCTCGGCATGGCCGTCGTCGCCAACGTGATGGCGATCATCGACGCCTACAACCTCGCGGACCTGCGCGCCATCCGCACACAGCTGTTCAAGGTCGTCGGCGGCTGGGGCGTCAGCATCGCCATCCTGCTCGCCATCGCCTTTTTCGACAAGATCACGGATCAGTACTCGCGGCTGTGGATCGGCTATTGGTTTGTGCTCGGCACGGCGCTGTCGGGTATGGCGCGCGTCGGCGTCGCCACCTATATCGGCCGCCGGCGCCGCACGGGGAACCTGTCCATCAATGTCGCCATCGTCGGACACGAGCCCTTCGCCCAGCAGGTGATGCAGCAAATCACTTGGCCGGGCGAGATCGAGGTTCGCGTCGTCGGCATCTTCGCGCCTCGTATCGCCGCGGCCGGTATCGGCGTCGCCGCCGATGCGACCGTCGACGGCTTGCTGAGGCTGGCACGCAAGACGCATATCGACGAGATCGTCGTCCACCTCCCGGAAAAGCGCGACGCGGAGTTCGGCGCGGTGCTGCGCCGGCTCGGCGAGTTGCCGGTCAACGTCAATCTCTGCCCCGACCTCTCCGACCTGCCGATCTCGCCGCGCAAGCTCACGGTGCTGCACGAGACATTCATGATCAACGTCTTCGAGCGGCCGCTAGCGGGCTGGTCCGCGGTGCTGAAGCGCGGCGAGGACATCGTGCTGAGCGGGCTGCTCCTGCTGTTCTTCGCGCCGCTGATGCTGCTGATCGCCCTCGCCATCAAGCTCGATAGCAAGGGGTCGGTGTTCTTCCGCCAGCCGCGCTTCGGCTTCAACAACAATCCGATCACGGTGCTGAAGTTCCGCACCATGATGGCAGATGCGGCGAACGATCCGGTGGTGCCGCAGGCGCGGCGCAACGACCCCCGCGTGACGCGCTTCGGCCGCTTCCTGCGCAAGACCAGCCTTGACGAACTGCCTCAGCTCGTCAACGTGCTCAAGGGCGACATGGCCCTGGTCGGCCCGCGCCCGCACGCGATCGCGCACAACGAGTATTATGCCGAGATCATCGACGGCTATCTGCGCCGCCACCGCGTCAAGCCCGGCATCACCGGCTGGGCGCAGGTGAACGGCTTGCGCGGCGAGACGGCGACCGTGCAGGCCATGCACGAGCGCGTCATCCACGACCTCTACTACATCGAGAACTGGTCGCTGCGCTTCGACCTGTGGATCCTGCTGCGCACGCTCGTCGTCGGCTTCATCCACCGCAACGCCTACTGAGACCGTCCAGCCGGGGCATTGCGCCCCCGGCAGGGCGTCCCTGTCACCGAAACGGGTTGCACCGCCGCGGCAGGCAGGCCACGCGCGCCGGCCCGCGACGATGCGTCCTCGCCTGCCATGACCGCCGACCGCCGCCATCAGGTCGACTCTGCTGCCATTGCGCTGATCGTGCTGCTCTGCGCCTGCTGGGCTTCAATCGGGTGGCGATCAAGCTCGCCAATGCCGGCATCTCGCCCATCTTCCAGGCGGGCTTGCGCTCGGCGGGCTCGGCGCTCCTGGTCTGGGCTTGGTCGGCGCATCGCGGCGTGCGCCTCTTCGCAAGCGACGCACGCTCGGCCTCGGCATCCTCATCGGCGTGCTGTTCGGGGACGGCGTGGCCTTTCTCGCCGCGATCCTCTGGGGTGCAACGACGGGTGGTGATCAAAGCATCACCGCGCGCCCTGTCGGCGCCGAAGTCGGCGAGCGCCGAGGCGCGTTGCTCAAGACCCGGCCGACACGCCCTTTTTCTTGAGCGGATCCAGCAGCGGCACCTGCGACGTCGCCGCCCATTTCTGGCGGTTGGCGCGCTGCTGCTCCGTCTCCTTGCCCTGCTCGGCGATCTGCCGGCCGAGGGCGATAAAGGTCGGGATCTCGTCCTCAGCCAGCGCCTTCATGCGCTCCTTGCGCGCCATGGCCTTCTCGATAAAGGGTTGCAGCTCCGCCATCTTGGCCTTCTGCCGCCGTGCCTCGCGCTCCTTGAATTCGGGCATCACTTCGCGCGTGAAGAGGTCGAGCGCCTCGCAGATGTGCTCATGCTGGTTACGCCCGCCCTGCTGGATGAAGGCGACCTGATCGACGCCCGACGCCTCGAACGCGGCGAGATGGGCGCGCAGCTCGGCTGGCGTGCCGATACCGCGATTGGCGCCCGCCGGCGGCAGCGCTGGTCGAGCCAGCTCGAAATTGGCCCAGATGTCGGTGCGCCCCGGCTTGTGCTCGCCGAAGATGTAGTGGTGCGCCAGCGCATAGCCGAAGAAGCGGAAGCCATCCTCGCCGCGCCGGCGCGCCTCCGCGCTGTCGGCATGGACCGAGAAGCCGGTGACCATGGCGATGTTGGGGTTGACGGCGTGGCCGATGGGCACGCACTCCTCCTTGAAGATGCGGTAGTAGTCGTCGACCCACTGCTTCGCCTCCGTGGGATCGACGAAGGCGAAGGTGAGCGCGCCGATGCCGAGCCGCGCCGCCAGCTTGATGGTCTCGCGGTTGGAGCACGCCACCCACACCGGCGGGTGCGGCTTCTGCAGCGGCTTCGGCACGATGTTGCGGCAGGGCATCGAGAAATATTTCCCGTCGAAGCCGGGATAGGGGTTCATCACCATCATGTTGAGGCATTGTTCGACCGCTTCCGTCCACATCGCGCGCTTGTCGTCGGGAGAGATGCGGAAGCCGCCGAGCTCCATGATCGACGAAGACTCGCCGGTACCGAATTCGACGCGACCGTCGGAGACAAGGTCGAGCGCGGCGATGCGCTCGGCGACGCGCGCCGGGTGGTTGTAGTTGGGCGGCATCAAGACGATGCCGTGGCCGAGGCGGATATGCTTGGTGCGCTGCGAGCACGCCGCCAGGAACACCTCCGGCGCCGAGGAATGCGAGTATTCCTCGAGGAAATGGTGCTCGACCTCCCAGGCATGGTCGATGCCGAGGCGATCGGCCAGCTCGACCTGATCGAGCGCCTGCTGGTAGATGCGGTGCTCGTCGCCCTCATGCCACGGCCGCGGCAGCTGGTGCTCGTAGAAGATGCCGAACTTCATCGCGCCGTCTCCCCTGGGTCTAGGCCGCCTCGCGGTCCTCGAGCGCATCGAAAGCGGCGAGCTGCGTGGCGCCGTTGGGCGTCGCCAGGAGCTGTGCCCGGATCGCCTCGCGCGCCTGGGTGCGGCCGTGATCTACCGTCGTCACCGCGTGCCAGTGGATCATGCCGTTCCAGATCGGGTCGATGAACGCTTTGCCCGGCACACGCTCGCCCTGCTCGCCGCGAAAGGTGAAGCTGCGGAGTTCCGAGACGGCGGTCTGCAGATAGGCGACATGAATCGCCTCGTCCTGGCGGATGCGCTCGACAAGGTCGGCGGCATGCTCGGCCGCGGCGCGGCGATCGGCGAATATGTCGGGCGCTCGCATGATGCGGATGCAGAAGCTGAAGAAGGCCTCGGCGCGGATCTCGATCATCAGCACATTCATCAGCATCAGGATGGTCTGCTCGTGCGGCAGTGGGATCTGCGGCATGAGGCGGCCCTGCTCGGGCCGCGCCAGGCTCGGCGGGATTTCCGGCAGCGGATAGGCGTCACGGCCGAACAGCAGATCGCGCACGGCATACCACATGGTGTCATGGCCACCTTCGCCCGTCGCGGGGCTGCCGCCTTCGTCGAAGCCATGCGCCTTCATCAAGCCCTTGCCGAGATGGCCGGTGGTGGTGCCGGCGGTGCCGTCCTCGATGATCGCCTGGAAGTCGGGCACCGGGAAGTCGGCGAGGCGGCGCCCGCGCGCCTCGACCGCACCGGTGATGCTAAGCGCGTTCCACAGGCTCCGGCCGAGGCCGAGATCGAGCAGCAGCCGCTGCTGTGCGAAATTGGGGTAGTTGCCGCGCCGCAGCAGGCGCGTCGACGCATCGACCAGCGGCCAGCCGCGCCGCGCGAGCACGACTTGCCACGCCCTGACCGCGGGCCAGCGTCTAAGCGTGCGCGGCGAGATGTAGGTGCCGGCGGCGTCGAACCCGCCATGGAGGCGGTAGCCGGCCTCGATCTGCGGTCGCGCATAGGCATGCTCGCCGAGAAGCTCGGCCTCGCTGTAGGCGAGCTGGGTCATCGTTGCAGGCTCCCCCTGAGCAGGAATTTGTGGTGCCGCGCCGCCTCGCCCGCACCTTCCGGCACCAGCGCGCGCGTCAGGGACGCGACGACGGTGTCGACCACTTCGCCGCGCCGGGCGCGGCTCGCCGATTTGCGCCGCGCGGCGCGGAGCGCAGGCGCGGCGTTTTCCGGGGCTGGCATCATGGGCGCGGCTCGCTGTCCGCCTGATAATTTGTCGTTCTCGACAAATCGTCAATCGCCTCGAAGAGGTCGGACATTGGGGGTCAGGAAGCGGCGGGCGCTGGGAGTGGCGGTGCGGAGCCCGCCGCCGCGTCAGCGCGGTCGTGCCTCGTCCGGCTGAAAGTCCGCGCCGGCCCCGGCTCCCGCCGGGGCTATGCGCTGCCGCTGCGCAAGCGACCAGGCGAGCATGACCATCACCGCCATGCCCACGCCATTGGCGAGCAGCTGGTAGCCGATATTCGGTCGCATCGTCTGGAAATAGACGGCGATCACGTCGCCGAGCACGACCCCGACACAGAACACCTCGAGCGAGTGCTGACCGCACCAGATGAGCGGACGCGCCCAGGCGCGCCGCAGCGCGGGTGCGTCGCGGCGCCAGCCATAGGCCGCAAAAATATAGGCGACCGCCAGGAAATGGGTCAGCCGCGGAAAGCCCTCATTGCCGCCGCTGCTCGCGGCGCGCAGCTCGTCGAGCAGCATGACGTGAAAGTGGCCGGGTCCGCGCCCGAAATCATAGAGGCCGCGCGCCAGTACATTCGCGACGATGATGAGGCCACAGATCCCCACGACGCCGCGCACCGCGCGAAAGGGCTTGCCGCCGTAATAGTGCCCACCCGCCCATAAGCCGATGCAAAAGAGGAATTGCCAGGAAAGCGGATTGAAGCTGGCGGGAACGAGGTTGGGCGCCCGGAATTCCGGCACCATAACCGCGGCTATCCAAAGCGCCGCGCTCACCGCCAAAGTCAGGCTGGGCACGCGCCGCAGACCCCAAATGAACCCCGGCGCCAAGGCGACGAGCACCATATAGAGCGGCAATATGTCTAGATATTGCGGAGTGTAATGGAGGAGTCCCGCCGCCAGGAAGGCGCGGGTCGGCTGGCCGAGCAGCAGGCCAAAATCGTTGACGACGAGATACTCCGTGCCGAGCGCGTCGCGACAGCAGAGCACGAGGGTGAACGTCAGGACCACGACCAACAGGTAGCCCAGATAGATCTCGAGCACGCGGCCCAAGGCCCGCCGCTGCGCCGCCAGGAAGCCGTTCCTGGCGAGCAGCCGGCCGTAAGCAAGGCTGGAGGAGATCCCCGACAGGAAGACAAAAATCTCCGCCGCGTCGGAGTAGCCGATGCGGTGGTAGGTCACGAGACGCAGTATGTTGCGCGGGATGTGGTCGACGAAGATCATCCACAGCGCCAACCCGCGCAGCAGGTCGATCCTGAGGTCGCGCCCCTCGGAGGCGGCGGCGATCATCGAGCGCGCGTCCCCGGGCGGAGGCGCCAGCGCCAAGCTGTCATCGGAGCGCGAGCGGGCGAGTGACATCGGCCAACAAACCCCGGGGAGCATCGGCGTTGCAAACACCGCAGGTAGAAAAAGGTTCGCTGATATCGCTACCTGACGATCTGCTTAGATTGGGCGGGCGGCCGTTACGGCGAGCGGGTGGTCATCCTCATCGGCAGATCCCTCGATATGACATGCCGCCAACAATGGTCAGCCATGGATGATCCACGCAGCGCCGCATTTTGTGCCGAAGACCGCAAGCAAATGAGGAGTTTGCGGCTCTTTCTATTGTGGCTTGCCGGCATCGATTTGCGCCTCACCATCCTGGCGGTTCCGCCCGTCCTGCCACTCATCCATCGCGACCTCGCGCTCGACGAGAAGTCTGTGGCGGTGCTGTCGGGCCTGCCCATCCTGCTGTTCGGCCTCATGGCCGTACCCGGGTCGCTGCTGATCGCGCGGATCGGCGCTCGCCGCGCGATCATCACCGGGCTGCTCGCCGTCGCCATCGCCTCGGGCTTGCGCGGCGCCGGCACGTCGGCGGCGATGCTCTTCGCGATGACTTTCGTCATGGGTGCGGGGGTCTCGATCATTCAACCCGCTCTGCCCGCGCTGGTGAGCCGGTGGTTTCCGACCGCGGTTGCGCTGGCGACGGCGGTCTACGCCAACGGGCTGCTGATCGGTGAGGTCCTTGGCGCCAGCCTGACCATCCCGGTGATCCTGCCGCTGGTGGCGGGGAGCTGGGAATGGAGCTTCGCCCTCTGGGCGGTTCCCGTGCTGCTCACCGCGATGCTCATGATGTTCGGAACGCCGGAAGTCCCGGTCGCGGCGGCCGCCCCGCGCGTCCGCTGGTGGCCCGATTGGCGCGACCCTCGCCTGTGGCGGCTGGGTCTGCTGCAGGGCGGCTCCTCGGTACTCTATTTTGCCTGCAACGCCTTCATCCCGGATTACCTTCACGCCACCGCGCGGGGTGAGCTGGTCAATGCCTGTCTGACCGCGCTCAACACGGGGCAGCTGCCGGCATCGCTGCTGATCCTGCTGTTCGCGCGCCGTCTCGCCGGCCGGCGCGGGCCCTTCGTCGCCGCGGGCGCGCTCGGCCTGCTGAGTCTGGCCGGCCTCCTCGTTTCGCACGAGGCGGGCATGATCGTCAGCGCCGCCGTGATCGGGTTCTGCTCGGCCTTCGTGCTCATCCTGACGCTGGCCCTGCCGCCGCTGCTGGCCGCGCCCGAGGACGTGCACCGGCTCTCCGCGGGGATGCTGGCGATCGGCTACACGCTGTCCTTTATCGTGCCATTCGTCGGCGGCGCCATCTGGGACGTCACCGGATCGCCGGCAACGGCCTTCCTGCCAGGCGCGGTCGGCGCTGCGATCGTGCTTGCCCTGGGGGCGATGCTGCGGCCGGCGGATCAACGCCGCGGGGGCTGAGCGCCGCAGCCGTCAGCGGTTGTTGAGAACCTCGATCGCCGCAACAATGAGAGCCGCCACGAGGACCAGCAACAGATAGCCGCTGAACTGCGCCAAGGCCTCCATGTGCCCTCCGCGAGACGCCGCCACCAGCTGCCGGCGAGCGCCCGAGCAACGCAACCATAGGATACGTCGCCTCGTACTCGCGGGGTGAGCGGGCGCCAGGGCCGTCTCAACAAGCTCACATTTGGAGCAGCAAGCGTTCATCGGCGACCTTTGCCGCGATCTTTAGCGAATTTGTCCCGTCAAGAGGGCGCGAGCGCGGCGATGGTCTCGGTGTTGGCGAGCGGCCAGCCGATCGTCACGGACATCGGCCGCAAGGCGAAGCGGTGCATCTCCTCGCCGTCCACGGCGTCCGCGGCGATGACCACGCGGTAATCGCGGTTCGTCGCGTCGAAGTCGCAGCACAGCACGCAGGACGAGGTGTCGAACGCCCAAGAGGATCAGCGTGTCGACGCCAAGCCGCCGCCGCAGGCGAGGTCGAGGCCGGTGCCAAAGAACGGGCCGTAGCGCTTCTTGCCGTCGGCGACGACGTCGCGTTTCGCCGCCGCGGGCAACGCCTCCCTGGCCATCCGGCCGATAGCGGCGTCGGGCGCATCGGACCATATCGCGGTCATTCCGACCGCCTCGCCGCGCTCGTCGAGACCGCCGCGCGCAGCGTCGTCGCCGTCCATGGCGGCGGGCGCCGCTCGACCAGCGCCATCCATTGGCGCCCGGGCATCCTCGTTACCGCCGAAGAGGCGCTCGAGCGCGAGGACGACATCGCCGTCACCCTGCCCGACGGGCGGCGCATCGCGGCATCGCTCGCCGGGCGCGATCCGAGCACTGACGTCGCCGTGCTGCGCTTCCCGCCGGACGGCTTGCCGGCGGCGACGCCCGGCGCTGTCGCCGCGCTCCGCCCGGGGCATCTCGTCCTCGCCGTCGGCCGGCATGAGGGCGGGCCGATCGCCAGCCACGGCATCGCCGGCTTCGTCGGTGGCGCCTGGCAGAGCCAGTGCGGCGGCACGATCGATCATCTGCTGCGCCTCGACCTCAATCTGAGCCCCACCGCCGAGGGCGGCGCGCTGGTCGACACCGCCGGCCGCGTGCTCGGCATGACCGTGCTGGGCCCGCGGCGGCGAGCGCTGGCGATCCCGGCCTCGACCGTCGACCGCGCCGTCGATCAGCTGCTCGCCAAGGGCCACGTCGCCCGCGGCTATCTCGGCGCCGGGCTGCAGCGCGTGCGGCTCGGCGGCGATGCGGCCGAGCGCGGCGTGCTCGTCATCGCCGTCGATCCCGAGGGTCCGGCGGCGCGTGCCGGCCTCCTGGTCGGCGACGTCATCACGGGCTGGAACGGCGCCGCCGTGACGCGCGTGCGCGAGGTCATGCGCCTGCTCGGCACCGACAGCGTCGGCACGGCGGTCGAGCTCGGCCTGGTCCGCGGCGGCCAGCCACTGACGCTTGGCATTACCATCGGCGAGCGCCCACTTAGGTAGGGCGGCGCTTCCGCCGCAGGAAACGAGCGCCGATGGTCGCCGTCGCCCTCTATGCCACCGATCCCGCGTCCCGCCGGCATCTCGAGCGCCTGGCCGGCGATCGGGCCGGCGTGACCATCGTCGGCGCCGCCGACAGCCCCGACGCTCTCGCCCGGCTCCTCGATCAGATTCCGGTCGAGGCGGTACTCGCCGATGCGCGCCCGTTCCTGGCGGCGCTGCTTGCCGCCGACCGACCGGACGCGGCAACGACGGAGAACGGCGAGCCCGATGGCCCGCTGACGCCGCGCGAGATCGAGGTGCTCGCCGTCATGGCCGATGGCGCCTCCAACAAGGTGATCGCGCGCCGGCTCGGCATCTCCTTCCACACCGCCAAGTTCCACGTCGCCTCGATCCTCGCCAAGCTCGACGCCGACAGCCGCACCGAGGCCGTCGCCCAGGCCGCGCGGCTCGGCCTCGTCATGCTGTGAGGGGATCGGTCGCGCCCTTCTGACTCTAAACTAACCGATCGCCGTCAGCGCTGCCTCCGCCACGCGCGCGGGCTGGTCGAGGTCGGCGAGGTGGCCGGCGCCCGGAATGATCGAGGTGCTGATCATGCCGGCGATGCCCGTGGCGAAGCGCTCGGCATAGCTCGGCGCGAGCACCTTGTCGGCGGCGCCCCAGACGATGAGCGTCGCGCAGCGGATGCGATGCAGCCGCCGCTCGAGCCGCGTGTCCGCCAGCGGCCAGAGCAGCCGCGCGGCGGCCTCGCTGGCGCGGGTGGTGATGATCGACCATTCCTCCGCCGACACGCCCTGAGGCACCGCCATGTGGTCGGTGTAGGTCTTGGGATCGGCGCAGAGCAGGCTCGGCAAGGTCCCGGGCTTCTGTGCCCAGAGATCGGCGGGTGGCGCTTTTTTATCGTAGAGCCCGAAGGGCGCGATCAGCACGAGGCGGCGCACGAGCGCCGGCGACATCGCCGCGACCTCCGCCGCGAGCGTACCGCCGACGGAGGCGCCGACGAGGTCGGCACCGGCGAGCCCCGCACCCTCGACGAGGTCGAGCGTCGCCGCGACCCAATCGACCAGCGTGTCCAGCCGGTCGTGACCGGCCGCGCCGGGAAAGCCCGGCAGTGAGGGTGCTATGACGCGATGGTGCCCGGCCAGCCGGTCGAGAAACGGCGTCCAGCGCGGCAAGCCGCCGAAGCCGGCGAGATAGAAGACGGGGCTGCCCCTGCCCTTCTCCCATACCCGGCACGGCGCGCCGTTGACCGTGACACTGCGTTCGGCGAGCCCGCTCACTCCGCCGCCTCCCGTGCCGGTGCTTGCGGCACGGCGCGCGACGGCTTGGGCAGCGGCTTCGGCCACCAGCGGTCCTCCCATTCTTTCTCGAACAGACCGCGCAGCTGCGGGATCACCTGCTCGGCGAAGAGGCGGGTGTTGTGGGTGGCGAGGTCGCGGCTCATGTTGCCGAATTGCTGCAGCACCATCAGATGGCCGACATTGAGATCGGTCGCGACCTCGCGCAGCTGCGCCGCGACCTCGTCGGGCGAGCCGATGATGACGAAGCCCTTGGCGAGGATCTCGTCCCAACGGGCGCCGCCCGACATCGTCGCGGCGCGCTGCGAGGCGAGCGCCACCTGCGATGTGATGCGCGCACGCTGCGTCGCTTCGCTGTTGTAGCCGGGCGGGTTGACATAGCGGCTGTCGACATGGAGGCAGCGACCGTAGAAATACTCCGCCGGCTCCTTGTAGAGCTTCATCGCCTCGTCGCGCGTCTGGGCGACGCCGACGAATTGCAGGAAGCCGGCGCGGTAGGGGTTGCGGTCCTTGCCGAGCCGCTCCATCTCGCGCCAGAACCCCATCATGGTCTCGCGCCCGGCCTTGTAACCGAAATAGGAGAGATAGCAGTAGACGTAGTCCATCGCGGCGCACCACTGCCACGTCTCGACCGAGCCACCGCCGGGAATCCAGATCGGCGGATGCGGCTTCTGCACCGGATGCGGCCAGGTGTTGACGTAGCGCAGCTGGTTGAAGCGGCCGTTGAAGGCGAAGGTCTTGCGCCGCGTCCACGCCTCGAGGACGAGATCGTGCGCCTCGAGATAGCGCGCGCGCAGCGTGCTCGGGTTCTGGCCGTAGGCGAAGCACGTGTCCATCGGCGTGCCGACCGGGAAACCGGCGATGAGCCGCCCGCCGGAGATGCAGTCGATCATCGCCATCTCCTCGGCGACGCGCGTCGGCGGGTTGTAGAGCGCGAGCGAGTTGCCGAGGATGCAGATGGCGGCGTCGCTGGTGCGCCGCGCCAGCGACGCGGCGATGAGATTCGGCGACGGCATCAGCCCGTAGCCGTTGGCGTGATGCTCGTTGACGCAAATCGCATCGAAGCCGAGCGACGCCGCGTATTCGAGCTCGTCCATGAACTCGTTGTAGAGGCGATGCGCCACGGCGGGATCGAGCAGGCCGCTGTCGATGTCCACCCACACCGAATTGTGCCGTTCGCGGAAATCGTCGGGAAGCTCGGTATAGGGCATGAGATGGAACCACAAGAGCTTCATTTTTGTCTCCTCCCGGACACCGCTTTAGCCAATGTTCGGGTGAATCAGCCGCCGGCGCAACAGGTTCAATCGCTGGATCGATGACGTTGCGTCCTTCGACAGGCTCAGGATGAGGTAGACCGAGCTTGCCATCTACGGTAGGGGCGAGAAGGAAAAGCGCTCATCCTGAGCCTGTCGAAGGACGCAGGGTGCTCATGCAGCTACCATGCTTGACCCAGACCGCCTCGCGCCGCCTAATCGGCTTGCGACGGAAACGGAGCCAGCATGCCCTACGACCTGAAGATCACCGGCGGCAGCATCATCGACGGCACCGGCAGCGCGCGCTACGCCGGTGATGTCGGCATCGCCGGCGGCAAGGTGGTGGCGCTTGGGCGAGCACCGGAGGATGCGCGCGAGACGATCGATGCCACGGGGCGCGTCGTCTGCCCGGGCTTCGTCGACATCCACACGCATTACGATGCGCAGATCCTGTGGGATCGCATGCTCAGCATCTCGCCCTGGCACGGCGTCACCACGGTGGTGATAGGCAATTGCGGCTTCGGCGTCGCGCCGACGCGCCGCGCCCATCGCGACCTCATCATCCGCACGCTCGAGAAGGTCGAGGGCATGAGCGTCGCCGCGCTCCAGGCCGGCATGGGCGAGGACTGGGGCTTCGAGACCTTCCCGCAATATCTCGACACGATCGCCGCGCGCGGCACGGCGATCAATGTCGGCGTCATGATCGGCCACACGCCGGTGCGCCTCTATGTCATGGGCGAGACGGCGACCGAGCGCGAAGCCACCACCGAGGAAGTCGTGCGCATGCGCGCCATCGTGCGCGAGGCGCTCGACGCCGGCGCGGTCGGCTTCGCCACCTCGAAATCGCCGACCCATGTCGGCTATGGCGGCCGGCCGGTGCCGAGCCGCGCCGCCGCCTTCGCGGAGATCCGCGCGCTGGCGGGGGCGCTCGGCGAGGCGGGGCGCGGCGTGCTGCAGGCGACCACGGGCCAGGGCTTGCTGTTCGATGAGTTCACGCAGATCGCGCGCGAAACCGGCGCCAATGTGAGCTGGACCGCGCTGCTCGCCGGGCGCGCGCGCCAGGGCATCGACCATCGCCAACAGCTCGCCCGCTCGCTGGAGCTCGCGGCGCAAGGCTATCGCATCTATCCGCAGGTGACGCCGCGGCCGCTCAATTTCGAGTTCCAGCTCAGCGAGCCCTTCGTCTTCGAGAGCATGTCGCTGTTCCGCCCCGTCTCCGCGACTGATTTCGCCGGCAAGAAGCGGCTCTACGCCGATGAGAGCTTCCGCAGGGCGTTTCGCGACAAGATGGACACGGCGCCCGACGAGTTCGTGCGCAGCTTCGGTGACACGTTGATCACCGAATATCCGCCCGATCCCGCGCTCGACGAGCGGCCGCTCGCCGCGGTGGCGCGCGAACGCGGCATGCACGCCGTCGATCTCATGCTCGATCTCGGCCTCGCCACCGATCTCGCCGCACGCTTCCGCATGCCCGTCGCCAATCACAACGAGGACGAGGTCGCGGAGCTGCTGCTCGATCCGCACATGGTGCTGGGCCTGAGCGACGCCGGCGCGCATGCCAGCCAGCTCTGCGACGCCTGCCAGGCGACGCATCTGCTGGGCCGCTGGGTGCGCGAGAAGCAGGCGCTGAGCCTGGAGCAGGCCGTGCGCATGCTGACCTCGCGCCCGGCCGAGGTCTTCGGCATCAGCGATCGCGGTCGCCTCGCCGAGGGCTGGCCGGCCGATATCGTGGTGTTCGATCCCGCCTCCATCGGCGCCGGCCCCCTGCGCCGCATCCATGATTTCCCCGGCGGCGCCAACCGCCTGGTCTCCGATGCCAGCGGCATCGACGCCGTCATCGTCAACGGCGCCGTGCTGCGCCGCGATGGCGGCGACGCGCTCGATCCCGACGGCACGCTGCCGGGCCAACTGCTGCGCCACGGCCGCGCCGGCTGAAGGCGGGCGCCAGCGCCGCCATCACATTTCCGTAGCGAGGGGATGTCGCCCAGGCTCGCGACGTAGTACCGCGACGGAGACGCGCGGTTGGCCGCACCGATGCGCCGGGCCGCAAGATGAAAGCGAGAGCCAGCATGAAGAATGCCATCGCCGCTGCGGCCGTCATCGCCGCGGTTTTCGCCGCGGCGGCCGCGGCGCAGCCGGGGCCGTCCCCGCCGTCGCCTGCCTATCCGCCGCCACCCGCGTACCCGCCGCCGGGTTATCCGCCGCCTCCCGGTTATCCGCGGCCCAGCGATGCTTCCGCCGCCGCTGCCGCTCGCTTTTGTCGCGCCGGGGCTCTATCTCCGCGGCGATGCGGGCGCCGCCTTCTCCGCCGACACCAGGTTCAGGGATACGAATTTCGCGACGCCGACGCTGGGTCCGGGAGTGGCGTTGACCGGCGACGGCGGCCGTTCCGCCCTCTACGATGTCGGTATCGGTGCGCGCTTCTTGCCGTTCTTCCGCGCCGACATAACCGCGTCATGTCTTCCTTCGCTCCACTTCAGCGGCGGCGACAATATCGGCGCCGGCTCTGCGAACACCGCCCGGATTCACTCGTGGGTCGGGCTGGTCAACGCCTATTTCGATTTTCCCGTGCTGACGATCTTCGGGCCGATGGAGCCCTATCTCGATGTCGGTCTCGGTGCCGCCATCAGCTCCTGACGCGTCTGACCGGCCGCGGCTAATCCAGCGCGAAGGGGTCCTTGTGGTCGCGCTTGAGCGCGGGGTCCTGGCGCTCCTTGCGCAAGAGGCAGTCGCCCACGGGCGAGCATCTCGCGTGGCCGGAGGCCCCTGTTCAGTTCGTGCGCTATCCGTTGCGCGGCATGCTACTTCCAGGCCGGCTTGCCGAGATCGACCTGGTTGGGATTGGTGTAGGCGCCGGTAGCGGCGCCGCCCGCGCCGCCCAGGGCTGCGCCGGCCAAGGGATGACCCACCGCCGCGCCGGCTAGTCCGCCCGCGCCGGCGCCTATGGCGCCGCCGCTCAGCGCGCGGTCTTGCTGGCTCGTGCCACAGCCCGCGAGCAACAGAGCGGCGAGCGCGGCGGCTGCTGCGACAACACGCGTGTTCATAAGCTGCCTCCTGACATGGCTCAGCCTGATCCCACCCAAACGACCGCCGCTCCGGACGGTCGCCGTTTTCGTCCTAGGCTTTCATTGACCCATGGATCTACGCCGGTCGCAGACGCGGGCAAGACGGGCAAGGGTGGTCGGCGTGGCGGGCAACCGTCGTAGGCTCAGGACCCATAAAACTGGTTGAACGAAACTGCAAAGCATCATCATGCCAGGCTTCCGCCGACGCACTTATGACGTGTGGTCAGCGATCGAGCGGGCGGCACGCTGCAGCGATCTCCCTAACGGCACTTTGCACCGTAAATTGTGAAAGCCCCGCCTCGGTTCATCAAAAAAAAGAGAACGGAACAGGGGTTGGCTTCTTGCGTTCACGCCTCGAAGTGTCTGGCCCGGGCAGACCCGATCACCCGTTCCGGCCACGCGACGGCAGCACAAGCCGGCCGAGGAGCGAATACCATGATTCGACCAAAGAGCATGACGCGCTGGGTCATTCTGTCGTTGACCGGCGTGATCCTGGCAGTTGGTGACGTCTATGCCCAGCAACCCGCACCCCAGACGGCGGCCCCGAACCCGTATCTGATGGGGACCGAGGGTCTCAATCAGGGACCACGCGGGCTGACCAGCTACATGCCGGTGGCGATTACCGAGAGCTTCGCGCAGATCTTCGCGCGCATGACGGCAGCCAAGCCGGGCATCGAGCAGGCCCACACGGCTGTGCTCAAAGAGCGCTACGATTTGAGCGACCGGCCTGCCCAAGGGGTCACGATGGACCGCGGCAAACCGCTGCAGGAAGGCGTTCGCGTCAAACTACCAGCGGGCATGACCTGGGACCGGCTGGCGGCAATGAGCCCGGACCAGATCCGTGATCAGAACCTCTATCCGAAGGGGTTCTATCCCTTGCCGCATCCCAACCATCCCGAAGGCGGCTTCGTCTTTCCGCACTTCCTGATCGACGCGATCAAGCAGCAGGACGGGCGAGACCTGAAGCGGTTCGACCTGGATTTCGATCTGCCGGATCACTTCCTGGCCGAGTTTCCTCCAGCGATCTATCTGACCCCGCGCACCGATCTGGGCGATGTCTCGCAGGGCAAGCTGGTCTCGCTCACCAATTACTATCCGCTGTTCAACGGCCTTCTCACTCCCAGGCAGCTGGAAGGGCTGCGCCTGTTGCTGACGCCCTTTCCACAGCAGCAGTTCAACGCGACCGAGGATCGTCGCTCGGAGCTTCCCAGCATCGGCTCGGCTTGCTTTGATTGCCATTCCAACGGCCATCAGAACGGCGCAACGCACCTTGCCCCGGATGCCCGCCCGGAGTGGTTCCGCCACCGCATCAAGACAGTGTCGCTCCGCGGCGTCAACATCCAGCGGCTCTTCGGCTCGCAACGCGCGCTGAAGACGATTGAGGATTTTACCGAATTCGAGCAGCGCACGGCCTATTTCGACGGCGATATCGTGATCGCCACGAAGAAGGGGGTGAACCCCCTCGAGCGCGGCAGCCAAGTCGATTTCATGGCCGATTTTCAAGAAATACTGGACTTTCCGCCGGCGCCCAAGCTCGACCTCCTAGGCAAGCTCGATCCCGCCAAAGCGACACAGGCCGAGATGCGTGGCCAGGAGATCTTCTTCGGCAAGGGTCAATGCGCGATCTGCCACCAGCCGCCGTTCTACACCGACAACTTGATGCACAACCTCCAGACCGAGCGCTTCTTCAAGCCGGTGATGATCAACAACATGATGGCCGTCGGCGACGGGCCGATCAAAACCTTTCCGCTGCGCGGGACCAAGGCCAACCCGCCCTACCTGCACGATGAGCGTCTTCTGACGTTGGAAGACACCGTCGAGTTCTTCAACCTGATCCTCGGCACAAAGCTGGCGCCGCAGGAGAAGTTGGATCTGGTGGCGTTCCTGCGGGCCCTTTAGAGTGGGTCAGGCGGGCCGCAACCGCAGGTTCGCTGCCGTTTCTTGAGCTGCGCCAGCAGCAGCGCCGCCGTGGGACGACGGCGCCGCAAGCGAGGACGATCCAGGCGGGCGGAAGCTCGCCGTCAATTCGCAGCCGCCGTCTGTCTCGCCGCAGCCGTCATTTACCGGTTATGAGCCTCGAGTCTAGCGGACGGAGTTCAGGACGGCGCGGCCGATCTCGCCCTCGCCGAGGCCCGTCGGAGGCCCTTTCGGCGCGGCATCCAAGGGCATCGGCACGTAATCGCGGGGATCCACCAGGGTCGCGACGGCGATCGTCTTGGTGCGCGTCCGGTCGACGATCTCGACGAGCCGCGCGTACTCGTGCTGGTCGATGTTGCTGCGGAAGATCGCCTGGATTTCGTAAGCGTAGGTCGGCTTGCCTGTCACGCCGATGGCGCGGAACCTCTGCCCCACCTGCACTTTGCTGATGCGCTTCATCACGATCCTCTCGAAGAGGCGCCGGCGGCACCGGTGCTGCAGCACCCTAGCTACTCTTGGTAAACGAGACCTAAACTCTTGGTAAAAAAATACCTAACCCGCGCCGCTTCCCGCCTACTTGGCGATCAGCCCCGGCCGCGCTGTCGCATCCCCGCCCATTGCTCGTCGCTGAGCGCGTCCAGATGCGAGAAGGTGCCGGCGCCCTTGAGCCAGCGCCCGCCATCGATGGTGATGCACTCGCCCTGGATGTAGGCGGCATGGTCGGAGACGAGGAAGGCGCCGAGATCGGCCAGCTCCTCGGGCCGGCCCGGGCGTCCCAGCGGATTGTTGGTGCCATGCGTGCCGGCCGCGGTGTCGGGCACCAGGCGCTCGCTGGCGCCCGGCGTCGGGAAGGCGCCCGGCGATATCGCGACGAGGCGGATGCGCTTCGGCCCCCATTCGACGGCGAGGCTGCGCGTCATGGCGAGGACGCCCGCCTTGGCCATGGCCGAGGGCACGGCATAGGGCGAGCCGTGGAAGGCGGCGCCGGTGACGATGCTCAGCACCGTGCCGGCATGGCCGCGCTCGATCCAGCGCCGGCCCGCCGCCAGCGTGCAATAGGCGGTGCCGTGCAGGGTGATGTTGAGCACGCTGTCGACGGCGCGCATCGACAGCGTCTCCGTCCGCGCCACGAAATTGGCGGCGGCGTTGTTGACGAGGATGTCGAGCGGGCGATCCTTGAAGGCGGCATCCATCATCTCCTCGACCGCGTGGGTGTGGCGGATGTCGATCGCATGGATGCGCACCGGGCGGCCGAACTCGGTCTCAAACTCCTGCGCCGTCTCGGCCAGCACGCCCTCGCGCCGGCTGCAGATCATGAGCTCGGCGCCCAGCGCCATGAAGCGCCGCCCCATCGCCTTGCCGAGACCCGTGCCGCCGCCGGTGATGAGCACGAAGCGGTCCCTGAGCAGATCCGGCGCGAACATGGCTTGTGCCCTTCCCCGGCTATGAGCGCGAGCGTCGACGGCGAAGGGCAAGATATCGCGCGGTCACGATCCCGACCGCAAGCGGGAAGATCATCAGGAAGGTCTGGAGCAGCTCGGCGAAGAACACCACCGCCTCATTGATGTTGTGCGGATTTCCGGAGAGCAAAATGGCGAGCACGAAGGCGGGCATGTAGAGGTCGAAGATCCAGTCGCCCGTTTGCGAGCGCAACCAGTCGCCGGCGTACCACCACATCAGCCACAGCGCGGCTTCGAGCAAAACGGCGATCGCGAGCGACAGCCCCGCACACCTGATGGCAGCCTTGCGCCAGCTCACCGCTTACCGCCTCCGAGCAGATCGGGCGAACATGGGTCCCCTACCCTTTCCCCGATGGCGGCGACGAGCCTATCATCGGCGGCGCACAGCACAAGGCAGCGATAGGAAGCATCATGGAGCTCTTCGATCTCACCGGCAAAGTGGCGATCGTCACCGGCGGCAATGGCGGCATCGGCCTCGGCATGGCGCGCGGGCTCGGCGCCGCCGGCGCCACCGTCGTCATCGTCGGCCGCAACCAGGAGAAATGCGAGACGGCCGCGGCCGAGCTGCGCGAAGGCGGCGCCAAGGTCGCCGGCATCGTCGCCGACGTGACGCGCGAGGAATCGTGCCGCACGCTTGTCGGCGCCGCGGTCAAAGCGTTCGGGCGGCTCGACATCCTCGTCAACAATGCCGGCATCAACATCAGGAAGCGCCCGGAGGAATACACCATCGAGGAATGGAACACGGTGCTGGTCACCAACCTGTCGAGCGCCTTCGTCTGCGCGCAGGCGGCCTATCCCCAGATGGTCAATGGCGGCGGCGGCAAGATCATCAATATCGGCTCGATGATGTCGATCTTCGGCGCCGCCTTCGCCGCGCCCTATGCCGCGAGCAAGGGCGGCATCGTCCAGCTCACCAAGGCGCTCGCCACCGCCTGGGCCAAGGACAACATCCAGGTGAATGCCGTGCT
>WNFG01002715.1_pt1 | contig 19574 bp, 13 predicted proteins | sample 5400431 | NCBI WGS metagenome assembly WNFG01 (sample SAMN13153346, study PRJNA577476) | soil metagenome | isolation source: 120 cm saprolite under Douglas fir tree site 2 hole 3 replicate 2 | place: USA:California | collected 2015-04-18 | reverse complement strand
CGACCTGGCAGAACTCACGCAAAGAGTTGTGCAGCGCATGAGCGGCAACGGCAAAAACAAGAATAGAAATAAAGATCTGGCTTCCGCGCTACCACTTGATATTCAAGCGACCGCTTTCCAGCGGCGGGTGTGGTCCTGCCTGCAATCCATCGCTTTCGGCGAGACTCGTTCCTACTCGCAAGTCGCCAAAGCCATTCGCCGGCCATCCGCGGCGCGCGCCGTAGCTCGGGCCTGCGCCACCAACCCGGTTGCCATCGTCATCCCGTGCCATCGCGTTGTCCGGTTGAATGGAGACCTGGGCGGATACCGCTGGGGACTGGAGCGCAAGAAGGCCTTGTTGGAAATGGAAGCGCGCGAGGCGTAGGTCACCAAAGATCTGAGTGTACGGGCAGACGCCCTCGTCTGCTCCAACATGTTTCTTTATCCCCGTTTGACAATTCTTTACCCGCCCTCCCCAGACCGCATGATTCAATTGATAATAGACAGTCATGAGATATGCGACTCAAAAACGGCGCCTCCCGTGGATCGTCCTTGCCGGGATGCCCCTGCTGATTTCCGTCGCCTCGGCCCAGACTCTGGTCAAGGCGGTCGGGACGGTCAAATCCGTCAGCGGCAATTCCGTGGTGCTGACCACCGACAGCGGTTCTGAACAGACGGTCACTTTCGCCGACTCTGCCCGAATTGTCCGACTGGTTCCGGGACAGACAGACTTGAAGACTGCCCCGACGATTGCGATCTCCGACATTCAGGTTGGTGACCGGGTCTTTGCCCGCGGTCAGGCCGGCGAGGGCAATGCCGTTGTCGCAGTTTACGCCAGTGTGATGAAACAGAGCGATCTCGCTGCGAAGCAGCAGCAGGAACGGGAGTGGCGGAAGGGCATCGGTGGAATTGTGAAGCAGGTGGATTCCGCTGCGAATACGATCACCATTAACAACGCCATGTTCGCGGCGGGCAAGCCGATCGTCATCCACATTTCGCCGAACACAAATTTCCTCCGCTATGCTCCGGACTCCGCTAATTTCGACAAGGCCCGGCCGGGCACACTTAACCAGATTAAGCCCGGGGATCAACTAAACGCTCGCGGCGCAAAGAACGCCGACGGTACGGAATTCACCGTGCAAACCGTTGTTTCTGGATCGTTTAAATACATTGAGGGAACCATGGTTTCCGCAAACGCGGCCGACAACAGCATCACCGTCACGGACTTGGCGACGAAGAAGCCGGTTACGATCAAGGTCAGCGCGGATTCCCAGCTGCGCAAGTTATCGCCGATGGCGGCGATGAGAATTGCAATGTGGCTGAAGGGCGGAACCCCGGGAGCTGCGGGCGTAGGCGGCGCGCCGGGCCAAGGCCAAGGTCAGGAGCAGGGCGGCAAATGGAACGGTGGGGGGCAGGGCAATTGGCGAGGAACAGGGAACGCCGCGGGCGGACCTGGTGCGGTCGGATCTAGTGCGGGTGGCCCTGGCAGCGGCGGGCCGGGCATGGTCGCAGGTCAAGGCGGCGGATCAGGTGCACAAGGTGGTCCGGGTGGAAATTGGCGTGGAGGTGGCGGCGGCCCTCCTGATTTCCAGCAGATAATCAGCCAGATAATCAGCCGCACGCCCGCCGTCTCGGTGAGCGATCTGAACAAAGGTGACGCGGTGATGCTGGTGGCTACGGAAGGCAGCGCGACTTTGGGGCCGACTGCAATCACTTTGCTGGCGGGAGTCGAACCGATTCTCACCGCCGCCCCGGCAGGAACCAGCGCTTCGACCATCCTCTCGCCGTGGAACCTGAATGCTCCGGCGGGTGCAGGCGGCGAATAATCGGTGCAACGACCGGCGCCGGAGTTTTGCCAAGCAACGTTTTGCCAAGGAAAAATGAGAAGAATCTTTTCAGTCTGTATCTTGATTTTGGTGTTGGTTTCGCTGTGCGCTGCAACTCTTGCGCAGACACCATCGGCCTCTCTCAGCGGTAAGGTCACGGACCAGACCGGCGCAGTCATCCCGCAGGCCACCGTCACCGTAGCCGGGGCAGACGGCAAACAAACCAGCGCAACCACGAATCCGGCAGGCGCTTTCGCCATCCACGGCCTGCCGCCGGGGACATACAGCGTCACTGCCGCTGCCCAGGGTTTTGCGCCATTTAAGAAAGACGGAGTGACGCTATCTGCCGGCCAGACTCAGGCGCTCAATCTGGCATTGGAGATTAAAACTCAAGAAGAGAAGGTTGAAGTGCAAGCCGAACCGGGCACACAGCTTGACGTCAGTTCCTCTTCCGGCGCCGGTTCAGTAGTGATCAAAGGAAAAGATCTGGAAGCGTTGTCGGATGATCCTGACGAACTGCAATCCGAGTTACAGGCGCTGGCCGGACCCTCAGCCGGACCCAACGGCGGGCAAATTTACATTGACGGTTTCACCGGCGGACAGCTTCCGCCGAAGTCTGCAATTCGCGAAATCCGCGTCAACCAGAATCCGTTTTCCGCGCAATACGACAAGCTGGGTTACGGGCGAATCGAAATTTTCACCAAGCCGGGCAGTGACAAGTTCCACGGGCAGTTCATGTTTAACGATAACAACGCTATCTTCAATTCGCGGAACCCCTACGTCCCTACCAAGCCAGACTACAACTCCGACATATTTGATGGAAACTTTGGCGGGCCGCTCAGTAAGAAAGCATCTTTTTTTATCGACGCGCAGCGGCGCAACACGAATGAGTTTTCTGCTATTAACGCGACCGTACTGGATTCCAGTTTCAATCCGGTTCAACTGCAGGAATCCATCCCGAATCCGAGGACGCGCACCAACTTCAGTCCGCGGCTGGACTATCAGATCAACGCCAACAACACGCTGACCGTGCGTTATCAACTGACGCACGAAACCAGTCAGGGCGGAGGACTGGGCCAGTTCTCGCTTCCTTCGCAGGCGTACAACCTCAATGAGACCGAGCAGACAGTGCAAATCAGCGATTCGCAGATAGTGAGTCCGAAGATTGTAAACGAGACCCGGTTCCAGTTTCTGCGGGCAAGCAATCACCAGTTGCCCTTTAGCGCCGCGCCCGCGGTTCAGGTGCAGGGAGCATTTACCAGCGGAGGCAGCGGCCAGGGTGACGTTCGCATCACACAGAACAACTACGAACTGCAGAACTACACTTCCTTTGCTCACGGAACCCACTTCATCAAGTTTGGCGGAAGGGTTCGCGCCCTGACGAATTCCAATTCTTCGAATCCTAACTTCAACGGGACGTTCATTTTTTCTCCGGTGTTTTCCGGCGGCGGATCGGTTGACGCCCTGACGGTGTATTCGAGCGCCGCAAAAGGCAATTGCCCACTGGGAGGCGCTACATCCTGCCCAACCCAGTTTTCCATTACCACCGGCACGCCGTTGGTGAATGTGAACTGGTTCGACGCGGGGCTTTACGCGGAAGACGAGTGGCGCATGCGACCGAACTTGTCGCTTACGTACGGGATCCGCTTCGAATCCCAAAACGATATTCATGATCATGCCGACTTCGCTCCCCGGCTGGGGATTGCGTGGGGCCTCGGCAGCGACGGTAAGTCCGCTCCCAAGACGGTATTGCGTGGCGGCTTTGGCATCTTCTATGACCGCTTCGGATATAACCTGGTGCAGCAGGCGGACCGCCTGAACGGGGTCACGCAGCAAAGCATTGTGGTGCAGAACCCGCAATTCTATCCAACGATTCCGCCGTTCAGCGTGCTCCAGGGCCTGTCCACCGCGTCCCCGACGATTTATCAGATTGCTCCCAATTTGCGCGCGCCGTATACCATCCAGGCCGCGGTCAGCGTTGAACGCCAGGTGACCAAAGCCGCCACCCTTTCGCTGACCTATCTAAATTCGCGCGGCGAACACAATCTCTACATCCGCAACATCAACGCGCCTTTGAGCGGCGTGTATCCGCTGCAGTCGCAATACGGCCACGACAACGTCTATCAGTACGACTCCGAGGGTGTTTTTCGCCAAAACCAGTTGATTGCCAACATGAGGGTCGCCGCGGGGAAAAAGGTTTCGCTGTTCGGCTTCTACACGCTCGGCTATGCCAATGCCAACGTTAGTGCGGGCGGAGGAGGTGGGGGTTTCTTTGGCAGCGGCCTTACCAGTTCCGCCAGCTTTCTTTCCAACCAGTACGATCCCATGGCTGACTACGGTCGCTCCGCATTCGACGTTCGTCACCGGGCTTTCATTGGCGGCTCCATGGAAGTTCCTTACGGTTTTCGTCTGAGTCCATTCGTCATTATTAGCTCAGGCCAACCCTACAACATCACTACCGGCACCGACCTGAACGGAGACTCGATCTTCAACGATCGCCCCCTGCTGGTTTCAACCGCGACCTGCGGAGCGGTTGCTGTGACCGGCAGTGTCTATTGCACGCCTCTGGGCACTTTCAATGCCGCGCTTCCAGCCAGAGGGCAGACGGTCCTGCCGGTGAATTACGGTAACGGTCCGGCTAGTGCCACATTCAATCTTCGCTTGAGTAAGACTTTCGGTTTCGGCCGCGAATCCAAAGGTGCGGGAGGAATGCAGGGTCCCGGCGGCCCCGGCGGTCCGCGCGGTGGTTTTCCCGGCGGCGGTCTGGGTGGACGCGGCCTGGGTGGAGGAGGGGGAAATCCGTTCGGGGGCGGCGGAGGGACCAACCGGCGGTACAACCTTACGTTTAGCGTTTCCGGCCGCAATATCTTCAACACCGTTAGTCCCGGGCTGCCGGTCGGGAATCTGAGTTCTCCGTTCTTTGGACAGTCCATCGCGCTGGGGGGACCATTCTCTTCCGCCTCATCGAACCGGCGCGTGGATTTGCAGGTGATGTTCTCGTTCTAGGATTCAGCCGTCAGCCATCAGCCGTCGGGCAGAGCAACAGCCTAAGCATTTAGGGCTCTTCCTGATGGCTGACCGCTGAAGACCTCACTGGCAGTTTATGCCCTGTGGAGGCGAAAGCGCCGTCAGCACGTTCTGATTGGGATAGCTGTAAGCGCCGCCCAGCGCGGATGAGGGCGATTGGAATTCGAACCAAGGCAGGAGCGCTTCGTTCTGCGGATGATAAGTCCTGCTGTTCGTCCGGATAGCAATGGTCGCGTCCGGCAGGCCTTCGATTGCGTCTCCCACTTCCATGTCATTCTGGCAGTTTCCGTTTTGCGAAAGCCACCACGGTGTAATGCCGTGAACCCCGTCGCTGCCCACAAAAGGATCATTCAAGCTCTCGGTAATCTCGTGGCTGAGCGCGGTAATGTCTCCAAACCCGGGTGCGAAAAGGCCGGGACTGATCCAGCTCGAGTAATTGAAGACGTAGCGTTTCTCGCGGAAATTGTTGCCCGCATCACCGGGTTCAGAATCGTAGGTGTGGAAGCCGAGGACGCAGCAGTGGTTTGGATTCCCGTCGAGATAAAGATAAGTATTGGGAAAAAGGAAAGTGGAGATGTCGCCGGTAGTGATGTCCCGAGCCTGTTCCGCGGCACCCACCAGAGTTGTGGCGTCGTTCGCAGCCGCGGAGAATAACAGTTTCGAGAAAGCCTTGATGTCCACCAGAACAAAGGCGCAGCAGGAGCCATCGGGATTCAGCGCGAAATAATATGAGCCCCTCCGAATGGAAAGCCTGCGCTCCGCCTTGACCGAAGGTTTCAGCAGCGTGTGCCAGTCGGGCTGCATCTGGTTGTAGAACTCGGCCCGCTGCACCGCATCTGCAAACTGCGTAGGCACGTCACTGCTGGTGTAATCCGCATTCTGGAATACCGGAGAGTTGACGACCGCGCTGACAAAGGGCCGCACCGAATAGTGAAGCCGATGTCCGTCCACCACGCGCACTGCACCGTCGTAATCGAGCAGATCGAGTGAAACCGGCACAATGGGGGCATTGAATGTCGTCGTTCCTCCCGTATCAGGACCACCGCCGGCCATGGTGAAAAGCCACTTGCGCCGGGGATTCCCCTGAGCGTCGAATCCCGAGACCTGGAACTCGCCCGCAAAGGTCCGGATGGAATCAATGCTAGTCGCGGGCGTCAGCGCCGAATGAATGGTGCGTGGCGAGACGGCAATCGTTTTTCCGCGGGGAATCACGGTCGTGAACGCGCGATGGGCGCTCGAAAGCGTCGCCGCGATCTGGTCTTTATTCTCCGCCGAGGTTTGCGCGAACGCCGGGCACACGCCCGGCAAAAATGAGCACAGAACGAATGAGCGCAGAACGAATGAGCGCAGAACAAATGAGCGCTGAACCGGGGAGAATGTTTTACTTGTCCACAAAGCCTCAACCGCCTGCCATAAAACTACTTGGATGCGATGAGACTTGCAATTCTGTTTTGTAAAAATGTAATGAATTTGTCATTCCGAACCCGCCTTGCGGGAGAGGAACCTGCTGTTATTTCGGCCGCGTGATCGCGCCTTCCGACGCCGATGAAACTAGCGCGCAGTATTTTCCGAAGACTCCGGTTGCATAACGCGGCTTTGGCGGTTTCCACCGCGCCATTCTGCGATGGATCTCGGCATCGCTGATTTCGATTTCCAACACGCGCTGGTTCGCGTCAATACGAATCGTATCCCCTTCGTGCACGGCTGCAATTGGGCCGCCCAGTGCCGCTTCTGGAGAAACGTGTCCCATCATTAAGCCATGAGTAGCGCCGCTGAATCGGCCATCTGTGATCAGCGCGACTGACCCGCCAAGTCCTTCGCCGACGATGGCGCCAGTCACGCTGAGCATTTCGCGCATGCCCGGCCCGCCGCGTGGGCCTTCGTTGCGTATGACGACTACGTCTCCAGCTTTGATCCGTTTGCCCGTCACAGCGGCCATCGCTTCTTCTTCGGACTCGAACACCCGCGCTGGCCCGCGATGGCTCAGCCGCTCATGCCCACTGATTTTTGCCACGCATCCCTCTGGCGCCAGGTTCCCACGCAGGATCACAAGTCCGCCAGTCGCCTTCAGCGGTTTGTCGAGGGGCGCGATTACCTCCTGGTCTGGAGTCTCCACGGAAGCCGCGGCTTCTTCGCCAATCGTCTTTCCGCTTACCGTCATCGCATTCTCATGCAGTTTTTTCCCGAGCAGCAAGCGGTGCGCCAGCAAACGAATCCCGCCTGCCCGGTGCATGTCTGCTGCGACGAATCTCCCGGAAGGCTTCAAGTCGCACAGCAGCGGCGTGCGCTCGCTGACTTTTTGGAAGTCGTCAATCTCCAGCGGAACTCCCGCTTCGCGCGCAATGGCCAGCAGATGCAGCACTGAGTTGGTCGATCCTCCAGTGGCCGCGACCGACGCAATCGCGTTTTCAAACGCCTGCCGCGAGAGGATGTCTTTTACTTTGGCCCCGCTCTTTAGCAGATTGAGCACGACCTCGCCGCAGCGAAATGCAATCTCATCCTTTTGCGGATCCATGGCCGGCACGCTGTTGAATCCCATCGGTGACAATCCAATCATCTCCATCACCGTGGACATGGTGTTCGCCGTATATTGCCCGCCGCACGCGCCCGCACCGGGACAGGCGACATTTTCGATTTCCAGCAGATCGGCGTCGCTGATTTTCCCCGCGGCATTGGCGCCGACCGCTTCGAACACATCCTGAATGGTCACGTCTTTCCCGCGATAATTCCCCGCCGCAATAGTCCCGCCGTAAAGCACCAGCCCCGGCAGATCGAGACGCGCCATCGCCATCGCTGCCGCGGGAATCGTCTTATCGCAACCGACCACGCACACGACAGCGTCGAACAACTGCCCCCGGCAGACCAGTTCAATAGAATCCGCAATCACTTCGCGGCTTACCAGCGACGCGCGCATTCCCTCCGTGCCCATAGTCTCGCCGTCGCTGATGGCGATAGTGTTGAACTCCATCGGTGTGCCCCCGGCCGCGCGAATGCCTTCTTTCACCTTCGCTGCCAATCGGCGCAGGTGGAAGTTGCACGGCATGGTTTCAATCCAGGTGTTGGCGACGCCGATCAGCGGTTTGGTGAGGTCTTCGCCGGTAAAGCCGATGGCTTTGAACATGGCGCGCGACGGAGCTCGGTCACGCCCATCAGTGATAAGGCGGCTGCGGTGTTTCAGATCCATAGGATTAAAAGACTACGACAGAGCAGCAGAAAGCGAAAGCTCTGGACTTAAGACGCTTACCACGGAGACACGGAGACACGGAGAAAGTCAGTCACAAAACCCTTCTTACAATTCCGTTCTTGAGCACACCAACATTGAAGTTGATGATCAGGCCGATTTTCTTTCCGCTCAGGCGTAAGTACGTAAGTAGTTGAGCTTGGTGAACGGGCAAGATGTGCTCTACCGCTTTAAGTTCGACAACAACCGAGTCCTGAACCACAATATCCAAGCGGTAACCACAATCGAGTTTGAGTCCTTTGTACTCGACTGGAAGCTCAACCTTGTCGTTGAAAAACCAAATCGCGAAGGTGCAATTCATGGCAAAAGCACCGTTCGTAAGCCGGCTCCAGGAGACCGGGCCCAAGCTCTCGATGAACTTCTATGCCCGCACCAATGATGGTCTCCGTGAGCTGTTCTTCAATCAACATGATTGATCTGCCTTTCTCCGTGCCTCCGTGTCTCCGTGGTGCAAATGGTTTAAATATCGTAACTATCACGGCATCCTGAGGGCTGTAACGAATGACCCGAAGAATGCCTTTTGGGTGTGGAAAAAGCCTCTCTGGCATGACCGCGAGTCCTCAGGTAAGCTTCGTCTCATGAGAGGACGTATCGCGGTCACTGCGCTGATGGTTTTCCTGGGCACAACGCTCCTCGCCCAGAAGCAGGAAATCGTCTGGAGCGATCAGGAAAAGCCCATCGCCGAGCAGCTACGCAACATTCGCAACCTGCCCGACGACGTTCGTGTCCAGACAACGAAAAATCTGGCGCTGCAAATTCGCCGGCTTCCTGCCGTGCCTAACAAACTTCGTCTGGCCATGGGACTCGCCGGTCGCGCGACCGAGGGCGACTTCGGACATGACACGCTACAGGAAGTCGCAACCACTCTAGCCGAAGCAATCCAAGAGCAGCCGCCTAGGGAACAAGGCGCCTATCTCGAACTTGCCGGTCTGGTCCGCTACGAGCACGTGAACGCTTCGCTCGATTCACCCCAGTTCGCGGCGGCAATGGCCAAGCTCGAAGCCGACGACCAGCATCGCAATGAAGCCAACTTCACCCTGACCGACCTGAGCGGAAAGACCTGGACGCTGAAAGATCTGCGGGGCAAAGTAGTGATGCTGAATTTCTGGGCCACCTGGTGCCCTCCCTGCCGCAAAGAAATGCCTGACCTCGAAGCCCTCTACCGCCGGTTCGGGCCGCAGGGGCTGGTCATTCTCGGGATCTCCGATGAAGATGCTGCCAAGGTGCAGCCCTTCACTGCCCAGCAGAAAGTCACTTATCCAATTTTGCTCGACCCTGGCCGCAAAGTGAATGAGCTATTCCAAATCGACGGCATTCCCAAGACGTTTATCTACGACCGCGAAGGCAAGATCGTCGCCGAGTCGATCGATATGCGGACGCAGAAGCAGTTCCTGGGGATGTTGGCGCAGGCGGGATTGCAGTAACGGTGTCAGCGTCTCCCCGGACGAGGGCGCCCGTGGCTACATGTGAGCGAAGTTTTTGGCAGGTTGTTACGCCATCGCCGCACCAGTCGAGTGCCCATTCGCACCCGCCGAAGCAGGCGGATGCGGGCCTGCGAATCCGGAGGCGGCTTCCAGCATTTCGGGCGTGGGGACACCGACGCGCACATCGCTTACATCCACAATCGCGTGCCAGTCGCGGCAGAGCTGTCCGATCTGCTTGGGATTGACCTCCAGCAGCAAGTCGGCACGATGGCCGGGGCCTACGGGGCCGGCATGCACGTAATGGATCTCGAGGCCGCGTCGGGAGACGGCAGTCAGGATTCGCATCAGCGTGCCTTGCGTGTTGCGATAGTGGATGTGAAATGCGTGCATGATTTTTCTCCCCAAAATCTAATTCATGTGGAGACGGGCGCTCTCACCCGTCCTCGGGCCCGCAAGCCCGATCTTTTCTGCTGGCAGCTTGTCGAAATTCCCTCGCTGCCAAAAGCATGTCGAGCTTCGCTCGACCGGGCAGGTGAGGGCACCTGCCCCTGCGTAAATCTTTTTATTCGTCGTCGAACAGCATCTCCGAAAGCGCTGCCCCCGCTGGGACCATCGGATACACATTCGCTTCCGGAGCGCAATCAAACACCAGCAGTTCCGGTTCGGACGACTTCAGAAAGCGCTCCAGCGCGTCGCCGGTTTCGGCGCTCACTGGATATTCGGCCATCGCGTCTTCATTCAGCCGCTCGGCGTTGATGCGATAGGCCTTCGCGATCTCGACAAAGTCCGGATTGTCGCTGAGATCGGTCTCGGCATAATTGCGCTGATAAAAAAGCTGCTGCCACTGCCGCACCATACCGAGATATTTGTTGTCCACGATCACCAGCTTGATCGGCAGATTCAGACGGCGCACCGTGGCCAGTTCCTGAATGTTCATCTGAAAGCCGCCGTCGCCGGAAACACAAAGCACGGTCGTGTCAGGCTTCGAAAGTTGCACCCCAACCGCCGCAGGCAACGCAAATCCCATCGAACCAAGTCCGCCTGAGGTAATGAAGCCACGCGGTGACGCGGAACGATAGCGCTGCGCCGCCCACATCTGGTGCTGGCCCACGTCGGCGATGACAACGCTGTTTTCGGGCAGCCGGCCAAAGAGTTCGTCCAGGAAGCGGACCGTCAATTGCGAAAGTCCACGAGGATCAAGCTCCGCGCGATCAGGCCCGCAAGCCAGCGCACGCCACTCAGTCCAATCAGGCAACTTCACGCCCTGGGTTTTTTTATGAAAAGCCGGAATCGTCTGCGCCAGATCGCCAATCACCGGCAATTCACATTGACGCACCCGGTCAAGCTGAGCCGGATCAATTTCGAAGTGAACAATCTTCGCATTCGGAGCAAAGCGCGTTGGATCGCCGGTGACGCGATCGTCCAGCCGCGCCCCAAACACCAACAGCAGATCGTTCTCATGCAGCGCCATATTGGCGGCGCGAGTGCCGTGCATGCCGACCATCCCAAGGTAATACGGTGCGGAAGGCACAACCGCCCCCAGCCCATGTACCGTGGCAAACGCCGGAATGTTTAAGTAGTCGAGAAGGTGCCGCAGTTCGGGGATCGCGCCGGAAAGCTTTGCGCCGGCTCCGATCAGCGCCACCGGCTTCTTGGCCTGTTGCAGCAGCGCGACCAGCGCGTCGCCAAACGCTGCCCCCGCTTGGCCATCCAAAGCTTGAGCGTCCGACGGACGCGGCTTCGGCGCGAACTTCACGGGGCCTGCAAATTCCATCTTAGCTTTAAGAAAGTCGGTCGGGATATCAATCACCACCGGCCCCGGACGTCCCTCACGCGCCCAATAGAATCCCTCGGCAATCGCCGATGGAATTTCTTCAATAGATTTCACCAGCCGGCTCCACTTGGTGAGCGAGAGCGTCAGTCCGAAAACGTCGGTTTCCTGGAATGCGTCGGTCCCGATCAAAGCGCTGCGGACCTGCCCAGTGATGCAGACTAGCGGCACCGAATCCATTTTCGCGTCAGCGATTCCGGTAACCAGATTCGTCGCCCCAGGTCCGCTAGTGGCAATCGCGACACCGACTTTGCCAGTGGCTCGCGCATGACCTTCGGCAGCGAACACCGCGCCCTGCTCATGACGCGTAAGAATGTGGCGGATGCCGCTGCCCTCGAGCGCGTCATACAAAGGCATGATCGCGCCGCCGGGGTATCCGAACACCAGATCCACACCCTCGGCGCGCAAACACTGCAAAAAGATTTCGGCTCCTCTAAGCATTCACGACCGTTTTCTCCTGGGCAGGCTCGGCCTTGGTGGTTTGCTTGCCCGGATCTTTTTGCAGCCACGACATCATGCTGCGCAAGTTCGCTCCGACCGCTTCGACCTGATGACTCTTCTCAGCCTCGCGCAAGGCGGCGAAATTCTTGCCCCCAGTCTTGTTCTCGTTGATCCATTCGCGCGCAAACGTGCCGGCCTGAATGTCGGCAAGAATCTTCTTCATCGCAGCGCGAGTTTCGTCACCCACAACTTTCGGTCCACGGGTCAGGTCGCCATACTCAGCTGTGTTCGAGATCGAGTAGCGCATCCGGTCCAGGCCGCCCTCGTAAATGAGATCGACAATCAGCTTCATTTCATGAATGCACTCAAAGTACGCGATCTCCGGCTGATAACCGGCCTCGATCAACGTTTCAAAACCTTTCTTCATCAGCGAGGTCAGTCCGCCGCAGAGCACGGCTTGCTCACCGAACAAATCGCTCTCGGTTTCTTCTTTAAATGTGGTCTGCAAAACTCCGGCCCGAGTCGAGCCGATGCCGTAGGCATACGCGAGCGCAAGTTCGTGCGCCCGCCCGCTGGCATCCTGCTGAATGGCAATCAGCGACGGCACGCCTCGCCCTTCGGCATAAACCCGCCGCAGCAGGTGGCCAGGACTCTTGGGCGCGATCATGACCACGTCCACATCCGCAGGAGGAACAATGGCTTTGAAGTGAATACTGAATCCATGCGAGAAGCCGAGAATTTTTCCCTTGGTGAGGCCCGGCTTGATCGCCGACTCGTAGAAGTCAGCCTGGGTCTCGTCAGGAGTAAGGATCTGGATCCAGTCCGCTTTCTTGGCGGCTTCGGCGGGCGCGAGCACTGTGAACCCGTCCGCCTTCGCCTGCGTGGCGCTCCCGCGGGTCGGATCCAGCCCGATAATCACGTTGTATCCGCTGTCGCGGAGGTTCTGGGCCTGGGCGTGTCCCTGGCTGCCGTAACCGAAGACGGCGATGGTTTTGCCCTTGAGGGCTGCTGGATTGGCGTCGCGCTCGTAGAAGATGGTGGCCATGATTTACGCTCCGATCAGTGCATACCGACCGGTCGGTCGGTATGGCGATGTTAGCCGCCGCCCCGCCAATTGTCAATAGTTTCGTGATTACCATGGTCGGATTGTATGACGCGCTGTGTGACGTGCTGTATATTGATCGGCAAATGGTCCGCGAGTCCGCCCTCGATCCCCGCCAGGAAATCCTCCGCACCGCCGCCCGCTTGTTCCAGCAGCAGGGCTACGACGGCACTTCCATGAACGACGTGGCGGCTGCCCTAAAGCTAAGTAAAGGCGGACTTTACCACCATTTCCAGAGCAAAGACGAGATCCTCTTCAATCTGATGAGCCATGCCATGGACATCACCGAGGAGCAGGTCATCGCCCCGGTCAAGGCCATCGCCAATCCCGAGGAACGGCTGCGGGCACTCATCAGCCGCCACATCGGCGTAGTGCTGAGCGAACGCGATCGCGAGATTACGGTAATGCTGCATGAGAACCATCCGCTGACGCCCGCCCTGCGCAAGCGGATCAATGCACGCAAGAAAGATTACGTGCATTTCGTCGAGAACCTGATTGGTGAAGTGCAAGCTCAGAGAGCGGTCGGATCGCCCCCGGGTTTATCAAAGAAGACCGTCACTCCCCGCGCCGCCGCCTTCGCGCTACTGGGGATGATCAACTGGATCTACCAGTGGTATCGGCCTGAAGGCAGCCTGCAGGAAGAAAGCCTGGTCCAGCAGTACACGGAGATTTTTTTCCAGGGAGCATTCGGGTGAGCATTCGTCGGGTGAGCATCGGGTGAACATGGCGATGACCGAAGTTTTTGCGCTCGACGAACTGCTCGCGAAACGACTTCAGGCTAGACGCTCCTACCTCGAATTCCTCCGCGTTCCCGCCATGAGCGCCGGAGTCTATGTCCTCCCCGCCGGAGCCCCCGATCCGCAGCAGCCGCACCACCAGGACGAAATCTATTACGTAGTCCGCGGCAAGGCGAAAATGCGTCTGGTGTCCAAGGAACACGATGAGGAACGAGCCGAGGAACGTTCCGTCGGCGAGGGAAGTGTGATCTTCGTGGAGGCTGGGCTGGAGCATCGCTTCTTCGATGTGGAGCAGGAGTTGGTGGTGCTGGTGGTGTTCGCGCCGGCGGAGAGCAATTAGGGTTGGGGCCGATCTCTTCAAAGCGCAAGGAGCCTGTCCCCAGCGAAATTGAAGGCGAGTGATGTCGTGAATTTGGTGTGAGGGTAGTATTCTCCGGCCTACATGATGATGTAGGCCGGAGATGTGTTGAGTTTCCTTAGAACAGGTATTTCAGGACAAACTGAATCTGCCTTGGCGTGTAGTTCTGCGACACGTTGGTAACCTTGCCGAAGTTTCCTGTGCCTTTAGGCTGCCATGTATTGCCCGGGTTCGCAAAACTGCCAGTGTTGGTCAAGTTGAAAAATTCCGTCCGGAATTGCAGTGTGGACCCTTCCGTCACCTTGAAGTTCTTGAAGAGCGAGAAATCAAAGTGCCGGAAATGGGGGCCATACAATTGGTTTTTCCGTTCGGTCCCAATTGTCCCCAGGGGCTGTTGCGCGAAGGCCGCTGGGTCGAACCAATAGACGCCTGGACCGCCGCCCACGCCAGGATTGGACAGGTTGGGATCGCCAACTCTATCGGGACGGTCGGGGTTGGTAAAGTAGCGAGCTCCAGACCGGCCCGGGCCCGGATTAATGATGGAGAAGGGTTCACCGGTTTCCCAAATATCAATGAAGTTTACCTGCCATCCCTTCGCGACCCCGCCCTCGACTCCGCTCAAGGACTTGCCGAAAGGGATTTCATAGTTAGCAGCCATAGCGATACGATGGCGGATGTCAACGTCGCTATTTCCGCGTCAAAAGAGGCCTGAAGAGCGTTGTAGGAGGAATTCCCCGTCGTGAAGTATTCGCCAATGCTTCCGGTAATGCTCGGCAACTGTGCGAAGAAGGGACGCAGTGGCTGCAGACAGTTGGCCTGGGCTAAACTGGTGGCAAGTGCCAGACAGTTAGCGGTGGCCGGTCCCAGCGGAGGACCGTTGAGATCGCCCACCACCCAGCCCAAATGTCGGCCTAACATTCCGACATAGCCTACTGTCAGGACGTTGCCCGAAAAATCCTTTTGGATGTTGAGATTGAACTGTTGCAAGGAAGTGTTCTTGAAATCCAGAGACACCGCATCCGGAATCGACACTGGAGATGTTGCGCTGGCGGGAGCCGGAGGCTGCAGCCCCTGCGACAATGCGCGGGTCCCGTTGTAAACAAACACAGAAATAAATGGTGGATTCTTCTGGGTTACGTTGGAGGTGTAATTCTCGGGAACATAACTGATTCCATACCCTCCGCGCACCACCATTCCTCGTCCCACGGTTGCGGCGAAGCCGATACGCGGAGCGATATTGTTGTATTGAGTCTTGAGGCCGCCACCCTGGCTCACCCCATTCACCCCAGCGAGAATGATGCTGCCAGTGTTGGGATCGAAGTTCGCCATTCGGTTCTTTTCCTCAATCATGGGTGTGAACACGTCGTAGCGGACGCCGAGATTCAATGTAAGCCAGTTCTTGACGCGCCAGTCGTCTTGGACAAAAATGCTGGGCTCCCAAAAACGATAATGGGGCACGTTTAACTCGTTGATGCGAGTGGTGACTCGAGACGTTCCCTGGAGCAGGGATGGCAGATCCGGGAAGGCCCAGGTGCCCACTCCGGAGTTGCTTTGTCCCTCGGTGGCTAGCCGGCGAATGAGTGTCGAGCCCATCTTGATGTTTTGCCGACCGCGCGTATACGTCACTGTGCCGGAGTACTGATACGTGTTGTCAATATCAGAAATTGGCACAAACTGATCATCGCCCAAAGGAGCGTAACCACCATTGTCAAACGTCACCTGCGACAACCCCGAGTCCAAGGGACTGGTATTCACACCGGGCATTCCCAGCTTCTGGCTTACGTTGGTCCCGAAGTTCAGAGGAAAGGACCCGTTGTTGGTTCTCAGATAACCTGCTTTTAGTTCCAGCAGGAGGTTGGAATTGAAAATATGGGTGTAATCGATCTGCAGCTGCTGCGCTTTGTCTGGAGCCTGTCCCGAGAATCCAAAAAATAGTCCGCCAGGATTTACCGTTACACCATTGATAGTGACGTTTGGAAATGCTCCCGGGAAAAAGGTGCTTACGTTGTTGTAGGTGTAGCGGGCGAAGAAAGAGTTGTTGCTATTGAATCGGTGATCCACGCGAAGGTCAAACGTGCTGCTGTTCTGAATTTTGTTCAGATTTGGGGTCGTGAAATTATTTGACGTTGCGCCCGATCCGCCAGTGTTGGGCGCTGGGAACATCTTAAAATATTCAAGGCCAACAGGATCAATCGTGGTGATTGTCGGCCCACCGATGTCGGAAAAGTCTCCCGGATTCTGTTCTTCAAACAGCGTCGGCACGGTTAATTGTCTCGACGGTTGGCCGCTGACCAGACGGAATCCTTCGTAGTCGCCAAAGAAGAAGGTTTTGTCCTTGATGATGGGCCCGCCGACGCTGCCACCGTACTGGTTTTGGCGGAGTTCAGGCTTGGAAGAACCTTGCTTGTCGAAGTAGGAATGAGCATCGAACTTGTCGTTGCGGAAATACTCATAGAGTGAGCCGTGGAGTTGATTCGTCCCGGCCTTAGTGATCACATTGATAACCCCGCCGGCGGTGCGCCCGACCTCCGCGGTATAGTCGTTGGTCTGAACCCGGAATTCCGCAATTGCATCCACCGAAGGGCGCACACCGATCCCCCCGATGATGCGTTCATTGTTGTCCATACCGTCGATCATTTCATTATTGATCACGTCGGACTGTCCATTTACGGAAATCGCCGACGTCTGACGCCGGTCATCTGGTCGCGTGCCGCTGGTTAAGCCAGCTGGCGGTCCTTCGTTGGCTCCAGGAACCGCCTGCGCGAGCTGAACGAAGTTGCGGCCGTTCAGCGGCAGATCCTGCACCGCCTGCGAGGTCACCGTGCTGCTGAGGGTTGAACTGTCGGTCTGAAGCAGCGGAGTCGAAGCCGTGACTTCCACAATTTCGGAGGTTTGTCCCGCCTGCATGGTCGCGTCAACCCGAGTACGGTCGCCGGATGCTAGTGTCAACGTTTGTACTCTAAAGGTTTTGAAACTCGGGGCCTCAACTTTGACGGAATAGGTCCCCGGTGGCAGCAAATTAATAACGAAGTCACCGCTCGTGCTGCTTTGGGCGGTACGAGTTAATCCAGTGCCAACATTCGTAATTGAAACTTTCGCATCGGCTATTACAGCTCCAGTGGGATCGTGTACAGTTCCCACCACATCGGCGGTCGCTACCTGTGCGTTTGCAGAAAGTGCCCAGAGTACCATCACGCCTACGATAGAAAGAGATTTGCCTACGCAGCGGATCAAATTAGCACCTCGAGAGAACTGAATTATCGAGGCAAGCACGGGCAAGGTCGAGGCAATGCGGTTGACCTTCCCGTCATCACACGTGTGAAGTTTGCCTTACTAGTCAAAACGTATTTCTGGGTAACATACGTTGTCAAGCCAGAAAATCGGTTGTCTTGACCGAGGTCAATGCTCCAGGATCTTTTTTTTGGCTTTACGATTCTGAGATCCGATCCGCGGCGTCCAGCACGAACCTCTCATAACGCTAAAAGCTTTTAGGTCAACTTTCTTTCAGCCAACTTTTTTCTAACCCGCGCGTCTTGGATTGGACACTAAAAGCCTTTAGCTTTTTAAGGTTGCTCCGGCTATTTTTTTACATCATCCGCAACTGCGCCTGCCGTGAGCGAAGTCGAAGGAGTTGGGCGACCTCAGCTGCGGTGGCGCATAGATGGATCCGCGCCCAAGGGCTGCTCATCTGGTCTTCTGGTGCGAAATCTTGCTACCGGTCGCGGCGAAACAGCGTGGCGGTCACGCCATCGGCGTGACCCAGTTTCGATGCCACGAATCCTTCGTCGGAGAATCGTCCCACTAACCACGGAGTGAAAGTGTCTCCCTGGTCGCGGGTGACGAACACGAATTGGCTGGCGGGTTCGAGGACTTTGGATGACACATCTTCCATGTAGCGAATGTTATCGCTATCGAGCCGCACCGGGATCAGAACAATCCGCCCGGGGATGGGATACTTCGAGAGTGGACACAGTAACGGACTGTCGGGGTCGATGTCGAAGTCCCAGGTGACCTTGGCCGATTCGATGAGACCAGGGCGCACCAGCACCGGCGTTTTGTCGCCAAGATTAGCAGCGCGGACCGCCTGCGCGGCCGCACGCCAATCTTCCAAGTGCGGATTCACCCACAGATGATGGCTTCCGAAGCTGGCGATGCCGGCAAGCACGACGCAGAAGCTGACGTAAACGCGTACCTTCTCGGGGAGCAAAGTGCGTATTCCCCAAGCGACGAGCAACGCCAATCCCAAAATTGATGGAAGGTAATACTTTTCCACGAAAAGCTTGAAATCGGTTAGCCGGGAAAACACAAACAACGTGACAATCGGTATCAGCAGCCAGCTAAGCAACAAGACTGCCGTATCGGAGGCCATCGCAGGCTGCGGGCTCACACTGATTCTCCGACACAAAATGTAACCCAGCAGCAAGCCGGCGAAGATTCCCGCTCCCAGCGCGGCTGGCATGATCGAAGAGACCAATTCCCCGAAATCCGGAGTGGGCAAGAAAACCAACCTGGAGGAACCCCGGCTGACCAGAATCGCATTCACAATGAGCGGAGAAATCAGGACGCCAATAGATACCGCGGCCACGATCAGTTTGTACCGGCGCACCGGCGCGCCAGAGCGTACTCGATGCAGCGCATATGCTGCATGGACCAGGTAAAGCGGCGCGAACAGATAATGGAAGTAGAGAATGGCAGCGGCCAGGCCTGCGTATCCCAACATGTTCCGCATCCGGCCGGTGTCCAGCCAGCGCACCAGTTGCAGCATGCTGCCCACAACCACCAACAGCCCAAGTGCGTAGGGGCGCGCGTTCGCCGCCGTTTTCGACATCTCTTGCAGAGATGCGAACACGACCAAAGCCAGCACGCCAGTTTCCCGGTCGAAGAGGCGTGTACCCAATCGGAAGAGCAACCAGGTTGTGCCGAGAGCAGCGAACAGGGAAGGCAAACGCAGTGCGATCTCGCTCTGTCCTCCGACGCGAACGGCAGCCGCGGCGATGAGTGTGTACAGGAGATTCTGTCCTGGCCAGAATTGACTGCGCGATATGGACGGCCCGATTCCTTTGCACACGCTCCAAAACGTCACCGTCTCATCCAGCCAAAGGCTGGCGGTCATGGGGGCAACCCAGAGACGAAGGGCGGCCGCCGCCGCAAGTGCGAGGTATATTTTTAGGCGATGGGATTCGTCGGGCGCCGCGCGAACGTCGGGCGATTTTGTTAGATTCATCGCCCACCCTCACACCGTCGCCGGTTCTTTCGCCGGGATCCAGTACACCTCTTCCTTGAGATGTTCCTTGGTGAAGCCGATGCGCTTCAGCATGCGCTTGCCGTTTTCGATCATGTCGGGATGGCCGCACAGGTAGGCGACGGAGTTGGTACCGTCGAGGCCCCACTGGTCGGCATACTTGCGCAGCACGTCGTCCACACGGCCGCGTTCTCCGTGCCACTTCTCGTCGTCCCACGGACGGCTTACTGTCGGCGCATATTTTAGCCACGGAACTTCGGCAGCGAACTTCACCAGTTCGTCGTTGTATCCGAATTCCCAGGAGCGGCTGGCGCCATTCAGCAGGAAGAGTCTCTGTTCGCCTTTGAAGGTGCCTTCTTTCCACCC
>WNFG01006243.1_pt1 | contig 19585 bp, 19 predicted proteins | sample 5400431 | NCBI WGS metagenome assembly WNFG01 (sample SAMN13153346, study PRJNA577476) | soil metagenome | isolation source: 120 cm saprolite under Douglas fir tree site 2 hole 3 replicate 2 | place: USA:California | collected 2015-04-18 | reverse complement strand
AAGTGTTCCGGTCCGCAGGAATTGCCACTCCAATACTTGCTGCGAGCAGACGGTGTGGCTCATGGGTGGAGTTTTCTGCGACCACAGAAAAAACCACTTCGCCCGGATCCAGATATTTCAGACCCTGAGACCGCGGGATCAATTTGCATTGTGGCGGGAAGATGGAGGATACCCGGACCAGATTCTGGGCTGCGATTCCGGCATCGCGCAGCGCCAACTCGAACGATGTCAGGCGCTCTTTGTGTTTACCGACCCCCTTGGTAAAGAAAATCCGCTTGGGGACCATGTCTTTGGACAATTCAGAAATCCTCCGGGTTTTTGAGTGGATGAATCGTCAAATCTAACATAGCTAGTCCGCAACGAATATGAAAAGTGCAAAAAAAGAATCGAACTGATACCGGAGCAGATTGTGTCCACGGAGTTGAACTGCCTTAAGCAGATCAGGAGACGGCGCGGTTCAGATTTCCCGACCACCCGATCAGGGCTTGGCTGCCGCCACCTTGCTGACTTCGATAATCTCCCCGTCAGCGACACCCGTAATGGTCGCCTTCTCTCCGGCGAGCTTATCCAACTCCCCCAAAGCAGTTTTGTCTTCCGTGTGCAGCGTATAGACCTTGTCGCCGACCACCAGCGAGTAGTTCGTTCCTTTCTTGACGCAAGCTCGGGCGCAGGCAGCATTGCCCGCCATCATGTGCTTGGCACCACACATGGCGTCGCTGACCTCGCCCGTAAGAGTCTGGGACTTGCCTGCGGCGAGCCCGCCGGTTGCAGCAAGAGTTATCACTGCGAGGACCAAATTCCGTTTGACGGATTTCATGGGATCGTCATCTCCTGAGGATGGATTTAAGTTCTATCCTAATGGATGTTTGTAACACCGGCTCAGGTTTACCTGGCTCTTTGGTACAAAGTGCAGGCTCACCGACACGGTCTTATCTTGCTGGTTAATGACTTGCTTGGGGACCACATTCATCGGCGCTCGCAGCCCGACGTCGCGGTACATGATTTTGAAAAACCTCTGCAAATAGCCCTCGTCATAAGGATCGCCTTTTTTCAGTTGCCATTGAGTGGCCATCTTCCTGGTGCTCTCAGCGTCCAGTCCATCAATTTGAAGGTCGCCCATGCGATAGAGGCTGCCTTCGGTCACGCTGAGCTGATACCGGACGGTGGACTGCGCGTCGTCCAGCTCAGGCGTGGGATCGGCATGTGCGAAAAGATAACCCTTGGTCCCGTAAAGCTTGTGCACCTGATCGAGGTCGTCATCGAGCTGGATGGCGTTGGCCGGCTCGCCTGTCTTCAGATGAATCAGGTCTTGAAGCTGCCCGTCTGGGAAGACGGTATTGCCTGCCCAGGCAATCCCGGTGAGCCGGTACTGATTTCCGGGAGCGACCGGAAAACTGACGTCAACCAGGGTTTGCGGACCGTCTTCAGCGACTTTGGCCTGCGCGTCTGAAAAGCTGGCCTTCAGATATCCCCGAGCCAGGTAAACCGGAAGAAAGTTCAGTTTCTCCTGCGCCCGCATTTTGGTGCGTAGGTAATCCTGCCCGGTGAGCTGCTTCGCGACGGCTTGCAAGGCTGGGACCTCCGCCGTCGCAGCCCCTGGGAAGTCCATGTTGCGCACCACAATCGCCCGGAAATTGACTTTGTAGGTGTACGAGTCAATTGGCCCTTCCAGCGCCGCCGCCCGCAGGTATTCCGCCTTCCCCGCTATCTTCCGCTCCGACAGAATCGCATTCAGGGCGTCAGCGACCTGGTCTGAGAGATTGCCTGAGACTGGCAGGCGGCCGTCGAACAAACTAACTCGAGCACGCAGAAGATTGATCAGCTCTTCGTCAGAAAACCAGACGAAGTTGTCGAAGAGGATAGGAACCAGCTTGTCATTCTCTGCGACTTGCAGTTCCACATTGCATCCGGCGGAAGAGTACTGGTAGCTGTACGTCAGCTCAGTGAAGAGTCCGGTATCACCCAGCTTTGCGATTGCCTGTTTAAAGTCGCTTTCGCCGGCGAACTGACCGAGTTTCAGGCCGGAAGCAGCAATGATCTGGTCTTCGGTGAGGTGATTCAGGCCTTTTACTTTAATCGCAAGCAATTTAAAGCTGAGTTTGCCCTTGCCCGCGCTCTGGGCCAAATCTCCAGTGCACAATGCGAAGAGAATGAGAGGAAGCAGGAGCGTGCAAAAAACTCGACGGCCCACCGGCGAATTGTACAACAGAGGTGCGTCAGAATTTCGAAACCAGCGGGTGTTTAGCTGGGCTCAGTTTCCGAGTCGCCCGTGATCGAACTGCATGCGAGGGAGGTACCGCGACCGGTCGAGTTCCCGATTTCGTGCTTGTCAGCTCCCTAAACCCATCCCTGACTGCGCGTCGGAATTTCGCACCAGGTTGGAGTATGATCGGCCAGATCAGGAGGGAACATGCTTCCAGATTATGGCGTAGTTGTTGGGCGGTACGTAAACTACACGACGAATCAGGGTCAGTGGATGCACGTCGACCTTAATATCAACGCAGCTAATGTGCAGTATCAAGCCGCCGTTGACGTGAACGAGCCCAACGGTCTATTTCAGTATCAGGTCTTCGACAAACTTGACGTCAGCCTATTCGCTCCAATATCGGGATTGCCAGACGGCTGGTACCATTTGGACTCGAATCCCACCTCGGGCGCGATAGACTACGCCCGGAGCCCGATCCTCCAAAGACCGCTGGGTTGTCTCGCTCTTATTTGGACGATCTGGAATGCCATTTTCAAAACGAGCGGCCAGACTTGGACCAATGTGACGGGCAATGAAGCCGGAAACGCTTTGATCGCCATGGTGACCGGGGCGACTAAAGTATTTGCCTTCGGCGCCCCCTACACGACCGGAAAAGGCGTGCACGACGTGCATTGCAACCAAGGAGATCCGCCGGGCCAATTCCAGCACTTGGACGGCATCTGGCAAGACGGCTGCGTCTTTGCCACCAAAGCCGATGGCTCTCTCTCCGCCTATCTGGGCAAGTTCTCGACCCAGTCGCTTAACACCGACAACAACGGCCTCCCGATTTGATCTTTATTTCTCAGCACGAGCAGAATGCTCAACTAATGCTGAGGGGTAACTGAGCGAGGGGCGATTGGAGCACTTCGCGCAGCCTGCAGATGGGCGTCGACTGGGGCGACCCGTCGGCTCTCGGTCCGTCCCCGGGAGTTGTTGTCGGCCACTCGGAAAATGGAGTCAGTACCCGGCTGACCGCTTGCCCGACGCGACCGTATCCGCTGTCTTGTTCTTCACCGCAATATCAATAAACGCTAATGCCGCCCGGCTCAACGCCTTGTCTTTGCGGAACACCAGCGCCAGATCGCGGCGAATCTGAATGTCTGCCAGGGGAATCGTGGCCAGCACGTTGGCCTTGACGTCCTCCTGAACGTGCGATCGCGGAATGAACCCCACACCTACGTCGGCAGCCACGAAGCGCTTGAGCAACTCGCTGGAGTCGAGCTCCATGGCGTAACGCGGCTTCAGTTTGCGTTCATGAAACAGATCATCAAGCGCATCCCGGGTATGGCCCACCTTGGGCATGACCAGAGGGTACTGAGCAATATCGGCGGCGGCGGCGGTTTTGAACTTGGCCAGAGGATGGCGCGGCGGCACAATGACCACCAGTTCGTCCTTGTGGATGAGGACCGCGGTCAGGCGATTGTCGGTAATGGGCATCGAAACCACGCCGAAGTCCACCGAATTATCAATCACCGATTCCAGCACTTTCGAGTAGTCCGCCCGCTTGATGGAGACCGAAACGTCCGGATACAGCTTCTTGAAATTCGCAAACACCTCGGGAAGGATGTGCAGGCACGTGCCCTCGTTGGCGCCGACCACGATTTCCCCGCGCGGCACCCGCTCAGTCTCGGCAATGTTGGTCATGGCCGACTTGCGCGCGTCGAGTGTATCTTCCGCGAATTTTAAGAACAGTTTGCCCGATGCGGTTATGGAAACTTTCCCGCCGGAGCGGTCAAGCAGCTTGGCGCCGACTTCCTCCTCGAGCGAACGAATCTGCGAAGAAATAGCCGGCTGCGTGCGAAAACGCTTCTCCGCTGCCCGCGAGAAGCTCGAAAGCCGCGCCACTTCAATAAATGTTTCTAGCTGATCGAAATCCATAAGAATCAGGCTTTAGGCTTCAGGCTCTGGGTTTCAGGATGCGAGCGCCATTCCGGGGTGTTCAGCAGCAAGATTCTCACGCTTCAGACCTGGAACGAGCACACTGCGTTTGCGATATTGGTCGGCTAAACAGCGGAGTTCTTGAAGCCTAAAGCCCAGAGCCTGACGTCCGAATAACCTCCCCTTATCCTCCCCATAAAAACAATCAATTTCCGTGCCTGCGCCGCAGGAACTAGACTATTTCCGCCCGCGCTGTTTCAAAGATTGTAGCAGGTGTACAATTCTTCCGATTCCCAAGTGAAAGTTCGAAATATGGCAGTTGACTGACCGCAGTGTGTCTGAAATCTATTTCCGTGTGTCCCCCGATTTCTTAAAGGAGCATTCCAAAATGGCAGATGCAAAAACCGTCCTGGAGTTCGCGAAAAAAAACGGAGCCAAACTGCTCGACCTTCGTTTCACCGACTTGCCGGGCCTCTGGCAACACGTTTCCTACCCCATCAACCAATTGACCGAGGACTCATTCGAAGAAGGCTTCGGCATGGACGGCTCGTCCATTCGCGGCTGGGCGGCGATCAACGAGAGCGACATGCTCCTGATTCCGGACCCATCGACCCATATGCTCGATGCTTTCACCGAGGTGCCGACGCTGGTCATGGTCTGCGACGTGATCGATCCCGTGACCAAACAACGTTATGACCGCGATCCACGTTACATCGCGAAAAAGGCCGAACTGTATCTCGGTTCGACCGGCCTTGCCGATACCGCTTACTTCGGGGCCGAAGCCGAGTTCTTCATCTTCGACAATATCCGCTTCGATCAGCGCGAGCAGCACGGTTTCTATTTCATCGACGCCGAAGAAGGCCGCTGGAACTCCGGCCGCGAGCACAACAACCTCGGCTACCGCCCGCGTTACAAAGAAGGATATTTTCCTGTCCCTCCCATGGATCACTACCAGGACCTCCGCAGTGAAATGGTAATGACCATGATGAACTGCGGCCTGGATGTGGAATGTCACCACCACGAAGTCGCGACCGGCGGTCAGACTGAAATTGATTTGAAGTACGATTCGCTGGTAAAGTCCGCCGACCACATGCTGCTTTACAAGTACATTGTCAAGAATGTGGCCAATCAGTATGGCAAGACCGTCACTTTCATGCCCAAGCCCATCTTCCAGGACAACGGCAGCGGCATGCACACCCACCAGTCGCTGTGGAAGGGTGGCAAACCGCTCTTTGCCGGAGATGGCTACGCTGGACTGTCGCAGATGGCGCTGTGGTACATCGGTGGCCTGATTAAGCACGGCCCAGCGCTGGCCGCGATCATTGCTCCGACCACGAACTCCTACAAGCGCCTGGTGCCCGGGTTTGAAGCCCCCGTCAACTTGGCCTACTCTCGCAGGAACCGTTCGGCGGCGTGCCGTATCCCCATGTACTCGGCGTCTCCAAAAGCTAAGCGGGTCGAGTTCCGTCCACCGGACCCGAGCTGCAACCCCTACCTGGCTTTTGCGGCCATGTTGATGGCCGGCCTGGATGGTGTCGAGAACAAGATCGATCCCGGCCAGCCGCTGGACAAAGATATTTACGATCTGGGTCCAGAGGAGCTGGCAAAGGTGCCCTCGATGCCGGGTTCGCTCGAAGACGCCCTGGAAGCTCTCGAGAAAGACCACGCCTTCCTGCTCAAGGGCGACGTCTTCACCGAGGAGCTCCTCAACACCTACATTGACTACAAGAAGTCGAAGGAAGTGGACGCGGTCCGGCTGCGCCCGCATCCCTATGAATTCGCCCTGTATTACGACATTTAGGGTGCAAAGGCACAAAGGCCCGGCATTTTGCCGGGCCTTTTTTATTGCGAAGGAACCAGGAAGCTAGGCTAAAGGGACGCTTTCATCCGCTGCACTGGAGGCTCGGGCATATGCAGCCGAGACAAATTCCCGGCGGGCATCTGGTGGATCTCGAAATCCTTCATGTCGATCAGCCCGTCACAGATCGCCTCAAGCGTGGCATTAGACTTAGCCAGTACCGAGAGCAAGTGCTTACGCGCAATCGGCCGATCCGCCGGGTGAATGAGCTTCCACCACCGCTTCATGGACTCCTGCACATCCCCTGTGTTCTTGGCGTCTTCGACCAGGCTGTCAATGAGACGGTACACTTTGCTCTTCACGGCTTGATACGAAACTGAAATTTCCTGTCCCATTGTGTTGGTTTACTCCTTGTCAGATCCATTGCAATAGCCTCGCCAAAACGTTGTCTTTGATTCAGCGGCACTTAGCGTTCTCTTCATCTCGCGACTCTCCAACTTGTGGGAGAAACCGCGGCCTGCGCTATGGTTTTTCGTAGGACTCGCCCCCGCAAAAACGATTGTCAAGCGGCCTTGGGATACAATGGCGAACTCTGAATTCCGCGCAGCTAACGAAAAAACCTGATCGCGCAGAACTCAGTAGGGGAGGCGTGATGAAGCTGTTCTATGGATTGTTGCTAACTATTTTTCTAATCACAGGCTCACCAGCCCAGCAGGCAACTGCCAAGGCGGAGGAGCGGATGTTCTTGCCCTCGGACACGTTCTATGGCTACGCGCAGTTCGACTTGGCGCCCCCGCACAACGAGATTGATCCTAACCTATGCAGCGCAAATGCCGGCACCTTCGGAGGCGCCAACGCTCCCTGCAACGCCTTTGCTCGCTACATGATCTCCGGCTTGCTCGAAGTGCGTCCCTTTGGCCGGGGCCAGTTCCGTCGTTTCATGCTGTTTGGCGAGCCGCGATTCCTTTTCGGAAAAAACGTTCCTCAGACTCTCTATACCTGGTCCTTTGACGCCATTGGCGTAGAACATTCATGGGGCGCCGCAATTTATCTCGGTAAAGGCTTCGAGATGCGGGTGACCCAGCATTTCCTGTTTGATCGCTTCGGAGCCCGCGACCGCAACCTGGGCGCTGCCGATCTCGGCACTAACGGGCCGTGGGGCCGCTACAACGCGATCGGCGTGCGCAAGACCTTCGGCACCCGCAGATGGTAGCAGAGGTTTTTCCTGATGGCTGATAGCTGATGGCTGACCGCTGCTCCTCCCGTGCTATGCTGATCTGCCCAGCCGAAATCTTCGCGCCGACCACCGTCCAGTTTTGATGCAATCGCCCGAACACTCCGAGAAACCCTGGATGTACCGGCTCGAAGCTGTCTCCTTTCGCGACCCGCAGACGGCGCGCGCGAACTTTGAGCGTATCTCGCTCAAATTGTCTCCTTCTCTGGTGTTGGCTCTTCCCGCACTGCTCGCCGATTCACCAGACCCGGACTCCGCGCTCCTTCTTCTTGAGCGGTTGGTGAACGAGGCCTCACCGGAGACCTTGCAGTTGATCGAGCGCCATCCCTTTCTCGCACATTACGCGGTCGCCGTCTTCGGAAACAGTTGGTATCTGGGCGAGACTCTTATCCGCAATTCAGATCTGCTGCAGACATTCCTACGCGAAAAGCACCTGGACCGCAGTTTTTCCCGCGAAGATTTCTCGGAGGCGCTGGCGCGCTTCCGTTCGCGTTCCTTCGAGCGCAGTGACGGGCTCATGGAAGCTGCTCTCCGCGATGCCGAAAGCGCCATGGAACACCGTTTCGGCTTGCCCCAGCATCTCGACGCCGAAGGCCGCTCCGTCAACACTCCCCTCGCCGTGCTTTCCCTGGGAAAACTCGGCGGCAACGAACTGAACTACAGCTCGGATATTGATCTGCTTTTTCTTTATGGAGATGGCCCGGAGCCGCCTTCCGCCCCAATTTCCAATCGTGAATATTTTGTTCGCCTGGCCCAGCAGGTAACCGAAATACTCTCCTGCCCGACCGCTGAAGGCGCAGTTTTTCGAATTGACCTCCGGCTGCGCCCGCAGGGAAACGAAGGCGAACTGGCGATCAATGTGTCTCACGCCCTGCATTACTACGCCGTCACCGCCCACGACTGGGAGCGGCAGGCGTTGATCAAAGTCCGTTACTCGGCGGGAAATGAGGCTCTGGCGCGGGAATTCATCCGTCAGATTCAGCCTCAGGTGTATGGCGAGCAAATCAATTTCGCCGCCATCAAGACCGCCCTGGTAACGCGCGAAAAGATCGACCGCAAACGCCGCCGCCAGATTGCCGCTGAAGGACAAGACAGTTTGGATGTAAAGATTGACCGCGGCGGCATTCGCGATATTGAGTTCCTGGTGCAGTGTCTGCAACGGGTGTATGGCGGCGCCGAGCCCTGGCTGCGTTCCGGAGGGACCTTGTTTTCGCTACAGAAACTCCACGACAAGCGCCATATCTCGAGCCGCGATTTCCACGAACTCACCTCTGCCTACGCCTTCTTGAGGCACTTGGAGCACCGTCTGCAATTGCGCCAGGGACAGCAGGTGCACCGCCTGCCGCAATCCTCTTCTGAAATGCAGGTACTGCGCCGCTCCATGGAAAGCCTGGCCCCCGGGGACTACCGGCTGTCTGACCTCACTGCGGCCGTGCAGGAACGGATGGCAGCGGTCGCCGAAATCTACCAGCGCGTTATCTACCAGCAGGAAGTGCACCGCCCGCAGGAGCCGGCGGCGGGCGAGTTCCAGTTGCGAAGCCTGCCCGAAGCTGGGGTCGCCGATCAGTCGCACCAGCAATTGCTGGATCGTCTCGCGGAGGACGCGCCCGAGCTTTCCCGCGCCCTCAAGAGCGAAGCCCCCGGCTCCGCAGAACGCAAAAACCTGCTCCGCTTTTTGAGTTCAGCATTCAGCAGCTCCGAACGCTACGCCACGGTCGTGCGCCATCAGGAGGTCGTTGCTCGCTCTTTGCCGCTGTTCGAATTAAGTGAATACCTGGCGGAAACGCTCCTCCGCCATCCAGAGGAAGTATCCGCCCTCGCGGAAATTCAATCCAACTCACCCCGACTGACCAGCGGAAACTTGTTCAACTTGTCTCCAGACGACCGCTTCGCAGGCCGCGACCCCGTGTTCGCATATCTAGCCGGCTCGGTGGCCGAGCACCGGGAAAAAATTGCCTTGCTGCGGCGCCATTTCCGTCATTGCATGTTTGCCTCTGGCGCCCGAGACATCGCCGAGCTGCGCCCGATTTATTCCTCGCTCGCAGAAACCACTGCCGCCGCCGAAGAAGCAATTACTGCGGCGTTCGGTATCGCTGGCGCGCCAAAAGATCTGGCTGTGCTTGCGCTAGGGCGCGTCGGCAGCAGGGAATTCGACTTGCTCTCCGACGCCGACTTGTTGTTTGTCTGCGATGAAGCGCAAGACCGGCGTGCGCTCACCAAAGCCGCTGAGCAAATGATGCAGGCGCTCTCCGCCTACACTCAGGAAGGAATGGTTTTCCCTGTGGACACCCGGCTCCGACCGCGGGGCGGGGAAGGCGAATTACTCGTGACTCCTGCCCATCTGGAAGAATACCTCGCCTCCGAGGCCCAGCCTTGGGAGGCGCTCATGCACACGAAACTGCGCCCTATCTGCGGTGACGTTAAACTTGGCCGCCGTGCCTTGGCCGCCGCCGAAACTTTGTTCACCAGATTTGCCGGCGACGCGAACTTCGCCGCCGCCGTCCGTCAAATGCGCCAGCGACTCGAAGAGGCCAGCGCCCCAGACAAGAGCATTCGCACCTCACCTGGAGCGCTCTACGATGCCGATTTTCTATCCAGCTTCCTGCTGGTTAAGCACGGCATCCGACCAAAGCTCGGGACCTTGCGCGACCGCCTCTGGAGATGCTCAGCCGCCGGAGCGCTCGACAAAAAAGACGCCGCCATGCTAGACCACTCCGCCGAACTCTGCCGCACCGTCGAACACGTCCTCCGTCTCGTCGTCGGAAGAAACACTCGATGGCTCCCCTCCGCCGAACACGCCCGCCTCGCCACTGAAAAACTCACGGCGCAAATTCTGCGTCGCGACTCCCCCGATGGCCTTGAGCAAGACCTGCTCCGCACCTTCTCGCAGGTGAGACGCATTTACGACCGTGTGGTCTGCTGACGTTTTCACTTCTTGCGGATTTTAACCAAGCCCTGTCATTCCGAGCGAAGCCGAGAGCTTGCCCTGAGCGAACCCTGGTGGAACCAGGGGAGTCGAATGGGAACCTGCTTTCCTCTGTGCCACCAGAAAGGCTTCAGTGATGGTTCGATTCCAGCGAATAGTTCCAGACCACCCCAAACCCGGTGACGCCAATATGCCCAATCGATATCCATCGCTCCATCTTGTGGTGCCCGGTACGATGAAAAATGTAAGAAATCCCAACCGAAGTCGCCGCTCCAGCCGCCTCCAGCCCGGCAAATCCCGCCGAATTGTTCACCACATCGTCCGGAATCAGAACTTCGCCGCGTCCGCGCGCTTGGAAGTTCCGCGTCGAGGCGTAGTCCAATCCGCGAAACACGGCCACGCCAGAAAAAAGCAGAATATTCGTGCGGTCCCAGAAGCGGTGCTGCGGAACGGGGGCGGCGGGCGGTTCAGGGGCAGGCACGCGTGATCCGGCCTCCTGCGCAGCGAGAGGAAGTGAAAGCAGCAGCAAGACTGACCAAAGCCTCAGCGAAGCTGGCATGAAAGGATTGTACGGTAGTGGATCAGCTTGGCTGTTTCTCATTCGCGCTGGCCGCGAAGGCATGAAAAGATCAAAGATCAAAGATCGCGGCGCGGTGGAGGGCTTACGGAATCGTTGCTGATCATCACGGGTACGATGGGGGCCGGCAAAACAGCTGTTTTGGGCGAAGCGTCGGATATTCTTGCCCAGCGTCAGATCGTCCATGCGGCAATCGACTTGGATGCGCTCGGCCTTGCTCATCTTCCGTCTGCAGCCCGCAGCGATGGCGTGATGTACGACAACCTTCGGTCTATCTGCAGGAACTATGCCGCCCTGGGCGTGCAGCGGTTCTTACTGGCGCGCGCAATCGAAGACGACGCTCAGCTGAGACTCTGTCGCGACATTATTCTGGCCGCCAACACCGCCGTCTGCCGTCTCACTGCGAGCATCGACGCGATGAAGCGACGCGTACAGATGCGTGATTTAGGGATATCGCAGCGGGAATTTGTTGCTCGGGTTGCAAAATTGAATGTCATCCTTGATCGCGCGCAATTGGAGGACTTCGCGGTCACCAACGAGGATCGCTCGTTGACCGAAGTTGCGATCGAAGTGCTGGTCCAAGCGGGATGGATCTCAAACTGACGCGCTACCGATGGTACCGGGCACACCGCCTCATCCTTCGTACCGTTTATAATTGCTGGTTTCCCGTTCAGCTCGGAGGTTGTTAATGCCGGACTCATACAATGGCGTGCCTGTGCCTGCCGATGGCGCGCGTATCAGTTACAAAGATGGACGGATTCAGGTGCCGCCCAACCCGATTATTCCTTTCATTGAGGGCGATGGCACCGGCCGCGACATTTGGAAGGCCTCGGTGCGCGTGTTCGATGCCGCCGTCGAAAAAGCCTACGCCGGAAAACGCCGCGTAGTTTGGTACGAGATTTTCGCCGGAGAAAAGGCCAAAGCCAAATTCAACGACTGGCTCCCTCAGGAGTCTATTGCTGCGCTGCAGGAATTTCGCGTCGGCATTAAAGGACCGCTTACAACGCCCGTCGGCGGCGGCATTCGCTCGCTGAATGTGACTTTGAGGCAGGTTCTCGATCTGTATGCCTGTATTCGTCCGGTGAAGTATTACAAAGGCACGCCGTCGCCGGTGAAGAATCCCGAGCGCATGAACGTCGTTATCTTCCGCGAAAACACCGAAGATGTGTACGCCGGCATCGAGTGGGAGCAGGGAACTCCCGAGGCTGCCAGGCTGATCGAGTTCCTCAACAAAGAAATGCTCAAGGGCGGCAAAAAGCAGGTGCGAACAGATTCCGGAGTCGGCATCAAACCGATTTCAATCTTCGCCACCAAGCGCCTGGTGCGCATGGCGATTCAGCACGCACTCGAAAACCAACTCAAGACCGTGACCCTTGTCCACAAGGGAAACATCCAGAAGTTCACCGAAGGCGCATTCCGCAAGTGGGGATACGAAATTGCCACCGAAGAATTCCGCGACCAGGTTGTGACCGAGCGCGAAAGCTGGATTCTCGACAACAAAGATAAGAACCCGAATCTACCAGCGGAGGAAAATGCATCGCTCGTCGAACCGGGCTTGGAGTACGCTCCTCCCGAATTCGGCAAAGCTGTCGCCGACGAAGTCCGTGCCGTGCTCGCCAGCATCTACGCCACCCACGGCCACGGCGCCTGGAAAAAGAAAGTGATGATCAACGACCGCATCGCCGACTCCATTTTCCAGCAGGTAGTCACGCGCGCTGACGAATATTCCGTACTGGCCACGCCGAACCTCAACGGCGACTACATTTCCGACGCCTGCGCCGCCCAGGTCGGCGGCCTCGGCATCGCCCCCGGCGCCAACGTCGGTGACGGATACGCCGTCTTCGAAGCCACTCACGGCACCGCGCCGAAGTATGCCGATAAAGACGTGATCAATCCCGGCTCCGTCATGCTCAGCGGTGTGATGATGTTCCGCTACCTGGGCTGGAACGAAGCCGCCGACCTGATCGAAGGCGGTCTGGAACGCACCATCGAACAGAAAAAAGTCACCTACGATTTCGAGCGCCTGATGCAAGGCGCGACCAAAGTCAGCACCAGCCAGTTCGCCGATAGCATTATCGAGAACATGGGTGCGGCGGTACCGGCATAAACCATTTACCACAGAGGCCACAGAGGATCACAGAGTCTTTTATGCTCGTATCTCCTCTGTGATCCTCAGTGCCCTCTGTGGTAAAGCTTTTGATTTTGATTTGTCCCGAAAGGAAATCATGCGTAAGAAAGTAAGCATCGTAGGTTCCGGCAACGTGGGCGCCACTGCCGCCCACTGGATCGCCTCCAAAGAACTCGCCGACCTCGTCCTGATTGACATCATCGAAGGCGTCCCGCAGGGCAAGGGCCTCGACCTGCTCGAAGCCATGCCCATCGAGAAGCGCGACTCCTACATTCTCGGCACCAACGACTACGCCGACACCGCCAGTTCCGACATCGTGGTCATCACCGCCGGAATCCCCCGCAAGCCCGGCATGAGCCGCGACGACCTGCTCAACACCAATTACAAAATCATGTCGGACGTAGTCAGCAAGGTCGTGAAGCATTCGCCCAACTGCATCCTGATCATCGTCTCCAACCCGCTCGACGCCATGGCCCAGGCCGCCTACAAGCTCAGCGGATTTCCGCGCGAGCGCGTAATCGGCATGGCCGGCGTACTAGACTCCGCCCGCTTCCGGGCTTTCATCGCTGATGAATTGAAGGTGAGCGTCGAAAACGTAACCGCCTTCGTCCTCGGCGGACACGGCGACACCATGGTCCCCCTGCCGCGCTACTCCACAGTTGCCGGTATTCCGATCACAGAGTTGATCGCTCCCGACCGACTGGCCCAGCTAGTCCAGCGCACCCGCGACGGCGGCGCCGAAATCGTGAAGTATCTAAAAACCGGCAGCGCCTACTATGCGCCCTCCGCCGCCACAACCGAAATGGTGGAAGCCATCCTCAAAGACAAGAAAAAAATCCTCCCCTGCGCCGCCTATCTCGACGGCGAATACGGTATCAAGGGCCTCTACGTCGGCGTCCCCGTAAAGCTGGGATCAAAGGGCATCGAGCAGATCATCCAGATCAAGCTGACGCCCGAAGAGCAGGCTGCGTTGAACAAGAGCGCAGATGCGGTTAAGGAGCTGGTGGGAGTAATAGGGGTGTAAGAGTTGACGTGCCGGCCCCTGCAAAGAGGCAGTGTATAACCGATGGCAGCTGATCCTTCAGATCTCGAATTGTTTTCTCGTCTCCGGAACTTTGAGGACAGTTTTGTCGAACGGAAGCGATTCGGTGATGGGAAGGAGGCATGGGTTCGCGCGATACTAGGCTTTGCAAACAGTGCGCCAGTAGATTTTCCGTGCGTTTTGTATATCGGAGCAAAGGATACAGGCGAACTGGAGCAATCGGATACAGACCTGGATACTCTGCAGAAAACACTAAACCGAGCGATGGCGCTAGTCTATCCCCGGGTGGCGCACCTCTCGAAGGTCCTTGAGATAAGTGGAAAGCGGTTCGTCACTGTCATCGTTGCCGGAAGCGCGAGTCGCCCGCACTTCGCGGGTCCCGCATATGTTCGCAGAGGCTCGGAAACCTTCGAAGCCTCGGACCAGCAGTACTCTCGACTACTGGCGTTTCGCGCCAGCAAGTCGAGAGTGATACTTGAATGGCTCGGGAAGCTGATCACGTTAGATAGAATGAATCCGGCCTATGTCGTGCATGCGATGGGCTCACTAGGAAGCAGTGGCCAGTATATGGTCGCCGATTGCCACGAATTCTATGTCACTCTCTCAGCCGGAGAAATTCGATACTCGTTCCCGCTGGATCGAATTTCCGTTTCGTACGATGATGGCAAATGTCGACTCAAACTCGAAGTGCGGCCATCTTGAACGATTTTCATACGCCCTTACACCCGCTCAATCACCACGCTCTTCACCACCACATCCTTCACCGGACGGTCCTGCCGTCCCTTCGGAACATTCACAATCTTCTCCGCAACTTCATAACCCTCGACCACTTCGCCGAAAATCGTGTGCTTCCCGCTGAGCCACTGCGTCGGCGCGACGGTGATGAAAAATTGCGAGCCATTGGTGTTCGGGCCGGCGTTGGCCATCGCCAGCTTGCCCGGCTTATCGAAGTTGTGTGGCGAGCCTTTGGTTTCGTCCTCGAACTGATATCCCGGGCCGCCCATGCCGGTGCCCTGCGGGTCTCCACCCTGAATCATAAAATTCGGAATCACGCGATGGAAAATCGTCCCATCATAAAGATGGTCTGTGCTTTTCTTTCGCGTACTCGGATGTGTCCATTCGCGCTTACCCTCGGCAAGGTCAGTGAAGTTTGCCACCGTCTTAGGCGCGTCTTTTTCGAACAAGCGGCAGACAATGTTGCCTTCCGAGGTAGTGAATACGGCATAAGTGCCGGATTGGCGTGGCATAAGTGTGGTCCTTTCTGAATTCGATTTCGATGCGATAAAACAGAGCGCGCCTTTCGACCACCTGCCGCGGATCTCACGAATGCCACAGGCCTGTTTTTTCCAGCCATCTATCCGTGAGATCCGTGAAAATCCGCGGCCCGCTATTAGGGTTTTGTTGCCGGAGTCGTCGCCTTAGGCGCTGCTTTATGCGCCGGTGCCGCATGCGGCGTCCCACCCGCATGCAGAATCGTAATCTTGTTGATTTTCGGTGGATTGTCGGGCTTGTCGTTGGCATTGCGCGGCATGTGCGTAATTCTCTTCACCAACTCGACGCTGGCGGCATCGCACTGGCCAAAAATCGTATAGCCGCCGGTTAAATGGGAGCTGTGGGCAACGTCTTCCGTGATGAAAAACTGCGAGCCGTTGGTGTCCGGGCCGGCATTCGCATAAGCCAGGCGCCCCGGGCGGTCAAAAGCCAGGCCCGGCGGAGTCTCGTTCTTGAATTTGTAGCCAGGATCGCCCTCGCCACTGCCCAGTGGATCTCCGCCCTGAATCATGAATTCCGGAATCACGCGATGGAAAATCGTCCCGTTGTAAAGCGGAACCCCGTGCATCTTTCGTCCGCTCGCTGGATTGGTCCAGTCCTTGGTGCCAGTTGCAAGGCCAATGAAGTTCGCCACCCCGAGCGGCGCCTTGTCCGGAAACAGCGTGCAGGTTAGCTTGCCGGCGGTGGTGTCAATGATCGCTGTAGGCTGCGCCGCCGCTGCCGCTACCGGCTTCTTCACCGCAGGTTTGGTCACCGGCTTGGGCGCCGTCTGTGACATCAGCGGAAGCGAGGACAACAAAAGGACGATCAGATATTTGCGCATGTGTGTCTCCCTGAGGATGAAAAACAGAAAGAGCATTGTACGACAGCCAGACGTTTGCTGCTTTGAAACAGCACTGCCTCTGGCCGTGCCGTACCCCATTTTGGGCCTCGTTACGGTGCAGATGAAAGCCGCACCCTTTCAAAGCAGGAATTCAAATGAGGACAGATTTCGCAATTTGGACGCAGGCCTCCAGCGGCTGGTCGGTGTCAATGATCGTCTTGGGCAACGAGATTTCCTCAAACCGCGCCTTGACCCGCAAATAAAGATTGAAATCCCGATTCGCCGCCAGATGCGGCGGGTCCGTGGCCAGCCGCTCTCGCGCCGTCCCCTCGCTGCAAACGCATTCCAGGATTCGCCAGGGCTGGCTGAGCGCTTCCGCAAATCCGGTCGCACGCTCCAGTTGATAGGTACGAGAAAAAGTCCGGCCGTCCAGAAAGATGTGACGCGAAGGATCTTTTCGGAAGAGGTAGCCCGCCACTTTCAGCATGATGCCCATGCAAAAGTCGTCCTGCTCGGCGGAATATTCAATGTCGCTGGGCGGGAACAGCGCGGCGCGGACTTCGTCTTTATCCAGCACGGTGTCGCCAAGCTCCGCAGCCAGCGCCCGGCTGAGCGCGCTCTTGCCGGAGCCGGGAAGTCCGGCCATCAGGATCAGCATGGTTCCTAATTTAGCAGGCGCGAACGCGAAGGCCGGAATACAGATTCTCGTAACCTGAGCCCCCTGAAGCGTGGAGCCGGGCTGGTCAATCGACAAGCAAAATCTTCGGCGCGACCGGCGCCACATATCCGGGAGGGAGACCCTTTTGTACGAATGGAAAGTTATCCGGCTCCCGCAGCAAGACGTGTCCTTCTGGAGTCAGTTGATAGGGATTCCCCAAAGGGTCCGCAGGAACCCGGTGTAGGTAGCCGGCCTTTGCCATCTCTGCGAAGCTGGACGGCCGATGCCCGGCAATCTGCCGATAACGTTCGACTAGCGCCTCCAACTCAGTTACGTCCTGATCGGCCTGCAATGCCCGCAAATGTGCTGCCGCATTAGCGCGAATCAGCTTGTCATGCGTGGTCTCGTAAGTCGCGCTCCATAGCATCTGCGCGGTCTTCAGTTCACCGCCGTGCTCGGCCATCTGCGCGGCCAGAATCTTCAGGAACGGATGCGCGTTGGGGACCCTGGATCCTCGCAGAAATGCGTCCGCAGCCCCGTGATAATCTTTCAAATCGTAATAGATAAATCCCAGATCGTAGTACAGATGCCAGTCGTCAGAATTGTTACGGATACCGTATTCCACCAGTGCGATTGCTTTTTCCGGAGTGCCGGCCCCATTCGGAGGCTGGGCGGACAGGAAGGTGCTTCCAAACTCGTAGGCCGGGAACAGGTGGGGATCAAGCTGCGTGGTGATATTCAGCAACGGCCAAAGCAGTTCATAGCGTCCGCCGCCGGCGCGGTGATGCTCCCCAAAATATTGAACTGCGCGCGTCCAGTAGATGTCCGCTACCAACCCATCGTATCCCAGGCTTGCGCGCTTCACGAACTTGGGCGAGGAAATGTAAACCACCTCTTCGAGGGTTGCTCCCGTGCGCACCTGGTCGATTTGACGGACCAGCAACACTGATCCTGCCAGAAACAGAATCACAACCATGCTGGCAGCAGCCGGAGCGGATCATTTCAAGTTCCGATGCTCGAAAATCAGCACAGCCCCGGCTAACACCGCTGCCGCGTAGATCAGCGCGTAGGCCGTGTTATAGGCAATGAGCTGTGAAGCAACCGGCTGACCGTGTCCGGCCTGGCTAATGACGTTCAACGCTGAAAAGTTTGGCACCAGGTAGGCTGCTCCCGTGGCAAGCCAGTGCGTGATTCCTCTGGTCATCTTGGCAAAGCCGCGCAGGTCTTCACTGAAGTTCCCAATCACGAATAATGCAAAGGCAAAGACGGCTGAGAGCAGCGGGGAAGAGAATGATGAAAAGAACAAAGCCAGCGCCGTGAGGATTACGAATTGCAGAACAATGAAGTAAAGCGCTACCAGTATCGCGGCATCCGAACTCTCGAAATGATGCGATACATAGGCCAGGGCCGCAAACACGCCCAGCGCCATAAAGACTGTGTTGACGACCAGGGTTCCTGCGAGCCCGAAGAATTTTCCGGCGATGAACTCCCAGCGTCTGACCGGACGAGAAAGCACGGTATAGAGCGTGCGTTTGTCGATTTCTTTCGAAACCAGCCCAATGCCGATGAAGATCGCAATCACGACTCCGAAAAGCGAGACCGCGGTCAGCCCCAGGTTGATGACCACCAGGCGCTCGATATCAATGGAAATTTGTCCGACCAGCACCGCCGCGCCCGTCATCAGCAGGGCAAAGGCAATCAGGTTGTACAGGACGCGGTCGCGCACCGCTTCGCGGAAGGTGTTGGTCGCAATGTGCAGAATGCGGGAATTCATGTCGTGACCGCCTCGTGAGCCGCCGGGGTAAGCTGCGCCACAAAATAATCTTCCAGCGACATCCGCACTGGCGTTACCGAGATCAGTCTTAGCCGTTCCCGGCGAAGCAGGTCCAGCACCGCGTCCTGAGTCTCTTCCGGGACCACCACGCGCATGGTATCGCCTGCAGCGTGGCACTCCGCTGCCAGCGCCTTAATCGCGCCCGGCGCCGGTCCCCGCCAAACGATCTCGATCTTGCTGTGCACGCTGGCGGTGAGGTCCGCCACTGCCCCCACGCCGCGCAGTTGTCCCTGATGGATAATGGCCACGCGATCGCATAAGGCTTCCGCGTCCGACAAAATGTGGGTGGAAAAGAAAACGGTTTTGCCTTCGCCCTTCAATTCTTCAATCAAATTGCGCACTTCGCGCCGGCCCATGGGGTCAAGTCCTGACATGGGCTCATCGAGAAACACCACCTTCGGATCATGCAGGATCGCTTGCGCAATGCCCGTCCGCTGTAGCATGCCCTTGGAAAATTTCCTCAACTGGACGTCCGCGGCGTCTTTCAACCCGACCCGTTCGAGGACCGCATCCACCTTACCGGCCAACTGCTTTCCATCGACACCCGAAAGCTGTCCGTAGTACCGCAACAGTTCGCGCGCGGTCAGGTAGTCATAAAAATAAGGCTGCTCGGGAAGGAATCCGATTTGCGCCTTCATCTGAGGATCGTCGAGCGTCATTCCGAGAATGCGCGCCGTGCCACTGGTAGGAAACACCAGGCCCATGAGCATTTTTAGCGTCGTGGTCTTACCGGCGCCGTTAGGGCCCAGAAAACCGAAAATCTCGCCATACTCCACGGTGAGATTCAGCGGCCGCAGCGCACATTTCGGTTGCTTGCGCCAGAAGCCGACGCTATAGGTCTTTTCTAACCCAAGAATTTCAATTGCTGGCATGGGAACGATTGGTGATCTATTGATGATCTAAAGAAATTATATTCAAAGTGCCCGGGAAAGAAGATGCCGTCGAAGATGCCCGTCATTACGGAAGTGATGTGCGTGCGCGCCCCGACACAACCTAGCTTGGTGACGGCTATTACAAGGTCGGATAAGCCAGGCAAGTGGGTACGTCGGGCGCCGGCGTGACTCCGGGTGCGCCGGGCTTTGCTCGCACAACGCCGTCATCCGTCGCCAGACAAAATAGCCGCACTCCGCTCGAATTGAATACCAGCGGCGCCGAACTAGCGACAAAAGT
>WNFG01001481.1_pt1 | contig 19594 bp, 22 predicted proteins | sample 5400431 | NCBI WGS metagenome assembly WNFG01 (sample SAMN13153346, study PRJNA577476) | soil metagenome | isolation source: 120 cm saprolite under Douglas fir tree site 2 hole 3 replicate 2 | place: USA:California | collected 2015-04-18 | reverse complement strand
GTCACTCAGAGATGTCCAGGAATCCAACAGAGGAGATCTCCATGCGTAAACAGAAAGGCTTTTCGCTCATCGAGTTGCTGATTGTGGTCGCGATCATTTTGATCATTGCCGCCATCGCCATTCCCAACCTGCTCAAGTCGCGTATCGCGGCCAATGATTCTGCCGCCGCTGCCACTGTGCGAACACTCAACACCACCGAAACAACTTACGTGACAACGTACCCAACACAGGGTTTCGTTGATCTCAAGACGCTTGGGCCGGGCGCGGCTTCCTGTCCTGCGGGTGGCGGCACCTCAACTGCTGCATGCCTGATTGATAGCACTTTAGGCTGCACCGCTGGTACCGGAACCACTTTTTGCAACAAAGACGCCTTCTACTACAGCATCGCTCTTACGACCGGCGACTACACGGTCACCGCGATTCCAATCACCGGACAGGGCGATAAAGACTATTGCTCAAACGGAGACGCCTCTATCCACTTCAATCCCGACAACGCCGGGGTGGCGGCGGGTGGAACTCCGAGCCAGATCGCTCACGACACCTGCGCTGGATACAAAGCGCAGTAACATAAGTTAGTGCCAGTACCTGGGGAGGTACGAGCCAAACGGGATATGGAGAAAAAGCCATATCCCGTTTTTCTAGTTCAATTTGAGCAAGCGTCTTTGCTAATGTCTGAATATGACTTATCCGTCAGTATCGGCCTGACCACCGGCGACTACACGGTCTCCGCGATTCCGATCACTGGGCTAGGCGATAAAGACTATTGCTAAAACGGCGACGCCTCGATCCACTTTAACCCCGACACAGTCGGCGTGGCGGCGGGCGGAACTCCCACCCAGATCGCTCACGACACTTGTGCCGGATATGCAGCGCAGTAGTCCGAGAGTCCTGAACTGGGAACTCTAAAACTTATGGCACGAAGGGCGGAACCAAACAGGCTCTCGCGCTTTTTACTTGTGTTGCGGAAAATGGCAAAAAGTGTCATCGGCCGAGAGTTGTTTTCAAAAAGGAACCGGCAGACAGCGCAAGCCACTGAGGATTGAAGACTTATATTCCTCCGTCTCGAATGATAGTATGGCCAATCAGATGCAAGAGATAGTATGTAAATCGGGAACCACGGACCAGGTATACGCTAAAGCACAAGGATTTGGGGGATTAAGGGTGCCGCAAAAACAACAAGGTTTCTCGTTGATCGAGCTTCTGATCGTGGTGGCGATTATCCTGGTGATCGCGGCCATCGCGATTCCAAATCTCATTAGATCAAGAATCGCTTCGAACAATGCCGCTGCAGCCGCGACGGTTAGGACTATTAACACGGCTGAAGCGGCTTACACCACGTTTTATCCGGGACAAGGATTCGCTACGTTATCCGTTCTTGGCCCTGGAGCCACCCCGTGTTCCACAACGGGTGGAAGCCCTACAAATGCATGTCTACTTGACAGCTCCCTGGGTTGCACCGCAACTGAATGCCAGAAGGACGCTTTTTGGTATAACGTGACACTTAGCGGCGGCCTCGGCTACACAGTCTCGGCTACTCCCACCGGCGCCACCAATGGAGACAAGGACTTCTGCTCCAACGAAGATTCAGTCATTCACGCGCAGGCCGATAGCTCTCCCACTCCTGGCGGCAGCGTACTCACGCACACAGCTTGCGAGGCCCTCCCGCCGCAGTAAGCGTTACTTCACGGGTTGGTTGTTGGCGAGCACAGTCGTCGCTGTTCCCCAGAAAGCCATCTTGCTCGCGTCCGTGGTCCGGCAGAAATTTCCTGTCACCAGGTCCCTGACCTCCTGGTCCCCAGAAATGTAGACGCAAGCGCGATAGGGATGAGCGCGAGTGTCAGAGAATGTGTTGCCGTTGATGGTGTTCTCTCCACTATTGGTGATGTGAATGGCGTCAAAGCCCGGCTGACGTTTGTCACTGCCAATGAACTCGTTGGAGTTCATGAGATGGCCAGTGGCAACGTGCTTCCTTCCATCGGACCCAATCACGTTAATGTCGTGTTGTCCGTTGTTCCCGAATTGGTTTCCCACGATCATCTGCCGGTTTGCTTGCAGGACTGAAGAAGAAGAGCCATATATCCTGATTCCATCGCCCAGATTACCGCCTATATCGCAGTGTTCAATCCGCGTGGTGGGGGCGTTGTTCAGTTCGATCCCGAAGGTCCCGTTACCCTCAAATTCGGAAACTGACAACATCACGTCCGCGGTGCTGGCAATGTGCAGGCCGGCCGCTCCATTTGCGATTGCCATGATCTTGGAAAGCTTGGCGCAGCAGGATTCATTCTGGCTGCTGGAATAGATCTCAATGCCGAACCTGGGCGCGTTTTGCGCAGTGACGCGGGACATCTCGACCCGGTTCGCTTTGTTGACCAGGATTCCCACGCCTCCGCCGGGAGCACTCTTTCGATTTCCGTCCACGGTCAAGTCCTGCAGTACTGCGAATGGTCCGTCAATCTGCACCACCGCACTGAGCGCGGTCGCTTCCGCCGCTTTGATCATGGTCGGCGACTGATCAGTGCTGATTCCCATGGCAGCAGGCATACCCACAATTGAACTCTTTGCCTGAACGTGGATCGTCTGTGCCGTAAGCAGCGTGACTGAGCCCAGCATCACTTCCACCGGCTTGCCGGGAGTGCCCACACTAAAACCCCTGGCAGCCATCTGCTGTCCGGAAAAGTCACGCGCGTCGCAAATCCCTCCTGCTGTCGGCAACGCAGCTATGCATTGCGTGATCCTGTCCCCAAGATCCGCTCCGGAAAAACGATTTGCATATTGCAACCCTTGAAGCTGCGTCGATGTCTGGGCACGCAGACTCAAGGCGGCGAATAACAGAACAAAGCACGTTACTCTCATGACAGTTGTTCACTCCCTGGAAATGCAGTTTATCAGCGCTTTTTGTTGCCACTTGACAAAGCCGGGCGCAATTGCCATAATAGCGAACAAAAGGCGAATACATGGACTCCCTTTTCCCCCAACTCGAGCCCGGAGAACGGCTGGTTGGGATCGCCAAGCTGGCGGCCGAGGGCGAAGCGCTGGATGACGGTCACAACGTTGAATACCTGACCCTGAACAACCGCTCCGTCCTCTGCCGCTGCAATGTGCCGCGAATGCCCTTTAGCTGGACCATCAATCCTTACCGCGGATGCGAATTCGCCTGCAAGTACTGCTACGCCCGCTATACCCATGAGTTTATGGAACTGCGCGACGGCCTGGATTTCGAGCGCAAGATCTACGTTAAGCAACACACGGCCTGGACGCTCCGCCGTGAACTCAAAAAAGTTAAAGCCGGCGAGAGCATAGCCATTGGCACGGCAACTGATCCTTACCAGCCGGCCGAACGAAGGTTCGGCGTCACTCGCGCTCTTCTGGAGGAGTTCGCACAGCACCGTGGGCTTGAGTTGGGGATCGTGACGAAGTCCAATATGATTTTGCGCGATCTGGAATTGCTGCAACGAGTCGCCGAGAACAACAAACTCAGCATTCACATGACCGTAACCACGGTGAAGACGAAACTGGCGCGAATCCTGGAGCCGCGAGCGCCGCGCCCGGACCTGAGGCTTGCCGCGGTCCAGAAGCTCGCGGAAGCCGGATTGCGAGCAGGCGTCAATTGCGCCCCGGTACTGCCAGGCATCACCGATTCGCCGCGGGATCTCGAAAACGTTGTCAAAGCTGCTGCGGCGGCCGGAGCGAAATCAGTCTTTGCCAATTCCCTGTTCCTCAAGCCCTGCTCGGCGAAAGTGTTCATGCCATTTCTCGAGGAAAACTTTCCCAACCTTGTGCCCATGTACAAGCAGTGCTACGCGAACCGCGCTTTTCTGCCCATGGAGTACCGCCGGCGCATCTCCGCATTGATGAAGAAATACTGCGAAAAATACGGCGTTGGCCGGCGCGAAGAGCGTCCGCAGGAAAAGAAGATCGCTTCATTGAGCGCAACCGTGCCAGCTTCAGAGCAGATGGGATTGTTCGCCTCGTGAGCCCGCTATGGCTAACCAACCGTGCGCTTCAGCTGGCCGCAGGCGGCGTAAATGTCGCGGCCACGCGGACGCCGGACGAACACTGGGATTCCTGCCCGCACCAACACATTCTGGAAATCGCGTACCGCAGACTCAGCGGGAGTGCCAAACTCTATTCCCGGGCCAGGATTAAGCGCAATCAAGTTCACTTTGCAGCGGACACCGCGGACCAGCTCCACCAATTGCCTGGCATGCTCCACGCTGTCATTCACTGCACGCAGCACGACGTACTCAAACGTGAGGCGCTCGCGATTGCGCAGAGGAAATTCGCGCGCTGCCTGCATCAGAGTCTCAATGTCCCACTTTCTGGTAATGGGCATGATTCTGCCGCGAATTTCATTGTTTGGCGCATTCAAAGAGATTGCCAGCTTGGGACGGATCGCCTCGCCGCCAAAATCGTAAATTCGCGGAACAATGCCGGCCGTAGAAACTGTCATTCTGGATTCAGGAAGCCCCACTCCCTCCACCAGGAGCCGTACCGCTTTAATGAACTGCGGATAGTTCAGAAACGGCTCGCCCATTCCCATGAACACTATATTGATGCGCTGGCGCTCCAGATCAACCGAACGGTCGGCGAGCACCGCACTGATCTGCCCAACAATTTCGCCTGCACTCAGGTTTCGCTTCACGCCAAGCAATGCGGTCAAGCAGAACTGGCAATTCACTGCACAACCCACTTGGCTGGAAACACAGATCGTAGCGCGGTCCCAGCCATTGTCGCCGGCATCGCTGCCGTCACCGGCCTCACCGCCGTCGCCTTCCGGCATCCACACGGTTTCCACCGTTTCGCCGTCGCCCATGCGAATCAGATACCGAATTGTTCCGTCAGTTGAGACAAAGCTCTGGGCAATCTCTGGCCGACGGATTTCCAGACCTTCTGCTTTAAGTGCCGTGCGGAACTGCTTGGGCAGAGTGGAAATAGCGTCCAATTCGCCAATGCGTTGTGGATAAATGGCTTGAAAGAGCTGCCGTGCTCGGTACTCAGGCTGGCCGTGTCGTTGCACAATGCTGCTAAGCTCTTGAAAGTCAAGGCCAAGAAGTCCGATTTGTTCCGGCTCAGGCACGCATCAAACCATCGGCTTTTTTATTCTACCGCTTTGTCGGCCACTGTTTTCCGTTGCTGGAAGAAAAGCCAAGTCATTGAAAAGACATGACATATATTAACCGTGCGACCATCAAGGGTGTGTAAGAATCTAAGAAGAACCTAAATGCCAGCCACCGCCTTAAAACGACCCTTTAGCGAGACTCGAAACATCAAACGCGAAGTTCTTCCCAATGGCCTGATTGTCTTGAGCGAAGAGATGTCCCACATTCGCTCGATTTCTATTGGCATCTGGATGAAGACCGGATCGCGCGACGAGCTCGCCGAGCGAAATGGGATCTCGCATTTCGTGGAGCACATGCTGTTCAAGGGCACTACCACGCGGACCGCCCAGGAGATCGCCCGTGAAGTGGATTCTATCGGCGGCAATATCGATGCTTTCACCGGCAAGGAAACCATCTGCTTCAACATCAAGGTGCTCGACGAGCATGTGCCGATCGCCATCGACATCCTGAGCGACCTGGTGCTCAACCCGGTCTTTGCGCCCAAGGACATTACGCGCGAAAAAGGCGTCATTCTGGAAGAGATCAAGATGGACGAGGACAATCCCGATTATCTCGTTCACGAGATTTTTACGCAGAACTTCTGGAAGGACCATGCGCTGGGCAAGCCGATCCTGGGAACGAAGGAAAGCGTGCGATCGTTTCAGCAGGAGATATTGTTCGATTTCTACCGCCAGCGGTTCGCGCCGAACAGCATGATCATCTCCGCGGCGGGAAACCTGAACCATCGGGAGTTTACCGACTTGATCAACGCCCGGTTCGCGGACCTCAAGCGGGTACCAAACGGCTTCCATGAGCCGGCGCCGACCATTACTCCGCACCTCATCACCAGGAACAAACGGTCCCTGGAGCAGGTACAGCTCTGTGTGGGAGTAGAGTCGCATCCCATTTCGCACGAAAAACGGTACGTATCTTACATTCTGAACACGATTCTGGGCGGCGGCATGAGCTCCCGGCTCTTCCAGAAGATCCGCGAAGAACAGGGCCTGGCGTACAGCATCTACAGTGATCTGAATCCATATCGGGATACAGGATGTCTGAGCATCTACGCCGGCACATCTGTCGAATCGACTCCCAGCGTCGTGGATTCGATTCTGGCAGAGTTCCGCGAATTCAAAGCCGGCGGGCTGCCTGCGGAGGAGTTGCGGCGCGCCAAAGACCAGCTCAAGGGAAGCCTGATGTTAAGCCTGGAGTCAAGCACGTCGCGCATGTCAAACCTTGCCCGGCAAGAGATGTATTTTCAGCGCTTCTTCAGCCTGGACGAAACCATCGAACAAATCGAGATGGTCACAGCCGACGAGATCGCGGAGATGTCACAGCAATTGTTCCAGCCCGAGAGAGTCGCAGTTACGGTGCTTGGGAACCTGGATGGCCTCAAGCTCTCGCGCGAAAACCTGGTGTGCTGAACCGTCGGCCCTATCCTTCGGCGCTCGCTCTATCGAGCAGCGTGACTGAATCGTTGTCCAACTGAAGTGTCGCCGCGCCCAGTAACTCATTGAGCTGTGCGGTGCTGGTTGCGCTGGCAATGGGCGCCGTAATGCTCGGACGCGCTATCAGCCAAGCCAGTGCTACTTGTGCGAGCGTGGCATGTTTTTCCTTGGCTACTTGGTCAAGCGCGGCAAGAATTCGCATGCCGCGATCGCTTAAATACTTCTTTACGCCGGCGCCGCGCTTGCTCTGCGCCAGGTCTGCCTCCGAGCGATACTTGCCGGTAAGAAAACCGGCGGCCAACGAGTAATACGGAATTACGCTAAGCCTCTCCTTCAGACAAACGGGCTCAAGCTGAGTTTCGTACTCAGACCGGCTAAACAGGTTGTACAAAGGCTGGAGACTCTCATAGCGAGGCAATCCACGTTGCCGCGATGCTTGCAGCGATTGGACAAGCCGGTCGGCGCCGAAGTTGGAAGCGCCAATTGCCCGAACTTTTCCCTGCTGTATCAATTCTGCAAACGCTTCCAACGTCTCCTCGATAGGCGTATCAGGATCATCTTTGTGCGCCTGATAAAGATCTATGAAATCGGTTTGCAATCGCCGCAGCGACTCCTCCGCGGACCGTAAGATGTGCGCCCGTGAAAGCCCATTCCTGTCTGGCGCCATTTCCATGCCGACTTTGGTGGCGATCACGATGCTATCGCGTTTGCCGCTGCGCTTCAGCCACTTGCCGATGACGGTTTCGGATTCGCCACCGTGATTTCCTGGTACCCAACGGGAGTAAACGTCAGCGGTGTCCAGTAGATTGAAGCCGGCGGCGACGAAAGTGTCCAGCAGGGCAAACGCAGTGGCATCTGTCACAGTCCATCCGAAGACGTTGCATCCGAACGCTAGAGGGGATACCTGAAGCCCTGAACCGCCCAGACTTCGTTTTTTCAGTGTCATAGTTTGCATGGTTCAACAGATGCGATTAGCGCTCGGTCACGCTTTCCAGCATTTCAAAAAACTCGGGAAAGGAAATTCGCGCGGCCTCTGCGCCGTGAATGCGGCTCTCTCCTTCAGCTCCCAAGGCAGCTACCGCGAAAGCCATGGCGATTCGATGGTCTCCTCCGGAGTCAATCTCGGCGCCACGGAGTCTTTGTTGCCCAGGAACGCGCAAACCGTCTTCTCGCTCTTCGCACTCGGCGCCCATGGCGCAAAGGTTCTTTGCCACCAAAGCGATCCTGTCTGATTCCTTTACCCGGAGTTCTTTCGCATCCTGAATCTCTATGCCATCGCGCGTGTATGGCGCAATTGCGGCCAGCACTGGTAGCTCGTCAATCAGCGAGACCGATTGCCCGCCTTGAATCGTTGCACCTTTCAGCGCGCCGTAAGCGATTTTCAGAGTACCCACCAACTCGCCGTGGTGCTCTTCAAGATTGATGACCGATAGATGTGCTCCCAGTCCCGTGAGTACATCGAGGAGAGCAGCGCGCGTCGGATTCAGCAGTAGGTTCTCGATCACCAGGTTGGACTCGGGAAAGATCGCCGCCGCACAGAGGAAGAACGCCGCGGAAGAAATGTCGCCAGGAACAACAGCCTGAATCGCCTGAAGCTGCTGGCCGCCGCGAATTGTAACAGCACTGCGGCTGCGCGAGAGTTCCGCCCCAAAGGCCCGCAACGCCTGCTCGCTGTGATCGCGTGTGCGAAATGGCTCTTCCACGCTGGTCTCGCCTTCCGCCATGAGCCCGGCAAACAATACCGCGGACTTCACCTGCGCGCTGGCAACCGGCGTCTTGTACTCAATCGCATGAAGCCTTCCGCCACGGATGCGCAGCGGCGGGCGCTCACCTTCAGAGCCGCTGATCTGTGCTCCCATCTGCCGAAGCGGCGTCATGATCCGCGCCATCGGCCTGCGGGAGAGTGATTCATCGCCGTGTAGATAACTTTCAAATTCCTGTCCCGCGAGCAGGCCCGCCATCATGCGCATGGTGGAGCCAGAATTCCCGCAATCCAGGCTGTCGGCCGGCTGCTGCCAGCGGCTGCCCTCGATTTCCACGTTGCCGGATTCGCGTCGGACCGCGCAACCAAGCTGGCGGAGGCAGCCAAGTGTGCTCGCGCAGTCCGCGCCAGTGGAGAAATTCGCAAGCCGCGTTGTTCCGTTTGCAATGCCCGCGAGCATCGCGTAGCGATGGGAAATTGACTTGTCGCCGGGCAGCCGGATCGAGCCCAGAATATTCCTTGCCGGACGAACGATCATAGCGGTCGCTCAATTCTTAAGAGATGAGTTGCCCAGCCGCTCACAATATATTCTTTGCGCAAGATTCTCCTGATACAACGTCCAATTGTTATAGACATCATAGATACAGCACGATTGCGGAAGCGATCGCGCCAGCAAGAAGGTAAAGACCTGGCGGTCAACTGGCCTACGGCCCAGAATTTCCCCTCTTCTTAAACCCAAAGTATGACAGGTAGCAGTTATGTTCCGCCGGGCTCTCGTTTCCATTGTTGCGCTAGCCGCAATTACAACTTGTTCTGAAGCTCAGAACGGTCCTTTCTCTCGCAATCAGAATCAGCCGCCTTCGCGTTTTGCCACGCGAGGCGGTGGGATTGCCAATATCACCGGTACGGTCCACAGTCTCGATAATAAACCACTAAAAGATGTGAAGATCGAATTGCGAGACATATCGAACGGTGGAATGGTCGACTCGGTCTACACCAATGCCTCCGGATCGTTTGAATTTTCGCAGGTGTATTCGGGCTCCTACGAGGTGGTGGCGATCTCCGGCTTGAATGAATCGAAAGAGCGTATCGAGATCAACAGCATCCCGGTCATGGTCAACATGCGAATGCCAGTGACCAACAAGCCGACCGATGGCAACAACATCAATGTGGTGTCCGTAGCGGAATACAAGGTCCCAGAGAAGGCCCGGAAAGAAATGCAGAAAGCCGACGATGCCGCCGGCCGGCGAGATAATGCCGCGGCGGAGAAGCATGTTGCCAGGGCCCTGGAGATCTATCCCAAGTATTCGGCCGCCTTGACTCTTCGCGCTTTCCTCAAACTGGACGCAAAAGACCAGGCCGGCGCAATCGAGGACCTGCAAAAAGCCATCGACTGCGACGGCAGCTACGGACTGGCATACGTTGGCATGGGAGCAACGCTGAATGCCGCGAAGAGATTCGACGAAGCAATTCGGACCCTGGAACGGGCCCAGTCACTCATGCCAAACGCGTGGCAGTCCTATTATGAGATGGGCAAAGCATTTCTGGGAAAGGCCGGCTACCAGGAAGCACTCCGGCAATTCGACAAGGCCGAGTCGCTCGCGCCTCCTGAGTTCGCGCTCATCCATCTGGCGAGGGCGAATACCCTGGTGGCACTTCAGCAGTACCCCGAAGCTTTGGTGGAACTGGATATCTTCCTGAAGAAAGATCCACAAGGCCCAAATGCCGCATACGCGCAGAAACTAACGGAGCAAGCCAGGACGCTTTCCGCGAGCGCGCTGAACAAGTAAGAGCACCGCGCTCACGCGATCGGGTGTGAGTGCGGACTACTTTCGCAAAAGTATTCCAGCAGCAAAGAGCGCGATTGCCGCCAGCAACCATTCAATGCGCCACAGCTGCACAGCTTGCCAATCCAGCAGCGTTGTGGCGGTAAACAGAAAGCCAATCACCGCGGCCGCCACAACACAAACGAATCCACCGATCATCGCGACCAGGGATGCATAGGACTGTCCCAAGAAGTCCCGCAAGGAATCAAAATCAAACCATGCTCGCCACGCTCCGCTGCCGGTACTTGCGCCGGCGCTCTGGCGGTCGGCGCCGCAGACGTGGCAGAAGCGGGAACCCAGCACGAAATCCGTGCCGCAATGCTCGCACGCCTCTGCTGCGGCGTCCGCCTGGGGTTCAGGGTGTTGAGAAACGGGTGGTTTCCAGAACTCTTGCCGCTCTTCGTAATTAGGAGCTGTACGTGCCATGGAAGGATTCCTCTTTTAGGCTTTCTATAACGCACATAGAATGCCATACTTGAAATCCTCGTAAGACGCTGTAAACATGGGGCTTATCGTCAGCTAACAGCGGCCGTCTCACGCGCGAAGAAATTATTACGATGTAAAACGTTCAGGCTCGGCGCGGCATCCGAAGCACCTTCGGGTTCTTGCGGCCAGTGTTCCAGAAGCGCAGCAGAACGATCTCCCAGTCGCAAAAGGTCAAGTCTCTGGGACGTGGGGTACCGTCGTTGAAAACGTGCTCATCCAGTAACAAATGCAGAGTGGCGACTGAAATGTTCAAGTAACCGGCAACTTCCGATTCAGAGTAAGAATCTTTCTTTCCCATCCTGGCCCAGCTTGTCATAGTGGCGTTTCCCGTCTCCAAAGTGTGTGCGCTCCTGGGAGTCGCCCACTTTGTACAGCTTCTACTCTGAATGTGAAATCGGGTAAACTGCCTTAGACTGACCCGCATGACACCTTACCGTACCGCATTATCCCAAAACTCATAGCGGAAGCGGGCCTTGCATTCGCTTTCCAGGCATGGAACCATCTGTTGTGGCCGTGCGTACTAGTACTAGATTCGGGGCAACGGCGACCTCCGTCTGGCGGCGGCGCGCATCCCGGCTTTCAAGTCCTCAGGAGATCACTCATGTATTGCAACTATTGCGGTAAAGTCATACAGGACGACGCCCAGACTTGCGCCTATTGCAGCAAACGAGTTGCGGTCGTGGTTGCGCGTAAGCGCCTGGTGCGTCCGCGCCAGGGCCGGAAGATCGCAGGCGTGTGCCTGGGATTTGCTGAGTATTTTGATATTGACATTACATTGCTGCGGATTGTCTGGCTACTCTGCTCTCTTTTCGGGCTGGTGGGAATTATCGCCTACGCGGTAGGCTGGGTCGTAATGCCGGAAGAGCCTCTGATGCTCCCAGCGACGGCCGGTGAGCCGCAAAGCGCCACGCGAGTCTAATCTGTAGAATGTTGCCGGCACATGAACATCGTCAGTGACGGCACCGAGCTTTTCTACGACGTCCGCGGCGAGGGTGCGCCCGTCGTCCTGCTGCATCCCTTCCCTGCCAATCATCGATTCTGGGAGGCAGTCGTTCCGAGCTTGGAGCAGCGATATCAGCTCATTTTGCCCGACCTCCGCGGCCATGCGGACTCGCCTCCGGGTAACGGCCCAGCCACCATGGCAAAACATGCTCTCGATCTGGCTCGGCTTTGCAACGAGTTGGGTATCAATAAAGCCATCTTCGCCGGAGTTTCCATCGGCGGCTACATTCTCTTTGAATTCTGGCGAAGATCGAGAGAGCGGGTCGCAGCGTTGATTTTGGCCAGCACTCGTGCGGGGGGCGAGACGGCCGAGGGTCGCGCCAACCGCGAAAAGTCGATCCAGGAAGTTGAGCAGCGTGGTCCGGCTCTCTTCATTGAGGCTATGCTGCCCAAGCTTCTGGGGAAGACAAGCATGGAAACCAGGCCGGATCGCGTTGCTGCCGCGCGCGAAATGATGGCACGGATGAGCGTCCGCGGTATCGTTGCGCTGCAACAAGGAATGGCAACGCGCCCGGATTCCATCGCGACTCTGAAGACCATAGACGTTCCCGCACTGATCATCGGCGCCGAGGAGGATACGCTGACCCCCATCGCTGAAGCCGAAATCATGCGGCAAAACATTTCCGGGAGCCGAATGGAACTCGTCCCCAAGGCCGGTCACTACGCGGCATTCGAGCAACCTGAATACTGTGGAAGATTACTGCGCAACTTTCTTGATGGCGTCGAGCCCGGCGCCTAGGGGGCTACTGTTTGGGCTTTTGCAAAACGATCTCATGCTGTCCGTGGCACTCGGTTGCAGGATTGTAGATGGCTAAGCCGGTGGCAGCATCTTTCTTTGCGCGAAATTCCAGTGGAGGTTTGTGTACTCTTTCCGGAAGACCGACGAACTTCGCCTTGCCTTCATTGTTTGAATAGACACTAAGATCCAGCTTGTGGAATCCGCCAAAGCCGTAGGCAATGTGAACATTCACGAGCGCGGCGAAAACCGGCTTGCCTTGACTGTCGAGCACGGAGAGGTCAACCGAGCACGGGCCGGCTCCGCCATCCATCACGTAAGAATCCTGATCTGCCACTGCAGCCAAGACAACGCCTCGAGATGTCGGTTGTGCGGTGAGAAATACGGCTGCCAGAAGAGCCATACCGTAGTACTGGAATCGCTTTCCGAAAAAGATACCCATCACTGTGCAATTATACGGCGGCAATCGTCCGTCGTGACGCAAGGCGACCATCGGATCGATGCGCGCAGCCCCGGCGCAGAAAAATTAGCTCGCGGCTACCAGTTGCTGTAAAGTGTGCCTTCGGAGCTGATCTGGTTGGAACTGCTATGGACGTTGCCGACCGAGCTGCCGTGAACGTTACCGATGTCAGAATGTGTCTGATCGCTCAAAAACACTTCTTCCGGCACGGTCTGCCAATCGGCTTCGTGTGTAATCGGGTCTTTGGGAACGGCACTCAAGTATCCGGCACTGACCAACTCATCCAGCGAGTCCGGGGCGCGTTGCCTGTCCTGCGTGAACTGGGCAATGGTCTGCCGGAGCGAAGACAGGTCCTCGCGCAGAACCGCTTCTCTGGCATGGACGAGGTGGAGATTGTAAATCGGGATTGCGATCCCCAACAAAATGCCGATGATCGCAATCACGATGATGATCTCGATCAGCGTAAAACCACGTTCTTTGGTCCGAGCTTTTGTGAAAGCCATCATTACCAACTGCTGTAAGCTGTGCCTTCGGAGCTGATCTGGTTGGAGCTGCTGTGGACGTCAGTAATCCCGGGCTGCGTCTGGTCCAAGCTCGAGAGCACGTCTTCCTGGACCGCCTGCCAGTCTGCGGCATGAGTAAAGGGATCCTTGGGCAGAGCGCGCAGATAACCAGCGCTGACCACGTCGTCGAGCGACTGGGGGGCGCGTTGCTTGTCCTGGGTAAACTGGCCGATAGCATCCCGGATGGAAGCCAGGTCTGTGCGCAAAACCGCCTCTCGTGCGTGAAGCAGGTGAATGTTGTAAACCGGGATTGCAATCCCCAGCAAAATGGCAATGATCGCGACTACGATGATCATCTCGATCAGCGTAAAGCCGCGTTCTTTGTTTCGAACTCTTATGCGAATCATCGCCACTTACCAATCTTTGTATTTGGTGCCGTTTAAAGCGGTGCCATCGGACTTTGAGTAGACGTCAAAGACATTCTGCTCTCCCCAGGCTTCCGAGGTGGGATCGTCCTGCTCGGATCGCAACCCCCATTCGGCCCTGCCGGTCATAGGATCAACTGGAACGCGGCGCAGGAAGCGGACTTTCTTGCCTTGAACATCCACTCCGTTCACTAACGTATCGAGGTCAGGCGGATAGCCATCAGTTCCGAACTTGATGGTAAAAGCATTGTTGTCAGCCGCAGCTTTGTAGCGGTCAATGGCCGCGCGCATTTCCCACAAGTCCCGATGCAATTCGGCCTCCTTCTGGCGCTTCACCACGAAGCGCGCAGATGGAACGGCCGCTCCCATCAGGATGAGCAAGATCGTCGTCGCGACGATCAGCTCCAGTAAAGTTACGCCGCGTTGTGACCGATGCTGCTTTAACGCTTTCATATCAGATGCTATTTTAATTTACCGTGACCGCCGCTTGCGATCCCAGCGCCTGAATCGGCTGGTTCTGGCTGTTGCGAGCGCCCGGGACGGTAATAGACACCACGCCCGACCCTTTCGCTTTGGCAATGAACACCAGGTTGAATACCGTGCCGTCGCCGGAGACGCCACCGACGCCCGGCGGACGTTGCGCCATAATCTGCAACGTACCTGTGGTGGGATCATCCCGGTTTACGAGCGGGGCTTGCTGGCCGTCTTTCGACAGGAAGCCCCCATTCGAGACGTTCACGAATTGCAGCACATTCGGATCATAGGTAATCTGCAGCGGTATCGAGTGAACGTCATGCGCATTCGAGAGCACTACCTCTATAGCAAAGCTGCTTCCCTGCGTGGGCGACATCTTCTGCGGACTCAGCTTGAAACTCATGGCTTCATTGTTGCTGCCCGAAGGAGATGGCTTGGCTTTCGAACTATCTTCGGGCGGCGTGTTCGCTACAGGCTGAGACTGCTTCTGGTCGGCCTGGAGCTGAAGCGTGCCTGATGCCGGCGGCTGGATTTGCTGTACAGGCGGCGCAGCGGGTTGCGCTTGCTGGGTGCGTCCACTTTGCTGATCCATCTCAGTTTTCGGCGGTTGCGCAACTGACCTCAACTCAATTCCTGAAGCCGTGCCCACGTCAATCGCACGACGGTTGACCTCCGAGAGCTCCTGTGAGCGGACTATATGCGGCACCAGAAGGAATATGATCTCGTTGGTGGCCTTCTTCTTCTGTTCTTGCGAAAAGAAATACTTAAGAATTGGAATGGATCCCAGCAACGGCGTACCGCTATTGGTCTTGGACTCGGTAGTTTCCATAATACCGCCGAGCAGGTTGATTTCCCCATCGCGCAGACGAATCGTGTGATCGATCTTGTTCTGGCTGATGATCGGCTGGCTGATTCCGCCAATAGGATCAGAGTTGCCGGTCTGGCTCGACAGTTCCAGCGAGGTCTTCAAGCTCACCTGCCCGTCGGGATGGACATGGGGCGTGATTTCAAGAATTACGCCGACATCGAGATAAGTGAACTGGGTATTTACGCCCAGGCTGGCGCCGCCCGTAATCCCCAGGGGTGTACCGAATGAACCGGTCGCGATTGGAATTTTGGTGGCGATCTTGAGCTGCGCTTTTTCGTTATCGGTGGCGCGGATTCTTGGGCTCTGAAGGATTTGCGTATCATTGCCGGACATCAACAATTGGGCGCTGGCGGGATCAATCTTCACCGCGAAGTTTCCCTCGGTGAGATGCTCCAGGTCGTGAAAGCTGAATGAAGGGCTGGTGGTTCCAGCCGTCGTCGACGTGGGGGTTGTTCCCTGCAGGCTTACGGCGGCGTTTTGCGGAGGCAAAATGCCGAGATTGCGGGTCTTGCTGACGCTTACCTGGGCCACCACCACATCAATCACGACTTCAGCTTTGGCCCTGTCGAGGTCGTCGATGATCTTCTGCGCCAGCGCAATCTGGTCCGGAGTTCCCTTCATGATGATGGCGTTTTGCGAAGGAATATGCTGGATGCGCTGGACTTCCAGAATCGTGCGGATCGAAGTAACCACATCTTGAAGGTCAGTATTTGACGTGCTGCTGCCGCCACTGTTTCCCAGATAAAACGTCTTGATCACGTTCTGTTCGAGTTCCTTGCGCTTGGTGGGCGTGTCTTGCGCAACGAAGATGGTATTCGGCGTCACCGGACGCCAGAATGTCCGCGATTCCATGCCCACAATATCCAGAGCTTCGCGTAGCGTGACATGTTGCAAGTCAATCGGTATGCGGCGCCCGGTGTAATCCGGATCAAAAAGTACGTTAATTCCAGCCAGCTTTCCCAGGGTCTCGTAGACGATCTTGGAGTCATTCTCCATTTTCAGTCCCGTAATCGGGACATCGGAGAGCTGCGCCAACTCCACGGGAGGCCGGGCCTGCTCCAGGCGCTTGCGCAAGAGGTCTTCCGCTCTTGGCTGCTTCGGTTCCCCCGAAGTCTGGGCAGATGGCTGCTGCCCTCCCATCATCTGCTGCGTACGGCGTATCTCTTGCTGTGCTAGGTCGTTGGTGGGATCGATCTGCGCGGCTTGTTGAAACAACTCAAGGGCTTCCTGCAACTTACCTGCCTCGCGCAGCTTCTGCCCCCGGTGCACCTTGGAAGCCGCCGCCAAAAAGCGTGTACGCTGGTACGGTACCCGGTATTTCAGGTCCTTGGGGTTCTTCTCATAGGCTGCCTTGTAGAACTCGTAGGCGGCTTCATAGTCCTGGCGCGCATCCGCATCTACTCCCTTCTTGTAGAGAGACTTTGCTGATTCGGAGACCGCCGCGAAAGACGAAAATAGGATAATTACAGCGAGCGCGCTTCTTAAAATCCTCATAGGCTCCTTGCGGCTTGGAATCACTCAGGGCCTGGAGGAGGAAGGCCCCTAACATACCCTTCCCTGGTGCGGCCCAAGTGTTGGAAACCGCGATTATACACCGCAGTCTTTACGTTTCCTAAGACAGAACGGCCTTAGTCCCGACTTTTGCGCTGTGTTAGCATAAAAATTTTGCTGCTATTCGCAAGTGTTGCTGATATGGCCCGCCAAAGCGTCCATCAAACTGAGCCCGGCAAACCCAAGAACGTCAAGCGTGATCCCATCGCTTCGGGCGAGCGCGACGCTGCGGTGAATCGAGCGGCCGGACACAACTATTTCCTGGAGGACCGGCTCGAAACCGGAGTCATGCTGACCGGGTCGGAGGTCAAATCAGTCCGCGGTGGACGCGCCAATTTGAAAGACGCCTACGCCTTGGTCCAGGGCGGCGAGTTGTGGCTGCTCAATGCCCACATTGGCGCTTACGAGAATGCCGGATACTCCGGCCACACGCCTCTGCGGACCCGCAAGCTGCTGGTGCATCGCGAGGAACTGCGGAAGCTGTTGGGGAAGTCGCAGCAGAAGGGTTACACCCTGGTCCCGACCCGGCTGTACTTCAGGAACGGAAAAATCAAGGTTGAGATTGCCCTGGCCAAGGGCAAGCAGTCGTGGGACAAACGAGAAACCGAGCGCAGGCGCACGGCCGACCGCGAAGCACGCGAGGCTGTGGCCCACTCACGGAAAAAATAGAGCTGCACGGCAGCACGGGAGAAACAACACTACATGGACACGAAGCTGGTTATAGGGAATCTTTCTGAAGTCGAAACTGAATGCCTGGTCGTCATAGCCCTCGACCATGGAGAAAAGCAAGAGAACGTGGGCAGACTGGCAACGAAAGATACCGTAATCGAGAAGACCGCGACCGAGCTCATCTCCAGCGGCGAAATCACCGGCAAAGCTTTTGAGACCGTTCTGCTGCACCATCCCGCAGGGATGAAAGCCAAACGGCTGCTGGTGGTTGGCGGAGGCAAGGCCAAGACCTTTACTTCGGCTGAAGTCCGCAAAGCAGCCGGGACCGCCGTGCGCTATCTGCGATCGAAGATGATCAAGAGCTGTGCGTTCGCGCTTCCGGAGTTAGCGAGCGGGGCGGATGACGCCGCGCGGGTCGTCGTGGAAGGCGCCTATGTCGCCGACTTTGATCCCGATACCTATCGCACCGACCGCAAAGACTTCAGCATGAAGGAAGTCGCCATAGCCGTTCAGCCCGGAGTGGACAAGGACAAACTGCAACGATCCATAGATCAAGCACGAACGATCGCTGAATCACAGAACTTCACGCGGGAACTTGTGAACGAGCCGAGTAATCGTCTGACGCCAACCATCCTGGCGGAGCGCGCGCGGGAGATGTGCGCCAAAGTCGGCTTGAAGTGCGAAGTGATGGGACCGGACAAGATTAAAGAGCTGAAGATGGGCGCATTCTGGAGCGTCTCTCAGGGATCGGATGAAGAGCCCCGCCTGATCGTGATGCGCTATGAACCCGCGGGCGTTCCGGAAAAGCCGGTCCTCGGCCTGGTAGGAAAAGGAATTACGTTTGATACCGGCGGCATTTCAATCAAGCCTGCCGACGGCATGGAGAAAATGAAGTACGACATGGCAGGCGGCGCCGCCATGATCGGAGCCATGCGCGCTATCGCGCTGTTGAAGCCGAAGGTGAAGGTCATTGGGATTGTCTGCGCATCAGAGAACATGCCCAGCGGCAAAGCCCAGAAGCCAGGTGACGTTCAAATTGCCATGTCGGGCAAATCCATTGAGATCATCAACACTGACGCCGAGGGCCGGCTCGTGCTGGCCGACGGTTTACACTACGCGCGCGAACTCGGCTGCACTCATCTGATTGACGCTGCCACTCTCACCGGCGCTTGTGTGGTTGCGTTAGGCATGGTAAACGCCGGCGTCTTCGCCAATGACGACAATATCTACCAGCACTTCACTCAGGCACTGCAGCGCTCCGGAGAGAAGTTCTGGCGCTTGCCGCTCGATGCCGAATACCTGGACCAGATCCGTTCGAACATCGCCGACATCATGAACACAGGCGGACGCTGGGGCGGCGCCAGCACCGCAGCCATGTTCCTCAAGGAATTCGTCGCCGATACGCCCTGGATCCATCTCGACATCGCGGGAGTAGCCTGGATGGAAGAGACCAAGAGCTGGATCGCCAAAGGGCCATCCGGAATTGCTGTTCGCAGCCTGGTGGAGTGGGTCAAGACTTTTGAGAAGCAATAGACGGCGTTGCGTGAGGGTGTTAAGCATCAGGTATTAAGTAACGCCAAAATCTGCCAGAGTTCCTCGCTATCCATCTTGTGCTGTCGCCACCTTCATCTCACTCCAGCGAATGATCAAGGAGGCGCAGATGAAAAGAGGTTTCTGTTTTCTGCTAGCGCTCGGGTTAGTCAGTCTTGGATGCAACAACAACAAGTCCACATCGGACAGCAGTTCCGGCCAGCCGGCAAACGCGTCCCCGACCAGTACCGCAAACAGTGGATCTCAGCCTGGCAATGCCCCGTCCAGTGAAGCGGCTAATTCTTCAACAGCACCGGTGTCCGATAAGCAATTCATCGCCGATGTTGCCAAGGGCAACCGCGCTGAAGTCGAATTGGGCCGCATGGTCGCCGCCAAAGCGCAGGACCCTGACGTGAAGCACTTTGCGCAGATGATGGTCAAAGACCACACCAAAGCGCTGAACGAACTGGAGAAACTGGCCCATTCCAAGAATGTGACTCTCCCAAACGATCTTCCCGATGACGCCAAATCTCTTGAAGGCAAGCTGGCCAATGAAACCGGAAAGCAACTCGAAAAGGACTACATGGACAGCATGGTCCAGGACCATCAAAAGGATGTGAAGGAATTTCAGGAAGCTTCGCAGAACGTGCAGGACCCAGACGTGAAGGAGTGGGCAGGAAAGACTTTGCCAACTCTGCAGAAGCATCTTGAAATCGCCCAGCAGGTTGACTCCAAGCTGAACGGCGGGAACTCCGCAGGCAGCAACCCCGGGGCGCAATAATTCGCGGAATTGTCCGGCAAGGTGAAAGCTGCCC
>WNFG01007478.1_pt1 | contig 19612 bp, 28 predicted proteins | sample 5400431 | NCBI WGS metagenome assembly WNFG01 (sample SAMN13153346, study PRJNA577476) | soil metagenome | isolation source: 120 cm saprolite under Douglas fir tree site 2 hole 3 replicate 2 | place: USA:California | collected 2015-04-18 | reverse complement strand
CCGCGGATCCCGGGACGGGGTGTGAGGGAGCCGGGGCCGTGCGTGAGGGCCGATAACCGCACTCGTATGCCAACGCGGGCCGGCGTCGCCGTGTTCCAAATTGCCCGCCTGACTGACTTTCTGCCCCCTTTATGCGATGGACGGGCAGCGGAACGCGATTTGCCAAGAAATCGTTAACGACTTGCCGACGCGGGCGGCATCGATCCGCACAGAGGAAAGTCGTGAAAAACCAAACCAAGCTATCGCGCAGGCGCTTGCTTGCGCATGTCTCCGTCATCGCCGCTACCATGGCGCCTGTCGCCACAATCGCGCTCGGCGGCCTTTCCTCAGGCAACACCGCCCTATCCGGCGCCGATCCGATCTTCGCCGTCATTGCTGAACACAAGGCGGCTGTCGAGACATGGATTGCTCCCGACGATAAGGCAAAGAGCGACGAAGCTCTCGACTACGAGGGCGCGGTCTTCAAGACCCTGTTCACCACCGTGCCGACAACAGTGGCCGGCGTGGCGGCATGGTTGCAGCATCTTGGATCGCCGGAACATTCTGGGAGGGACAGCATCGGGGCCACGATCGGCCCGCACTACGACGTGGTGTTTCAGGACGTCGTAACGCGCCAGCTGCTTGCGGCGGCCGCCGTGCTGATGGGGGCGCAATCATGATGTCCAGGCGCGCCGCATTGCGAGGGGTCGTGCTGGCCGATTCCGGCGCGGGCACTTTGGCGTTGGATTGACGTCGCCGCTCGATCAGCGCACCATCGGCCCCGATCACTTTCAGGCTTACTCGGGTGATCGACCTTCGTGACACCTGCCCGCGCCCCTTGTCGCGGGCTTTTTTCTGAGCAGCCAAGCAGCGGGCGCGGGCCGCACGAGGCTGCCGGCAAGTGAGCCAAGCCCGCTGCGCCGTCGCTAAGGTGGCAGCGCGGCGGGGGGGTCCCCCTGCTGGCAACAGCGGCGAAACTGTAGGGCGAGCCGCCGCGGCTGGCAGGCCCACTAGGAGCTTGTCCCAGCGGGCCACTACACTGGCGGCTAGGCTTGGTGAGCGGGCTGAGCAATCAAGCGTTCGGGGCTATTGTAAAATGCATGCCGCCTTTGATTGAATTGCATGCGTGCGTTCGGGACAACAAGAAAGTTATATGGCGGAAACATATGAACAGATTTCCATGATTGCCCAATTATTCGCTGTTGCGCACAAATGCTCCTCCAATCCAAAAGGCCGCGCGTTGCCGTAAATGGGTGACGTAAAGATGTTGTAAATAGGCTATTTGCGCACACAACGTCGTGATGACCGACAATCTTGCGCGCCGCAGGACTGGTCTTATTAGATGAGGGCCAGCCGAAATTAGCTGACAATCAGCCGGACGGCTTTAACAAAAGTGAGGTTTAAACATGAAATCGAATTTGAAAGTGATCCTGCCAGCAATTGGTGTCGCAGCGTTGCTAGTGTCGCCGGCAATGGCAAAATCGAACGCGCGGCATCATAACACTGTTCACCATTTCGCGGCGGCTGCCAGTGTGTCCGTACCGAGCAACGTCTACGGTTACTCAGGGCCGAGCCAAGAGACAGTCAGCGACCGCTGGCGGGCAACACACAGCGGCAGTTGGGACGCTACGCACGATCCGCGCGAGAACGCAGAGTATTGAGTAGTGAACGCGGCCATGCGTGCAAAGTGCGCGATCTTGGGGTCATTTGCCTGAAACGAGCGCTAGCTAATTTGCGCTAGCCGCGCAAACCGTGTTCTAAGGCGCCAGAAATGGGCCGATTGACGACGCCGCACGATCAGCGGACCATCGGTTCCGATCACCTCTCCCCCCGTTATCTGCCCGCGTCTGTTGTCGCGGGCTTTTTTTCTGAGGGTCTAGCAAGCCCGCCGAGAGGCCTCGCCCCGACGGGCGCTACTCCCGGCCCTTTCGAAATAACGCATAGGCACGAAGCCTGGCGCGTCTCTCCGTCAACCCGCTCCAAGGATCAACGCGCCGGCGCCAACTGCAACGGCGGTGACGCGGGCTTGCGGACCGGAGCAGCGGCCGGCTGCAAGGGCGGCACAGAAATCTTGTCAAGGATGTCCTGCTCGGCAGCCTGCAGCTTGGTGGCGAAGTCGCGCGCCATCTGCTGCTGGCTGGCGGCGAGCTGGACCGCGAGCTGGTCGACCTTCTGGCGCACCGCGGCGAGATCAGCTGACATCGCTTTGAGTTCTTGCGGATCAGGAGGAGATGTCGTCGGCGCGATCGTGTCGGGAGCAGTCTGCGCAACGGCAGTCTGCGGTGCCAACCAGCTAAGTTGCGGGTACGAGTTTGCAATCATCTCTCTGGCCGCATCGCCGTAGGACTGCCAAGCCAGGGCGACAGCAACACCAATGCAAAACGTGATCAGGAGCCTCATCAACATCTCCATGTTTGGGTTGGGATTGACGCGACGAGCCCATCCTCATGTGACTAAAGCGCGGCGGGAAGACGGCGGTGCGGTGCGGCAAGCTGAAGCCATGACTGTTGCTACGTAATTCTGGCCGGCCATCGGCCGTCCGATTGACGCCGCCGCTCGATCAGCGCACCATCGACGCCGATCACCTTTCACGTTCGGTGATCAACCTCATGTGACTCTGCCCGCGTCAGCTGGCGCGGGCTTTTTTTGTGAGGGTGACGTGGCGCTCACCGCAAAGCTGCGCTAGAGGCAAGTGTGACAACCTCTTGATTTAGCGCGTGGCCCTGCGCCGCGGTGCTTCCCCACCCTGCACCTCCAGCCTGTTAATCTCGGTAGAGAGCTTGTGGAGGCTCTGCCGCGCCGACGTGAGGGCGAGCGACACCGCTTTGAATCGCTCGGCAGAACCGCCAGAGGGCACGGTCGCTGGTGCCAACCAGGCAAGGTGTGGGGACCAGCTAGCGATCGTCTTTCTCGCCGCGTCGCCGTAGGACTGCCAAGCTATGCCGGCAGCAAAACCGACGAGAAAAATCATCAGGACGCGGGCGAAGGCGAATGAGACCAGCTTGCTGAGCCACAACCGTACCCTCGTGATCAGATTGCGTATGGTTGCGCGAACACGCGGCTTGCTCGAAGACTCGGCGGCCGGGCGGCTTCTGGACAACTCGGATATTGTCATCGGCATCCCTCCATGTTCATGTGCTGGCGGGAAAGAATTGGTGTCAGCCAACGATAGTTCGCAAGCCGTTCCGATTCGCAACCGGTTTCGCAGCAGCCTTCTCAATCGCTGTAGCCGCGTCCGGTGACCTTGCAGACGTTCCAGCTCGTCGGCTGCGGCGGTTCTGGTTTCTTCGCCATGCCCGAAGTATTGGCCGCAAGGTAAGTACCTTCAATCGGTTGAGGTGCCATTCGGCAGCTTGAGCATGGAGGACCAGGATTAGGTACCCAGACAAATCCCCTGTAACGGGTATCAGATCAGTAATGCCCGTTGCAGCCGCTAGTATTATCGAACTGAAAAAAAACACGAAGTGGTCGCCACGATCCGATCCATGATTGCGGAGAGATTTGCAGATGAGTGCCACATCGAACCCCGCACAATCCGAGTTCTCCGAAGGCTCGCTGCCCGCCAAAAGACAATTAGTCGAGAAGCTTGCTATTGACCCGGCCGACCTAAAAACTGACCAGTTCAAAAGCGAAAGGCTCGGCAAGCGAATCCGGTTCGCCCTTGCCCCGATCACATTTTGCATCGGTGTCGTTGCTACCCTGGCTTGGCAATCTTACGGCGACGCTGCCAGAAGGACGATCGCCAACTCATTCCCACGGCTCGGCTGGTCAGTACCGCAAGCCGCCCCGGTGACGCAGAACAATCCCGACATAATTGCGCCGACCGCTTCGGCGGCCCCATTTCCCGACCAGCAGCAGCTTGACGCGATATCGCTCGACCTCGACGCGGTGCGACAAAGCGTTGACCGGATCTCAACCAGCATCGCTGCCGGTCAAGAGCAGACGACGCACAGCGTTGACCGGATCGCCGCCAGTCAAGAACAGGTGACGCGCAGTGTCGAGCGGATCGCGGCCAGTCAAGAACAGATGACGCGAACTGTCGCGCAGCTCGCTGCTGGCCAGGAGCAGGTGACTCGCGAGATCACCAAACTGCAGGCGATCGAACAACAATACATTCTCTATAGGAACTCAAAGCCTCTTGCACCCAGGCCGGTTCCGCAGCCATCGCAGGGGCAGACGGCGCGCTGACGGCTAGGCTAGATCGGGATCAGCGAAGATGGCCGGGTAGGCAGGCAAAAGCCCCGGCCCTTCAGTCTGACCCTGCAGAAGGACCGGAGCAGCGCAAGGCCCTGTCTGAACAGCCCCACACTTGGCTAGCCAACGTCCGCCGCTGCGGCGCGTTCCTAGACCGAGACACTCATTGGACTTCTTGAACCGGACGAAAACACGTTCAGAGAGCGCGGCGTCCGGTGAAGGCGTGATAGACAACGAGCACGATGATCGAGCCAATAATTGCGACCAGAAAACTCCAGGCATTGAAGCCGGTTACGCCCACGCCGCCTGCTGCATCGAAAATGAAGCCCTCCAACGAGGGCCCCGACAATGCCAAGCACGATGCCTTGGCCCTGTGCGTTGACGATCTTGCTCGCGACGAAGCCCGCGATTAGGCCAAGTATCAGCCAGCCGATGATCGACATCGTTCAGCCTCAGACCCCTCTGTGAGCCGGAGCAACTTCCTAGGATTTCAACGCCGCTTGGGCTGCCATGTTCCGCCAGCCGAGCTTGCGTCTGCGTAACTCCTACCGCAGCAGCGTGCTCCAGTAGGCTTCTTGCCGGGCGTGCCGTTGGGCTACTGCTTGGGCATGCGGAGCAAGGATCACGTTTGAGGCCCCGGCCCCTTCGGCAACGAATGCGCGATGAGAGCCGGGGCCGCGTGAAGCTCGTTGGCCAACCTCACGCCGGAATCCAACGCCGGCCACAACGGCGCGTTCCCAATCTCAATTGCGGGAAAATCCCCTATTAGAGAAATAATACAAGCGCCTTCAATGCCTTGACTCAATCTCCCCGCAAGCGGGGGAGATTGATACGGATTCGGTAGTCAATGCTTCCGGCGAGCCATAGCCAGTTATGGCGACAGGTCTCGCCAGACGGGGAACCCTTTTTGACCTACCTCACTTAAGCTGAAGCGCGGCGTTGCTCGGTGCTAGGACGACCGTGCTCTTCGACATGAGCCTTCACTGCCTCTTCGGCGTGGCCTCTAGCATGAATTAGATGGCCCATCGCGATGTGAGCATGGTGCGCCGCTGTTTCGTGGCGTCCAGCCTCGTGATGCTTGGCAGCTTCCTCGTGATGATGCGCCGCATGCGTAAGATGCTCTGAAACTTTTTTGTGATGCCCTGCAGCCTTCTTCGACATGGATTTTCTCCACGGCTAAATGATTGTCAGCTAATCAACGCAGAAGACCCGTCGCGTGTTCCTATGGGGGGACGCGCCGGCCAACCCGGATGTACCGGGCGTCCGCCTTTGGGCAGCCTTGAATATCAGCCCGCATGCGCATGGGAACCCACTGATAGGTCCGACCGTTGACACTGCGCGCATGCGGCTAGCGGCGAGGCCGGGCATCGTATGGTACTCGGCTTCCTACCAACCCGAGAGGTCGAGGATTTACCCCACCTTCGCCGCGCCGCTTACGCCAGGCCACTCCATTCTCACAAAACGCGTGTCAAACGGAGGTCCCGATGCCAGACGTATATCAACCTGACACACCGCGTACGCGAGGCGACCGCGCCACGCCGCACATTAGTGACGCGCCGCACATTAGTCCGGCGACCATGGCCGAAGATGCGCACACGACAATGGTCAGTCGGATATCTTGGGGCGCGGTCCTTGCGGGCGTGGTTGTGGCGCTCGTGACCCAAATCCTACTCAATTTGCTCGGGATAGGCATTGGGGCAGCGACGCTCGACCCTACTGTGGGCGATAATCCATCAGCGATGTCCTTTTCCATCGGCGCTGGAATATGGTTCGCGCTTTCAACCATTTTGGCGGCACTTGCTGGCGGCTACGCCGCTGGACGGCTCGCCGGCATTTCGAGGGAGTCGACTGCAGGCTGGCATGGTTTGACAGCCTGGGCACTTACGACGCTCGTGATCTTTTATCTCCTCGGTTCGACTGTTGGCGGACTTCTTGGGGGAGCCTATCGTGGCATGACGAATGCGCTTGGCAACGTCTCCAGTGCGATCGGCTCGACCGCAGAGACCGTTACACAGATAGCTGTGACGCGCATAGCCGACCCGTTCTCCTCCATCGAGGAGTCGATCCGAAGCGCGGTCCCTGGGAACGATCCAGCGACCTTGCGAGATGCGGCTATCATAGCCGTGCGTGCAGTTGTCACCGGCGATCCGCAGCAGGCAGCAGAAGCGCGAGAACGTGCAGCCCAGGTGATAGCACGTGCGCAGAATATCTCTGTGGAGGATGCTCGCACGCAGGTTCAGCAATATGCGCAGCAGTATCGGCAGGCAGCAGATCACGCCAAGCAGCAAGTGACGCAAGCCGCCGACGCAGCGGCTAAGACAGTCTCGCGCGCCGCACTGTTTGGCGCAATCAGCCTGCTCCTTGGCGGCTTGGTCGGTTGGTTCGGCGGGCGCATGGGTGCGGCCGAGCCGACTCTCACAGCCGGACGCAGAACAACACGATAACTGTGGCCATCCCCAGGATCACATCCTGGAGCCCCGGCCCTTGGGTCTGACCCCTGAGCAAAGGCCGGACCCGCGTGAGGCTGTTGGCTACCGGACGCAGCAAGCCAACGCCGGGCACGGCGGCGCGTTCCTGGGCAAAAAAGGCCGCTCATCGACTTATGGCGAACGGGCGCTGGTTTACGCTCGGTCAACCTTCGAGCGCCTTCCGGCCGGCGTCCGTGATGCGGTAGCGCTCCACCTTGAGCGACGGGCCGCCCGCTCTCACGGTTTCAGTCACCACCGTTGCGAGCCCGGCGAGCACAAGTCCTGCCAGCATGTCACGAGAGAATTCATGGGCGAGCACAAGCAGGTCCTCGGTGGCGCCGCGCGGAATGCTGGCCAGCAACTCTAGCGCATGGCGCTGGTCCGCTCTGAGGAGATGACGTTCTCGCGGTAACTGCGACTGTAAGGCCCTCATCGGATATCCCTCCGAAGAGACGCCTCCTCGATGATTGGATGATCCTGTTTTTACGGATTGTCCATGGGATGCGTACATTTTCTTTATCGAACGTGTCGAGAAACCGACCGACAACAGACCCACACGGTCGCTTTGTTACCCCCAAGGTGGCTGACGCTGATTCCCCGGTGCGATCGGCCTAGTCGTTGGCCCCGGCGCATCCCCCATACCCCTCCCGCGCTGGGGTCAATGACTATTTTGGCGGGAAATAAGGAGTTCAACACGACCACAAATGGTTGACACGAGTTTTCCATTGTCCCATGACGGCATTGGGGAAGTGGGGCGAGATGCCGATGAATTGTCGGGGGGACGGAAACCCCGCAAGCGGGATGACGTTGGTCGGCATGGGGCGCCGACCTAGAGCGGGTTCTGATTTCGAGGCGGTGCGTACCGCCATAGGCACTACTCTACGCTCGCTCCATTCCAACGTGTTAAGGGAGCCGCTACCCGACAGGATGGCAGAGCTGCTAAGGCAGCTTGATCAGCAACTAAGGCAGTTCGATCAGGACGCTGACAAGTCATAACGTCGAGTAAGCACGGTACTGGCGACGCTTCAGAGGCGTGCAAATGCATTTGCGGGCCGACCTGATGAATGCGACAGGCGTTGCAAATCAAGGCATAATCGTAATTCTATTTGACTGACCGCCTAGCCTATGTCCAATTTGTGGCATGGGCGTGAGTGGAAACGGCTGAGGCAAACGGCCATGCCAATTAATCCCTTCACAGAACGAGGCGCGTTTGAGCCTGAAGCAACTGCCGCGATGGGCGAAGCTTTCGACGCTGCCTGCGAGGAGCTTCATTGCACTAGCCAGCCTGAAGTGGTCCGCGAACTCATCGCCACGCTCGTTATTGGGGCTGCAAGCCAAGGTGAGCTTGACCCGATTCGCTTACGGATCGTAGCGTTGGCAGGATTCGCCATATGTCGCCCGCGCGACTTAGCTGCTTCGGCTTCTGCGAGCGCAGCGTCGTAGAGTCCAGTTCACCTCCCGCCACAAGTCCTTAAATCGGTCGGCGTCAAGGGCGGCTCGCTCCCAATCCAACCTCACGGAGGGATCACTCTGACCTGCTGAAATTTCATTCTTAAAATGAAATACGGATAGAGCTAATTGCGGAGCGAGCCGCTGCCCTCAAGATGGGCATCGTCGAGCGTTCTATCCACGACCGGAAGTCGGTCTGTTCCCGAGGGAACAGAGTTGAGGCCCCGGCCCTTCGGGAAGAATAGCGGAGCAGGGACCGGGGCCGCGTGAAGCACACTCGCTAACCTCACGCTGGAATCCAACGCCGGCCACATCGACGCTGTTCCAGCGGGCGGCAAGCGGCCAGATCGTCGACCGCCCGTTCGCTACTTCCCTGGAGTCATCTGGCGTTGTTTGATGGTGGCTTGACCGCGAGGTCCACCAAGAGGTCCGCACAGCTGCACGGTTTGCCGCCCCCAATTCTGAGTGTCCACGGTCAACATCTCGCACGCCTGCTTTGGTATTGCTGCTGTGATCTTTTTTTGTTGAGCGGATACGCTCATCGTTGTTGCGACCGAGACAATTGCTATCGCGGCCAATCCAATCATCATTTTGCCTATCATGGTGCTCATTCCATTATCAGGACACGCACCCCAGCCTTTGAATACGAAACTCAACAGCTCCGATGCGGTTGCCCGCGTGCGGCAGTACCGCGCGGTGCTCAAGGCCATACTGCCGGGGGGCAGGGCGCGATCTTCGCAACACCGCGCGACTGCGGACTCGGCATAGAAATTGCTCTGAAAAGTGCTACGACGCCCTCCCTGGGGCGTTCCTCCCCCACTTAGGCCGCCAATAAAAGTTGGCGGCCTTCTTATCTGGGGATCCTCACATCTCCGGCAGCACCGCCCGCGTCGGGGCCAACGACTATTTCGACAAGCCACGACTCCATCAACGGCCGGACCAGCCATAGCCACCGTAGTCGCCATAGCTGCCGCACCGGCCATAGCCACGGCATCCGTCGTAACCACCACAGCCAGCGTAGCCGCGGTAGCCACCGCACCCGCCGTAAGCGCCATAGCCACTGCCGTAACCGTCATAGTAGTCGCGAGAATATCTCGGGTAATCCGGCGTGCGATAACGCCGATCGCCCCGATCAGCCTCAACGGAGCCCGCTAGGGTCCCCACGATCAGCACTGCGAGAAGTCCGGTAAACATGACACATCTCCGGCCTCCTCGGGCGTCCGCATCGTGGGGCATACTTGTCCCTGCACGGAAATCCGGCAAGCCATCGATCGGAAGTTGGTAAATGCCGTGATTTGGGTTCGCCGGCCAATCAATGGCCAGCCTCCAACACCCGGTAGACGCTCGCCCGGCCGATGCCGAGCACCTTGGCGATGGCTACCTTTGACCAACCTCAGTTCGGAAGCTGCGACTCCGGCTTCCGGAACGATGTGCATCAAGCAGAGTTTCCGTCGCGAGAGGCGGTATGTGTCTCATCGCGTGGCTCATTTTGGGACTGATCGGGGGCTGGTTCGTCGCCAGTCAGGGCGTAAACAACAGCGGCGCCAGCGACTTTCGTCCTCCTCCACCCCAAATCTTTAGGCAGGCTGTTCCGTGCGCCCCTGGGAAACGATCCATCCGAGGTTCAGTCTCTCCAGAAATCCTTGAACCGATTCGGCGCCAAGGCCGTGTACACCGCCGTGCTCGTGATCGATCGGTGCCCCAACCACCCCTGAATCGCCCGGGTATCATGCCCCCTGTTGGCCAGCGCGTAGCCGCAGGCGTGGCGGAGCATATGCGGGTGCGCTTTCAGCTCTAAGCCGAGACCCCTGCGGGCTGCCCGCTCGATCATCCGGCCAAATCCGGCTGTCGTAAACGGCGTGCCGCGCTAGCTGACGAACACAAAGGGCGACGGCGAACTTTCGCGCTGCAGGCGGCGCAGCGCTCGCAGCTCATCGCCAAGCAGCGGATGCGTGCTTGGGGTGCCGTTCTTGACCCGCCGCACATGGAGCACCGCGCCATTGAAGTCGACTTGGTCACAGCGCAGGTCGCAGACCTCGGCCGCCCGGAGCCCGTGGCGGAACGCCACCAGGATCATGGTGGCGTCCCGGTGACCGTAGCGGTTTGCCTTCGCAGCCTCGATCAGGGCGTCGACCTCGCCGGGCGTGAGGTGCTCGCGGGTGCGAAGCTCGGCGTTAGGTCGCCTCGTCGGCGCAACTGTTCGGAAAACTTCAGTTGGCGCGGCCAGCTTGAGTGCAGAATTTGTCAATGAAATCCCCTTGCCCGCGAGGCAACTGTTCGTACTTCTCACAAACTCCGAACAGTCGGCAATCTCGTCGAGCGCTTCTTCAACAAAATCAAACACTACCGGGCCATCGCCACGCGCTACGACAAACTCGCTCGAAATTTTCTCGCCGCCGTTCAGTTGGTCGCAGCTATCATCCTGCTCAACTGAGGACAGGCCCTAGTAGTGGGCGGTTCTTTCGACGTATTATTTGTCGAGGCATACTGAGGTCTGGATATGCAGCGGCAAGGTGTCATCGGTCTCATTGGGGGCATGAGTTGGGAAAGCTCTGCTGAATACTACCGCATTATCAACCGCGAGGTTCAGAAGCGGCTCGGCGGCGTTCACTCAGCGCGAAGCCTGATGTGGTCAGTCGATTTTGGCGAGGTCGAGCGCCTTCAGCATAAGGGCGACTGGGACAAGCTCACGGAACAGATGAAGGACGCGGCAATCCGGCTGGAGCGCGGCGGCGCCGACTTCGTCTTGATGTGCACCAACACGATGCATCGGATGGCAGACTCCGTCGCCGAAGCGATCGAGATTCCATTGCTTCACATCGCAGATCCGACAGGGGCAAAAATCAAAGCAGCAGGTTTCGAAAGAGTAGGCCTGCTCGGGACAGCATTCACGATGGAGCAAGATTTCTATAAGGGGCGCCTCAACGATCTTTTCGGCTTGGATGTCATCGTCCCGGAAACCGACGATCGGCGCGTCGTGCACGACATCATTTACAAGGAATTGGTCGCTGGCAAAGTCCTTGCAAAATCGCGGATGACCTATCGCGGGATTATCGCTCGTCTGATCGCACAAGGGGCCGAGGCGGTCATCCTCGGCTGCACCGAGATTATGCTGCTAGTCTCGTCCGAAGACAGCACCGTGCCACTGTTCGATACTACCACAATCCACGCTATCGCCGCCGTCGATCGTGCATTGGCGTAAGATAGGACACCCAAGCCGTCGTTTGACGCTGATGGCCACGTGGGGCCGGTGCTAGTGTCTCGCTAGGATCACCCTCACTTAAACGGCGCCTCGTTTACAGCAACCCAACCCTGTTGAGACGTGTTTTGTGTCTCACGTGACCGGCTCGGATGGGTTTACCCGAATGACGCGGCTTAGGCCCGAGTGCGCTCTCGATCCGCGCGACGTTTGCCGGTCGCGCCGCCATTTCGATCCTCCCTTTCCTCTAAAATTTGCTCACGCTCCCCTGGCTCCAGTGCATTCGCTGCCGGGCAGGTCAAGCGCCAAGTCAGGCCTGAGGGCGCATAGTCAAGGTTGACCGTGCCATCCACGCTGCGCTCCGTCATCGCTTCCATGACTATGGTGCCGAACCCTCGCCGCTTTGGCGCAGATACGGATGGCCCATCACTCTCGGTCCAGCTCATGGTGAGGGTATGGTCGTCGATCCGCCAGCAGACATCGACACGACCTCTATCCGCCGACAGCGCCCCGTATTTGCCGGCGTTGGTTGCGAGTTCGTGGAGCGCGAGGCCGATGGCCTGTGCGGAAGCCGCCTTCAAGCGCAGCTTCGGGCCATTGACGGCGATACGAGAACCAATGAGGTCGGCGAAATGCGCGAGCTGGGCGTGAACCAGGTCCTTGATTTCCACCCCCTTCCACTCGTTCCGGACGAGCAGGTCCTGATTGGCCGAAAGGGCCTGGATACGCTCCGAGAAGCGCTCAATGAAATCTTCGGGACTTCTGGTGGCAGTCTGGTGAGCGATCGCGTCGACGACACTGAGCATATTCTTCGCACGATGATTGATCTCGCGCATGAGGAGGTGCTCTTTCTCCTCGCGCTCCTTGCGTTCGGTAATGTCCTGAGCGGTGCCGACCATGCCTACCGCCCGGCGCTCACGTCCGGCGCCCTCAAAATAAGCAAGCCCTAGAGTCTCTACCCAGCGGACCTCGCCATTTCTCCGCCGGAGCCGGAATTCGGTCGCGGAGCGCATCGGATCGACGGGATCGAGCGACGCCTCGATAGCCGCCCAAAGCCTTTCCGCGTCGTCCGGATGCACCGGCTTCAATATGTCTTCAATAACCCCTTTATTCTTAACAAAACCGAAAATTTCCTGACAGCGCGCATCTCCCGAGACCACCCGGGTGAGCGGATCGTACTGCCACCATCCAAGCTGGGCCGCGTTGAGAGCAAGCTGGAGACGATCTTTGCTCTGGCGCAGCAAACCCTCTGCGGCCTGTCGCCGGGCGGCGGCCTTGTGAAGCTCCGCCATAAGCGTATCGACTTCGGCGACGTGGGTTCCGCTCGGGGGTATCGGGCCTCCCTCTCCCAAAGCGATAGCAGCGCGAGCCGCGTGGCCGACCGAGTGCCCGATAATCCGGCCCAGCCATAAGGCCAAGCCAACCACCAGCGCAATTGCGAGCAACGCCGTAACGCCGAGGGTCCGCCACTGCGCCCGAACCGAAGCCTCGAGAAGAGCCTTAGGTGCCCACACCGCGGTTTGCCAGCCGGTCAATTCCGACGTCGCAGGCGCCTCTAGCGACGGTCGCCCTTCCGAGTCGATAAACTCGAATAGGCTGCCAGATCCATCCCGGTGCCACAGCGCCGGCGGCAACTCCTGCCCGATGAACGCATACTGATTCTCGGAGTGCGCGATGATCCGATGAGTAGCATCGGAGATCACGGCCTGCCAACCAGTCGGCAGCTCTTTTGCAGCGACCAGACGTGCGAAGGTTCGCTGCTCTGGCGCCCTGCCGAGCGCGTAGCGGCGCTCGCCCTCTATCTCTACGGGTACGATGATGGTGACCAAGAGATGTTTGGTGACGGGGGACACGAACAGGTCGCTTACTTGCGGCTGACCCGTCGCGAAGACCCTCTCTACAAACTTCGGGACGGGTGACCCTGGCAAGGGCTTACCGAAGGGCACTGCTGTATGGACGAGCAGCTGCATGTTGCGATCGATGAGCACAATATTGCCGCTTCGACGCAATGCCAGTGAGGCCTGGGCTTGGTGCTGGAACTCGGCGAAATCCCCTTGGCGCAGCGACGGTGAGGCCGCCAACGCCTGCAGTCTCTCGATCTCACCTATGATCTCACGGTCAACGTTCGCCGACAAAGTACGTGCTTCGACCGCCAAGTCTTCCCGAACGTCACGGAGCTGCGCATCGGCGATGCGAAATCCCGCGTATGCGCCATACAGCACGAGCGGCGCAACGATCGCGCATCCGAGCATGACCAGCAGCTGCCACAACGGTCGGGACTTGCGGAGCACGGGCATCGTACCGATCCGCAAGATGATCCCGCTGGCGACGCAGAGCAGGCCAACGGTAGCTGGCAGCGCGGGCGAGTTGACCGACGCCGAGCCGTAGAGCGTGTCGATGCCGGTCAGGTAGCCCAGCAGGGCGAACACCGAGAAGGCGCCGACGATGCTGCCAAGGATGGTCGCAGCGAGGCGATGACGCTCGAAACGACCGAGCGCGAGCGACCCGCCTGCGAGCCCAAGTATCAGCGTCGCCACCTTTGCTATCCGGAATGAGATCGCCCCTGATTCGTCCACCGCTGCCCGCGGCGCCAGCCACGGGCCGATGCGAGGATCGACGTTGAGCAGCATCAGACCTAGGCCGACCGCAGCGACGGCGACCACAGCGAGGCCGACCGCGAACGCGAAGCGCGTGTCCTTGTCCGGGTGCACGAGCGCGAGACCAAGCGCTCCAAGGCACAGAGCTGCGGACGGTCTCATGGGGGGAAAGCCCGCGCCCCAGCTCGACAGCAGCGGCAGACCTGCCCACCAACCGATGAGCACCGTGGCGGCAATCGTCACCGCGGCAAAGCCAAAAGCTTGACTCGCCTGTTGTCTCTTCAGGCCGTCCGCCTCGCCTACAAACAGCGTCACGTGGGCTCCAGAAAGTCAAAACCGAAGCCGGCAAGGCGCTCGCGGACCTACGGTTGACCCTGTCCGGCGACGCTATCAACATAAGTGCATGAGTTCGCAGGACTAGATCTGGGAGAGATTTTCGTCTGATTGGAGCAATACCGGCCGCGGCAGGCTTTCGCCCCGCGCCGCATGAACAGCGATCAGCAGGCTTGCGATGATTCATTTTGTCGCACGCCTCACCCTCGCGTCGAAGCCACCGCCGTAAGCGCCATGGCAAGCGGATCACAGCCACAGCACCATCGCCAAAATCAGCCACCGGATTGCCTGCTCCGTAGTGCCGCCGAGAAGCTGAGCCACGTACATGATCGGCGCTGCCTCGACCTCGACTGCATGAGCCTTGGCGGCAGCGGCAGCCCGGTCGGTCTTGAGGTTGGTCAGCGCATCAGGCATCGCGCTGGCGCTGGGCGACGAGCAGCCGCTGCTCCCGAGCCCTGGTCGAGGGACGGGGCCGAAGGATAACCACTGAGGACAGTCCGTCAGGTCGAGGTGCTGGTGGAGCAACGGAAGTCCACGAAGCACCGCTGATGCGGGATGCTGTGCTGGCAAGTTCAGGCCGCTGCCAGCGGCTGCTCGCGATCACGGCCGCCAACGCTTAAGTTTGCGGGTGGCGGGATAAGCTCCCAGCTAAGCGAACGCGTCTCAGCTAAATACGCTAATCGGCCCTGGACACCACACGGGGGAACCGTGGAACCACCAGGCGGCTCAAGCCGTCTGGCAACCTCGGGGCTCTCTGATGGTCAGGCCAGTTTCCTCTCTTGCGGCATTCTTCTCGCCTTTGCTCTTGGTGGCGGCCTTCGTCTCTGGCGCGCACGCACAGAACGATAGCTTCCTGTCCAGCAACGGCACGTTCAAGAGCCCGATGGCTTTTACCAACACCTGGACGGCGCCGCAGACGTTCAATGGTGGAGTTGTTTTTGGCAGTGTACCTTCACTGCCTTTGACGCAGTTCCACTTTTACACCGGCAACGCGTCAAACCTTGCCGCCGACTCGACCTTGTCGGCTGGCATCGATGGCGCGATCGGCTCGACGCGCGGCAGCCTTCTCGTACGTGGTGCAAGTGGTTGGCTGACGGCTCCCCCCGGAACTTCGGGCTTGCCATGGGTGAGCAATGGGACGGGGGCAGATCCTGCTTATCAGGCGCTCACGGGCGGCGGAATCGCAAGCAATACGATCGCCAATTCCAACCTCGCCAACATGGCGGCCAACACGGTCAAGTGCAACAACACCGGCGGCGCAGCGGCCGAAATGAAGTTGCCGTCGATCGTCCACAGCGCCGCATTGTTCATGTTTATGGTAGTCCAGCAGGCCTGCAAGAACATGTCGCGAATGACAGTGCGCTGATTCTGCGTCGGACTCGTCACGCTCAGGCAGTTGCCAGCCGTGACCGTTGCGGTGGGATTGATACGGAAATTCGCGAGATAAACGGCCGCATTGGTGTTGACATCGATCCCGTCCTGCGTCGCGTTCGAAGGACAGATGAAGGAGGTATCGCGCCAATCCGCCCTCTGGCAAACGCTCATCAATCGTTGAAATGCCGAACGGCAAGACCGCTCCCCGGTGTCTCGCCCCGCCCTCAAGGCATTGAATGCGCTCGCGAAGCGCCTCGACAAGAGCAGTGGGGACAGATGTATTCATGTCCTTTTGCAACCGGCATGGGGAGACCGTGTGTTCATTATTTGTTCTCAATGTATTTAGTAGTCAACGGTGCCCGGGCTCGGCACCGATGCCGGTGCTGCTGGAGCGAAAGCAAGGAACGCGGTGCCTGATGTGAGGGTTCGCTTTATATGCCAATGGAATTCCGCACGGCCGCCCCCTCAGCCCGGAGGAACTTGAATTGATCCGCCGGCAGATCGAGGAAGGCTTCGAGGTCATCGGCGCTGTCGATGACGAAATACGCGGCATTGTCGCTCGCAACTGGCCGCACTTGCTGGCCAAGCTTCCGCCTGAAGAAGATATTGACGTGGCACGGAAGCCGGCGCGCCACAGACGACAGTTGGGCCACCTTTCGTGCGGCCAGGAAAGCGGTATGGGTCGGGAGGTCGAAGCGAACGCGAGGCTATCGCAAAGGCAGCCGACGAATTCAAAAGTGACGCGAGCAAGTTGATTGCGGTGCTACGGCGCGACTGACCCGGTGTGCCTCACAACGGCGGAAACGTTAGGGGCTCATCCCCATGTACTTTGTTGCAAATGGCGCGCGCTTGTTCGATCAGCGTTTTCGCGCGTGCGAGACAATCTTTGCACTCAGCAAAGAGAGGTTTTCCGTCAATGGTGAAGTCTTGCCAGCTAGGTCGAATTGCCCTCGGTTTTAACAGCCAAGCAAATTGAGGATCGTCGATTTCTCGCGTCTCCGAAATTGGCACCTTTTTAATCGGTCCTCCATTGTAGGTCACTCCAAAGAGCCCTTTGACGGCAGCTTCAACCGGCGGATAGCCCCTGCGGTGCTCGCTTTTGTGTTGAGCCTCCCCAAGATCAAGAGCGCGAAAGGTTTCATATGCGGCCTTGAATTCGTCCCTGAACTGGCCCCGTCGGCTCTGTTCCGCAGTGTTCAGTGTGCCAAACCACCTTTTCAAATGCCGATCGACGCCGAAACAGCATTGCAGTATTTCCGGAATGCTCCTTGTCGCAGATAGAAACGCATCCAGGTGCGCGTACAAAGCGCGCTCCCAGCCCGTATCTATGATGTTGCCGTGGGCTTCGTAGATGGCATAGTCTTTAGGCGGCTCAAGGGATTTCCCCATGCGTTCGAAATGGAATTCTGCGTTGTTCCACTTCAATTCCACACCTGCCCACAGTTCAGCGTGCATTTTCGCCAGACATTCCCGCTTCCAAAGGGGGCGTTAGCACATTGGCGAAGCGGCTGGTGGCAAGGATGATCCCAATTATTGCAGCGGCAAGACGGTGGACCCCGGCCTCCTTCCGGGTTGCCGGGATGGAAGGGGACCGCGGACGCTTCGCGGGGAAGCGCACGGTCACGATGCGTGGTGTGACGGGGCCGCGCGCATCACCAACATTGCAAGAAACGCGCCGTGCGAACTTCGCGCTACGGGGTGCGCCGTGCGCGCTATACAGTAGCCATCAAAGGGACGTCCAGTAGTTCAACCTTCACCGTTGCCGAGCCGGGCAGGGCGAGCACCGTCTCGCATTTCGTCCATCGTTGCTCTTCCTGGTCGCGGACCACTATGCGGTCCCCGGCAGCGAAGGTACGCGGAAGATCGTATTCGATGATGACGCGGGTTTTCATTCTCTTCGTTGCCTCGATAGCCGCACCGTGATGCACGTTCGGCTTGCGGCGCATGTCATTTGGTTGGCTGGTGCCGCAGGGTGGGCGTGCGGGTCGCGTGTAAAGCTCTCGTTGGTGGATGCGCGCCTTTAACGCAAAACCCTGCGTTTGGTTCCGGACATGACTGGAAATTGACGGCGTCCGTCTAGTGGGCGCTCGCGTAGAAGGCAAAAAAGTAGAACCCCGGTCCCACGATGCGGCGTCGAATGGGACCGGGGTTCACGCGCGATGCGGGGGAGGGGGATGCTCGCGCGCAGTCGGAAACCGCCTCGCGGGCTTCGCGCCGCGGTCGCCCACGCGCGTTCTTGGGGCCGACCTCACCCTAATCCGTCTCGAAAAATTCCCGAATGTAATCGACCGCAAGCGCATACTGCCCCGGTATGCCGGCGCGGAACTCGCACCGCTTCGCAGAGGTAATGCCGGCGCGTTTCATGGCCGTTTCGGCGCGCTCAATGATTTCGCTGATTGGCTTGCCGTCAGAGACCTGTACAAAAATGTTAGGATATCGCGGCATTAGTCCGTCTCATCTTGCGTCACGATCCCTTGCCGCCCCTATGCCTGATGACTGCGACTTCTAACGGTAGCATCATCGCCCCGTTTGCAGTTCATGGTTGTCAGCTTGGGGGCGATGTCCCACAAGCCACGTAGCTGCGCGGCGATCCTCACCTAACGGTGTCGCTCTGGTTTGGGTCACCATGATATGCGACCCTCTTGCGATCACCTCAGCCTTCTAATCGGCTGAGAACGTTGTTCTGTGTGGGCTGGACTAGCCCCGGCTGTCTCACCTCCCCGGCCGGGGCTATGCTGTTGCAGGGGGCCCGCTTGCGTGTCTTGTCGCAGGCGATGTCGTTGCGCGGTTCGACTTTCCACCGCCTGCCATCGTTCAACTAACCCTAACCAAAATGCCCTGTCGCTGCCTTTGCGGGCGGCAGCGGCAAGACGACGGCATTCATTGGCTCTTTCTGGAACAGGTCCGTACTCGCCATCCTGGCCTCCTTGGATGACGCCCGCAGCCCTTTGGGATGACGCTACTTAGCGGTCCATTCCGGCGCGAGTTTGGAGGCTGTGGGGAATCACTTTGGCAGCGGAACCCGGCTTACAGTTAATCCACACGCGACGAAGCAACCGTTGCATTGGTCGCCTGCGCCATTTTGGCCGCAAATGCAACGGGATAAATCCCTTCACGCACCGCAGCTCGCCAATCCATGGTCGGTGCTCGCGCCATAGCAACAGAATCAATACGTTCGCACATTCCCGCAAGATACCTCAAGGTCCGGATGGACTACGTCATAAGGCGAATGAGCGAAGACTTCGAACGGCCAAGTTCTCATCGAGGATTCCATTTAGGGACGCCGCCGACGCGTTTTCTTGCGCGGGGCTGTCCCCCTTTGTGCCAGGGGCGGCCGACACCATCGGGGCGGGCGATCGCGCGCCCCGACGGCTTTTGCTCAATGCGGAGGTGATCGCCTCCGGCCATCCGCCCGCCCTCGAAGTGCACGTCGGTACGGCGAGCGCGATCGCGACCGGCGGGGCTGTTCCGCGCGGTGCCGACGCCGTGGTGATGATCGAACACACCGGGCTGATCGAAACACCCAAAGGACCGGCCATCGACGTGCGGCGCGCGGCTACGCCGGGGCAATTCGTGGCCTTCGCGGGCTCTGATATGGCGCGCGGCGAAACGGTGCTGCGGCGCGGTCAGCAGATCAGCTCGCGCGAAATCGGTATCCTGGCCGCCTGTGGTATTGCAGAAATTGCGGTGGTGCGGCGGCCGAAGGTTGGCCGTGCTCTCGACCGGCGACGAGCTGGTACCACCCGGCACGCCGCTGCCGCCGGCCGGCGTCTATGACAGCAATGGCGCGATCGTGGGCGCCGCCGTTGAGGAAGCCGGCGGCGAGGCGGTGCATTACGGCGCCCTTCCTGACGACGAGGCTAAGCCCGAAGCGGCGGTGCATCGCGCACTCGCAGCCTGCGATATGGTGGTGCTTTCGGGCGGCGCCTCGAAGGGCGTTGGCGATCTGTCCTATCGGATTCTCTCGCGGCTCGGGCCGCCGGGCGTGCTTGTACATGGCGTCGCTCTCAAACCCGGCA
>WNFG01001622.1_pt1 | contig 19633 bp, 18 predicted proteins | sample 5400431 | NCBI WGS metagenome assembly WNFG01 (sample SAMN13153346, study PRJNA577476) | soil metagenome | isolation source: 120 cm saprolite under Douglas fir tree site 2 hole 3 replicate 2 | place: USA:California | collected 2015-04-18 | reverse complement strand
CGCGACAAGAGCCGCGAAGGCGTGCCGTATGAAAGCGTCGGCGACGCCAAGGCGGCGATGCGAGGCGCCGTCAAGGTCTACCGGGGCGAATACCGCACCCGCTATTTGTACCACGCCCAGATGGAGCCGATGAACGCCACTGCGGCCGTCAGCCCCGACGGCAAGTCGGTCGAGATCTGGACCGGCACCCAGGGCCCGACGAGCCTGCACAACCAGGTCGCCAAGCTCATGGGGATCGAGCGCACCAACATCACCCTGCATCAGCATTTCCTCGGCGGCGGTTACGGCCGGCGCAGCCAGCAGGAAGTGGTCATCGATGCGGTGCGCCTCGCCAAGGTGGTCGGCAAGCCGGTCAAGTTGATCTGGACGCGCGAGGACGACGTGACGGGCGGCAAGTTCCGGCCGATGACGGCGCATCACATCGAGGCGGGCTTCGACGCGGGCGGCAAGCTCGTCGCCTGGCATCACCGCGTCGTGGCCGAGTCGGTCGCCGCCTATACGTCGATCGCCAACGGCACGCCGCCGCCCCCGCTCGACCGCGTCGTCATGAAGGGCTCGCCGATACCGCAGTACCCGATCCCCAACAAGCTGGCCGAGCATGTCATCGAAACGCGCGGCGCGCGGCTCGCGGCCTTTCGCGGGGTCGGCAACGCCTACAACGCTTTCGCGGCAGAGAGCCTCCTCGACGAGATTGCCAAGGACCGCGGCCTCGATCCGATCGCGTTCCGGCTCACGCTGTCGGAGGGCCAGCCGCGGATGCAGACGCTGCTGCGCACCGTCGCGGAAATGTCCGATTGGACGCGGCGCCGCGACGGACGCGGTCTCGGCGTCGGCACCATGGTGAAGGACGACACCCTAGCGGCAGGCGTCGCCGAGGTCTCGGTCGATCGCGCCACCGGCAAAATCAAGGTCCACAATTTCTGGGCCGCCATTGACGCCGGGCTTGCGGTGCAGCCGCGCAATGTGGCGGCGCAGACCGAGGGCAGCATCGTCTACGCGCTCGGCCACGTGCTGCGGGAGAAGATCACCATCCGCAACGGCCGCGTACTGGAGTCGAACTACAGCGACTACGAAGTGACGCGCATGTCGGACGTGCCCAACATCGAGGTGAAGGTGGTCTCCACCGACAACCCGCCGACCGGCGCCGGCGAAGACGGCGTGCCGGTGGTCGCCTGCGCGGTCGGCAACGCCATCGCGGCGCTGACGGGCGTGCGCCTGCGCGAACTGCCGTTCGCGCCGGAGCGCGTGCGCGGGGCGCTGGGGGCGTAGCGGCTTCCTGCTTACACACGTCTTGGCCCTCCCCTCTTCGGGGAGGGTCGAATGACGATCGAACGTCTCTCCGCCGTCATGCCCGCGCAGAGACACCCCGTCTTTGCGGGCATCCACGTCTTTCTCGCTGGGTCTCACCAAGCAAGGCGTGGATGGCCGGGACGAGCCCGGCCATGACTCTGGAGAACTCGTCCAATATAATTCAACGCGCTCCAAATCGAGCTTTGGCCAAGTCGATGAATGGTGCTCTCAACGGCGCCGCGGGGCGTCTCGTCTTCGATGTCACGACCACGGCATTGTGGTCGGGACCGCCGGCCGGCATCGTGCGGGTGGAAAGCGAATTCGCCCGCTGGGCGCTCGCTCACGTGGATGAACTGGCATTGGGGTTTTTCGATCCCAAGACGCGCGCTTTCCGTTATCTCGATCGCAACGTCGCCGATATCCTGATCTCGCAGAAAGCAGCCATCGATACGTTCTCCTTCGTCAATCCGGCGCGCCTGGGCAGGCGCAAGACGGACCGCATTCCCGCGGCTGTCCGGCCGGCCGCGATGTGGCTCCTGCAATTCCGCCGCATGGCGCTCCAGGCCACGGAGCGCGTGAGGTTGACGACCCGCAGCGAGCGCGTCGCAGTGCTGACGGACCGCCTGCAGCGAGCGATCATGAGTCCCAAATACCGCGCTCTCATGGTCAGGCCGGACGGCTCGCGCCGCGGATTTCTCCCCGCCGACACGGTGCTGGGAGAGCCGCTGGCGCTCACGGCACGCGACACCCTCGTTTGTGCCGGCGCCGGGTGGACGCACAACGACATCGCGGCCATCACGGCGGCGAAGCGCAAGCTCGGCTTTCGCTTCGTGCTGTTCTGCCACGACATCATTCCGCTGATGTTTCCTCATTTCTACAAGGGCGCCGATGTCGAGGCGCAGCGCCGCTATTGCGATCTCGCATTCCCGGCCGCCGACCTCGTCATATTCGGCTCGCGCACCGTGGCGGCGGACGTGCGCGCCTATTGCGACGCCCGCGGGACCGCGCATGGCGCCTCCGCAGTGTGTCCCCTTGGCGTAAACGCCAGCACCTCGGCCGCACCGGCGCCATTGCCCGCGGGCCTTGAGGCCGGACGTTATGCACTCCTCGTCAGCACGATCGAGCCGCGCAAGGGCCACCGCCTGATCTATGACGCGTGGGTGAAGCTTGTCGAAGCCGGGATTGCGCAGCGCTCCCGCTTCAAGCTGGTTTTCGCCGGCCGCAAGGGCTGGATGGTTGACGACCTCATGCGGGATCTGCGCCGCGATCCCCGCATCGCCGGCACGCTCCAAGTCCTTCCCGACGCCGACGATGCGACAGTCTCGGCGCTCTACCGCGACGCCGCATTCTGTCTCTATCCATCACGCTATGAAGGATACGGCCTGCCGCTGGTCGAGGCGTTCCGGCACGGCAAGGCCGTCCTCGCCTCGACCGGCGGCGCGGTGCCGGAAGTGGTCGGCGGATTCTCCCCATGTCTCGATCCGACCGACGCCGAAGCCTGGCGGCGCATGTTGGAGACCTGGATCGAGGACCCGGCGGCCCGCGCCGTCTACGAGACGCGCATCCGCGCTTCGTTCCGGCATCCGGACTGGGACGAATCCGCGAGGACCTTCTTTGCGCTGGTGCGCGGGCAGCCCGCGATCGATCGGTAATGCGCCGTCCATTAACTTGTAATGTTCCGACCAATAGTGTGAGATATACACGCTAGGCCCTGTCGGGCCGCGCTCGTTTGGGGGGCCTTGCTACGAAATGAGACAGGAGCGAGGTCATGGGCATTCAGAGTATTCTGGATCGCAAAGGCGCAGGCGTCATCACAGTCCGCGCGACCGAGGCCGTCAAAAGCGCAGCCGATCGCATGCGCGCGCGGAGCATCGCCGCGCTGGTCGTGACCAGCGGTGACGCCATCGCCGGTCTTATATCAGAACGCGACATCGTCCATGCCGTTTCGGCCCATGGCGAGAGAGCGCTTGCCATGGAAGTGCGGGACGTCGCGCCCCAGACCACGGTCACGGTTGCCCCCGGCGATACCTTGAAGCGCGCCATGAGCCTGATGACGAGCCATCATTGGCCGTTGACGCCGAAGCCGCCCTCGGGCGTTTCGAAGATCTCCACAAATAGCTTCCTGGCCGGGTCCGGCGGCAGTTTCATTGCGCCGCGAACGACGTCGGTAACGCTCTTGATCATGGCGGCCTTTTGATCGGGCGTGAGCACGCCCACAGGAAATGACATTTCCACCAGTGGTGCACCGAAGCCTGCCGCCGGCGCGTCCGCCAGAACGGCCGACACACCGGCTGCGGCGGCGGCCCCGGCAACGGTCGCGGTCTTCAGGGCAGCCCTGCGGCTCAATCCGCCAGGACTCTTAGCCATTTCCATGTTTTTGTTTGATGTATCGACGATGTTCATTGCACAACCTCACATTTATGATGGGCTACGTCGCCGCCCGGTAGGCCTTGGCGGCAACCGGGCCACCGAAGTCGGGCTTGCCCGACTTCGGCAACCTTAAAGTGTCGAAATCGGCAACAGCCGATTTCGATGGCGGAAACACCCGCATGCAAAGGGGACCGGAAACTATCAATCGCTAGGTCCGAGGCGCATAAACTTTACCGATGACACCCCAATCTCCGGCCGGGACTTCATTGATCAGCACGTATGTCGGCGAGTCAGCTGGCACCTTTCTGACGGTAACTATGACATCGTGGATGCCTTTGACGATCTCGCGCCGCTGATCCTGCGTGAGCGTTCCTTCAGGTACATAGACTTTGGCAACTGGCATGCGGAACTCCTTCTTACTGATACATAGTATTGCTATGCCTTGTATTGCTATGTGTAAAGTTGGACCAACAGAGCGCGGTGCCGTCGCCTTCCCGGACCATCGAAGTGGCGGGATTCGGAGTCCACTGCCATCTTGAACGCGCCATTTCCGTTCGCGGCGATCGGACGGCCTGCCATCCTGGTGCCATTGCCCCACGCCCTCGACCATGACCAGCGCGCCAATGCCGGCATGCTGGAACGGGCCGGCAGCGCAATTGTGATGGAACAGACGCACTTCACTCCGGATCGCGCCGCCGCCGAGATCGCACGGCTCGCCGCCGCTCCGGAAAAGCTCGCCGCAATGGCGGCCGCGGCGCGAGGCCAGGGAATCCTCGACGGTGCGGACCGGCTGGCGGATCTGGTGATGAGGATGGCGGAGCTGGGGGCGCAGGCGTGATGCCGGCTCTTATTTGTACAAGGGCTCTCTTACGTGATTGAAATTGACAGCTTCGTATCCCGCGGTCAGAGCTGCCAGATAAAGTTCAAGGTCCGCCGAAAGAACCACGATATTTTTCTTGCTGACTTCCAAGAGTGCACTATCGGACAAACCAATACGAAGAAATTCACTTCGAGATGACGCGTCAGCACTGGTAACATAAATCTCGTTTGTCTTCTTGATCAGCTCGCGGAAGGCAATCGCAATTTGAGTTTTCGCCGGCTCATTTATTTGGCGCAATAAATTGGACGCCTCTGACAGCGCATTCGGCGTCACGGCTACTCCCGCAGATTCCGAAATCAGGGCTGCCAATAGCTCAAAATCAACAGCACTATATCCCTTCAGCCGCCTATACGCCGAGATATATTTGGTTTCGGTAAGACCGACGACGAGCAGGACCAACAGATTAGCGTCCAAAGCGATAGTCTTGCGCATTCAATCATCGGCCTCCCGCCGTCGCGTCATCGACACGATTTCCCCATTGGGCTCCTTCACAGCTATGACCCTGTAAGCCCGCCTGGGGGCCGGCTCGCCACTTATGGCTGTGAATGCATTTCTAACGGAGTTCCATGGTCTGGAAAAGCCAAGCGTAATCAGCCACACGCCGTGCTCGTCGTCGAACTCCACCTCTTCCAAGCCGACATTGGCGACACCTTCCTCCTGCATCACGTTGGTGAGCCACTGCTTCGCACTTCCGACAGCTGTCTTAACGTCCACGGTTGTCTCCGCCTGATTTTCGATGAGCCGTCATGTAAGCCCAATTGGGCGTTGGTCAACAGTTTACTCCTATTGTCCGGCTGACCAAAGTGCAGTTTCAACCGTCTTCGAGCCTAATCATGTCTTGAACGCGCCATTTCGGCCGCGCATCCTGTGCGACGCCTCCGGCACCAGCCGGAGCGACCACGGGAGGAAGCCATGAAACGCACCGGGCACATCGCCGGATCGATCATCTTCGCCGCCGCACTGTTCGCCGCCTCATCCGCCATCGCCCAGACGCCGAGTTGGACCGTGCCGCCCGACAGCGCGCGTTGTCCGTCCAAGTGGGGCGCCGCCGACGAGCGCGGCGCCGGCAATCTCATGGGGCCGAAAACCGTGCTCAATGCCGTAAAGCTCATCAAGACCGGCGAGGTGATCGAGCTTTCCCATGTGCTCCATGCCGGCATGCCGATTTCGAGCACGCGGCGCTATGAGGTGTTCACCAAGCGCACCACCGATTACCTCGGCACCAACCGTCGCGGCAGCAACGAAGAGCTCGTCGTTTCCGAGATCGGTCAGGTCGGCACGCAGTTCGACGGCTTCGCCCACCAGACCCACGAAGACTCGCTCTACAACTGCTTCAAGATGGACGACATCGCAACCCGCACCGGATTCAAGAAGCTCGGCATTGAAAAAGTAGGCGCCCTTGTGACCCGCGGCGTGATGATCGACGTCGCCGGCTATAAGGGCGTCGACATGCTGGGCGACACCTACGAGATCACCGTGGCGGACCTCGAAGGCGCGCTCAAGAAGGAAAACCTGACGTTGCAGTCCGGCGATGCCGTGATCATCCATACCGGCTGGGGCAAACTGTGGGACAAGGACAACGCCCGTTACACGAAATCCAACCCCGGCATCGGGGTTCCGGCCGCACAATGGCTGATCGCCAAGGAGCCGATGCTGCTCGGCGCGGACAACACGCCGGTCGAAGTGTCGCCCAACCCCGACAAGCTGCTGTCGACGCCGATCCATCAGCTGGCCCTCGTCGTCAACGGTGTCCATCTCCTGGAGCACATGAAGCTCGACGAACTGGCCGCCAAGAACGTCTATGAATTCGCCTTCGTGATCACCCCGCTCAAGCTCGAAGGCGCCACCGGCTCGACCGTCGCGCCGATTGCGATTAGGTGAAGGCAGCTCCCGCCCCGTCTTTCAGCGTTTTCCGGGAGGGCGGGGTGGGGCCTCCTGTGGGAGCAACTAATTAACACTTAGAAGGTTTAAAATTGGCGCACGTCGACACATTGAGGACCTCTTTCCATGCGAGCCGCGCTATATCGGGAGCAGCCACTCACTTGACGGGGGGAGCACCATGAAACTGCCGCGCGACATCGGTCCGATCCACTTCGTCGGCATCGGCGGCATCGGCATGAGCGGCATTGCCGAGGTGCTGGCCAATCTCGGCTACGCGGTGACGGGCTCGGACGTCGCCGAAAACCAGAACGTCAAGCGGTTGCGCGACCTCGGCATCGCGGTCGCAATCGGCCATGCGGCCCACAACCTGGACGGCGCCGACGTGGTGGTGGTGTCCTCGGCGATCAAGCGCGACAATCCGGAACTCGCTGCGGCGCGCACGAAGCGCCTGCCGGTGGTGCGGCGCGCCGAGATGCTGGCCGAGCTGATGCGGCTTAAAAGCTGCATCGCCATCGCCGGCACCCACGGCAAGACCACCACCACCTCGCTGGTGGCGATGCTGCTCGACGCCGGCCAGCTCGATCCGACCGTCATCAATGGCGGCATCATCAACGCCTATGGCACCAACGCGCGCCTCGGCGCCGGCGACTGGATGGTGGTCGAGGCCGACGAATCCGACGGCACCTTCCTGAAGCTGCCGGCCGACATCGCCATCGTCACCAATGTGGATCCCGAGCACCTCGATCACTTCAAGACCTTCGATGCGGTGCAATCCGCCTTCCAGGCCTTCGTGGAGAATGTTCCCTTCTACGGCTTCGCGGTGATGTGCACCGACCATCAGGTGGTGCAGACCATGGTCGGCCGCCTCGAAGATCGCCGTATCGTGACGTACGGGGAAAACCCGCAGGCCGACGTGCGGCTGATCGGGCTTGAACATGCGAACGGCAATTCGCGTTTTTCGATAGCGTTTCGCGACCGCGCCGGCGACGATGTGCACACCATCGAAAACCTGATGCTGCCGATGCCGGGGCGCCACAATGCGCTCAACGCCACGGCCGCAATCGCGGTTGCGCACGATCTCGGCATCTCCGATGCGCTGATCCGCAAGGCGCTGTCCGGCTTCGGCGGGGTCCGGCGCCGCTTCACCCGCACCGGCGCCTGGAACGGCATTACGGTGATCGACGACTACGGTCACCATCCGGTCGAGATTGAGGCGGTGCTCCGCGCTGCGCGCGAATCCACCACAGGCCAAGTGATCGCGGTGGTGCAGCCGCATCGCTACACCCGCCTGCAGACGCTGTTCGAGCTGTTCTGCACCTGTTTCAACGATGCCGACAGCGTGATCGTGGCCCCTGTCTATCCGGCCGGCGAAGCGCCGATCGCGGGCGCGGACCGCGACAGCCTGATTGCCGGCATCCGGGCGCGGGGGCATCGCCATGTGCTGGGGCTCGACGGCCCCCAGCAGCTTGCGAGTCTGATAAAGAACATTGCGCGCCCGGGCGATTACGTGGTCTGCCTCGGGGCCGGCAGCATTACGCAGTGGGCTTACGCTCTGCCGGGCGAGCTGGCGGCACTTGGAGCGGCGGCGTGATACAGTGCAATTTCATGCACTGGTTGTGCAGGATATGCTTCGTAGCTATGTTCGAGCTTACGTGACTAGACAAACGGAGACGGTCTGGTGGCAAGCAATCAAGCACTGCTGGCAGAACTGCTGCAACTCAGTCCTGCTGAGCGAATTCAACTAGCAGAGGACCTTTGGGATAGCGTCGCCGCATTGCCAAACAGCATTCCGGGTTTGACAGAAGCTCAGATTGCCGAATGCGAACGCCGGCTTAGCGAGCACGACCGTGATCCGTCGACAGCCGTGCCGTGGGAGGAGGCTCGGGCCCGGCTCCTGTCCCGTCTTGGATGAACCGACGGCTGACTCTGCGGTCGCAGGCCGAACTGGAGATTGGTGAGGCAGCAGTGTGGTACGAAGGCTGCGGTGCCGGTCTCGGTCATGACTTTCTAAGGGCCGTTGATGCGGCTTTGGCGGCAATTAAGCGCAACCCATTTCAGTATCAGATTATATCGGGCGAGCTGCGACGAGCAGGGCTGCGTCGATTTCCGTACGGCCTGATTTATCGTTGTCGCGACCAGGAGATCATTGTGGTTGCGTGCGCTCACGGTCGGCGTGATCCGCGACGCTGGCAGGAGCGGGTGTGATTGCTTGAATCCTCGCCAAGGCCCAACGACGAACAAGATGAGACCAAGCATGAGCTTTCCCGACGTGGCCTCCGATCTGCGCGCCAGAATGCCGCAATTGCGCGGGCGCCTCGTCCCCAACCAGCCGCTCGCCGAACTGACATGGTTCCGGGTCGGCGGGCCGGCGCAGCTTCTGTTCATGCCGGAAGACGAGCAGGACTTGTCGTACTTCCTGGCGCATCTGCCGGCGGAGATTCCCGTCACGGTCGTCGGCCTCGGTTCCAATCTCATCGTCCGCGACGGCGGTGTTCCCGGCGCCGTGATCCGGCTGGGGCGGGGATTCAGCAATGTCGCGGCGGAGCCAGGGGCGCGTATTCGCGCCGGCTCCGCGGTGCCGGACGTGAAAGTGGCGCGCGCCGCCCAGGACGCCGCGATTGCCGGGCTGGCGTTTCTCCGCGGTATTCCGGGCGCGGTCGGCGGCGCGCTACGCATGAACGGCGGCGCCTACGGCGGCGAGACCAAGGACGTTCTGGTCGCAGCGCGCGGCGTTGACCGCAGCGGCCACGCTTGCATCTTCAACAACGGCGAGATGCGCTATAGCTATCGCGATTGCGGCGTGCCCCAAGAGGTGATCTTCACCGAGGCGCTGTTCCAGGGGACGCCCGGCGACCCGGCCATTATCGCTGTCGAGATGGATAAAATCACCGAAAGCCGCGAAACCACCCAGCCGATCAAGAGCCGGACCGGCGGCTCGACTTTCAAGAACCCGCCCGGTCACAAGGCATGGCAGCTCATCGACGCCGCGGGATGCCGCGGCTTGACGGTAGGGGCCGCCGAGGTCTCACAGCTGCATTGCAACTTCCTCATTAACCGGGGCGGAGCCAGCGCAGCCGACATCGAGACGCTCGGCGAGACGGTGCGGTCGCGCGTGCGGGAAACCTCAGGCGTCGAACTCGAATGGGAGATCAAGCGGATCGGCGTGGAGCGGCAGGTTTGACGCATGCGGCAAGAATCTCTCCACATCGTCATGGCCGTGCAGCAGCCCGTCGAAGACGGGCGTGAACGCCCTTATGTCACGGCCATCCACGCCTTGCTTCCAGATGCGTCAAAAGAAAGACATGGATGCCCGCGACGACGGGGTCCCCGCCGCGTGACGCGGCGGGGTGTCTCTGCGCGGGCATGACGAGGTCTGAATGGGCGGCGCGGACCGACCAATCATCATCGTGGGCGGCGGCCTCGGCGGACTGACAACCGCACTCGCATTGGGCCGCGCCGGCCGCCACGTGCACATTCTCGAGCAGACGCCGGAGTTCGGCGCCATCGGCTATGGCATCCAGCTCGGCCCCAATGTGGTTCCGATGTTCGATCGGTTGGGCATCACCGCCGCGGTTCTCGACAAGGCCGATGTGCCTGATGCCTGCCTGATGGTCGACGCTTATTCGGGCGAGGAGATCGCGCGCATTCCGCTTGGCCAGTCCTTCCGGGAGCGCTTCCGGCACCCCTACATCATCATCCATCGGGTTGACCTGCATCAGGTGTTGATGGACGCCTGCCGCGCGGTTCCTGAGATCGCGTTCGAGCCCGCCGTGGCGGCCGCTGGCTTCGAGGATCGCGGCGACCGGGTCATCGTGCAAACAGCCGACGGCGGCAGCATCGAAGGTGCAGCCCTGATTGGCGCCGACGGTCTGCGCTCCACGGTGCGGGCGAAGCTGCGTCAGGAAGGCGAGCCGCACCAGTTCGGCTATGTGGCGCAACGCAGCCTGGTGCCGATGGCCCAGGTCCCCGATCCTGTGCCGCGCCGCAACGTCTACATGTGGTCCGGGCCGGGGTTCCACGTGGTGCATTATCCGCTGCGGCACGGCGCCGAGTTCAACATCGTTGCCGTCTACCGGACCTCCACATTCGCCGATCGGCTGGAGGAGCGCGATCACCGTGCCGAAGTGAAGCGCACCTTTGCGGGCACCCACCGCGCCATCCTGGCGATGCTCGCGACAATGAATCTCGAACGGCGCTGGCCGCTTGCGGATCGCGACCCGATCCGGCACTGGCATAAGGGCCGCGTGACCCTGGTGGGTGACGCCGCGCACCCGACCCTGCAATCCATGGCCCAGGGCGCCTGCATGGCGATCGAGGACGGGGTTTGCCTCGCCGCGCTGATCGACCTTGCGGACGGCGATTTCGAGCGGGCCTTTGCGCAATACGAGGCCGAGCGCTACGTGCGAACCGCACGTCTCCAGCTCGAATCTCGATATATGTGGGACATCTATCACGCCGAGGACATCGCTCGCGATGTCGTGCGGCAGACCTTTGCGGAGCGCACCGAGGAGGACATGTTCCGCTGCCTCGCGTGGCTCTACGACGGGTTCCGTATTCCTGTTCGGCTGCGGTAAAGCGTTTTCTGTTAAGGTTGAATCTCCGCTGTCATTGCCGGGCTTGACCCGGCAATCCATCTTCTTACGAAAAAGGATGGATGCGCGGGTCAAGCCCGCGCATGACGCAATCTAATCGGACGACGCTCTAGTCGCCCGCAAAAGAAAGACAGTGATCAAAATGAAGCACGTCGCGGTTCTGATGGGTGGCTGGTCGGCCGAGCGTGAGGTGTCGCTGCGCTCCGGCAAAGCCTGTGCCGATGCGCTTGACCGCAATGGCTATCGGGTCACCCGCATCGACGTGGCGCGCGACATCGCCGTCGTACTCGCAAGCGTCAAGCCGGATGTTGCGCTCAATCTGTTGCACGGCCGCCCGGGCGAGGACGGCACCGTCCAGGGCCTGCTCGAAATCCTTCAGATTCCCTACAGCCATTCCGGCCCGCTGTCGTCGGCGCTCGCGATGCAAAAGGACGTCGCTAAGGTCGTGATGGCCGATGCCGGCGTAGCGGTGCCCGACGGGATCGTGGTGTCGCGCCGGGAGGCCGCGAAGTCTCACGCGCTGCCGCCGCCTTACGTGATCAAGCCGATCGCCGAGGGCTCCAGCGTCGGGGTGTTCATCGTGACCGAGGACCATACCCACCCGCCCCAGGAGTTGACCCGCCACGATTGGCCTTATGGCGAGCGCCTGCTGTGCGAGCGCTACATCGCCGGCAAAGAATTGACATGTGCGGTCCTGGGCGACAACGCGTTGGGCGTCATCGAGATCGTGCCGGCGGTGAAGTTCTATGATTATGAGGCAAAATACGCTCCCGGAGGTTCTAAACACCTTCTTCCAGCGCCACTTAAACCAAATGTTTACCAAGAGGTCCGAAGACTGGCTCTGCTGGCGCATCAGGCGCTAGGCTGTCGAGGGGTAAGTCGTGCAGATTTTCGGTACGACGACCGCATGGACGGGACGCAAGGCTTGGTTTGCCTTGAGATCAATACCCAGCCCGGCATGACCGAGACATCACTTGTGCCGGAGCTTGCTGCCCATTCCGGCATGACGTTTGAAGAGCTGGTTAGATGGATGGTGGAGGACGCTTCGCTGGATCGCTGAGTGAGAGAGCGCCGTCGCGGCTGCGCAGAGCCGGGGCAGCCGTTTCGCAGCGCCGCCGTGGGGAATGGGTCGAGAGCCACGGCGTCCTCCTCCTGGAGTCCGCCGGGCGGTGGCGCCGCTTTGCGCGTTCTCTCGATCGCGTGTCCAACCGCTTGGCGCGCCTGCCCCGACATGCCGGCCTCATTGCGACGATTCTCATCATCGCCGCCAGCGCCGGTTACGGCGCCGTAGGGAGCGGCCAGGCGGACAAGATCGTCGATCTTTTCAAGGATGTCCGCGATGGGGCGGCCAACGCGGCCGGGTTCAACATCGCGGCGGTCGCTGTTGCCGGCGCGAGGCACCTGGGCCGGGAGGAAATTCTCGCCGCCGCCGGCGTCACCGCCCACGCCTCGCTGTTGTTCTTCGACGTCGCCGATGCCCGCGCGCGGCTCTTGACCAATCCTTGGATCGCGGAAGCGACGGTCCAGAAGTTTTTACCCGATCGCCTGGCGATTTCCATTTCGGAGCGCGCGGCCTTTGCGCTGTGGCAGAAGGCGGGCCGCGTCGGCGTCATTGCGAGCGACGGCACGGTGCTTGAGCCTTACGTGCTGAGGCGCTACGCGGATCTGCCGCTCGTCGTCGGCATCGGCGCCGAGACCCGCGCCAGAGAATTTCTCGCCATGCTCGACCGCCGCCCCGAGCTGCGCGCGAATGTGCGCGCTTGCGTTTTGGTGGCCGAGCGGCGCTGGAACCTGAGACTGAAGAACGGCGTCGATGTCCGCTTGCCGGAATTCGACGTCGAGCAGGCGTTGGACCAGCTGGCCGCGTTGGAGCGCGACACCAAGCTGTCGAACCGCGACATCACTGCGATTGATCTCAGGCTCGCTGACCGCATTACGGTTCGCCTGTCTGACGGCGCCTTTCAGGCGCGCGAGGAAGCGGCGAAGAAAAAACTACAGAAGCCGAAGGGCGGCAACGCATGAGTCCGCTCAACTACGGCCTGACCCCGAAAATGCGGCCGCTGGCGCCAAAGCGCGCCGCGCTGGTGGTCGCCCTTGACGTCGGCACCAGCAAGATCGCGTGCCTGATTGCGAGGCTCAAGCCGCAGCCGCCTCAGGAGGTGTTGCGAAGACGCAGCCACGCCATCGAGGTGATCGGCTTTAGCCACACTGAATCGTTTGGCATGAAGGCCGGCAACGTAGTCGACCTCGTCGAAGCCGAAGGAGCGGTGCGTCATGCGGTCGATCTCGCCGAGCGCAGCGCGAGATGCCAGGTTGAATCCGTCGTTGTTTCGATCTCGGCCGGGCGACTCGCCAGCGAGCGCCTGAACGCCGCCGTCAGGATTTCCGGCGCGGCGGTCCGCGATCGCGATATCGCTCGCGTGCTGGCGGCCGGCACCCGTCGATCAGCCCATGAGAGCCACGTCGTGCTGCATGCCGTCCCGATGGGGTTTTCGCTCGACGACGCCCGTGGGGTGCGGGATCCGCGTGGCATGCTCGCCTCGACCTTCGGGGTCGACATGCATGTGGTCACGGCGGACGCTGCGCCGGCGTGCAACCTGCTACTTGCGGTAGAGACCTGCCATCTCATGGTCGAAGCCATGGTGGCAGGCCCCTACGCGGCGAGCCTTGCGACGCTGGCGGACGACGAAGCCGATCTCGGAGCGGCGGTCATCGAAATGGGCGCCGGCACCACCACGGTGGCGGTATTCGCGGATGGGCGTTTCATCCATGCCGACGGCTTTGCGGTCGGCGGACGGCACGTGACCCTCGATATTGCGCGGGGCTTGGGCACAAGCGTGCACGACTCCGAGCGAATCAAAACGCTCTATGGCAGTGTGCTAGCCGGAGGAGCGGATGAACGCAACATGATCACCGTACCGATCGTCAGCGGCGAGGACCGTGAAGCGCCACGTTTCGTGTCGCGGGCCGAGCTCACGGGCATCATCAAGCCGCGCGCCGAGGAGATCCTTGAGATGGTGCGCGACCGTCTTGCGCTCTCTCCGTTTGCCGCGGAACCGCGCGGCCGCGTGGTGCTCACGGGAGGAGCGAGTCAGCTCACCGGACTATGCGATCTTGCGGCCCGCATCCTTGGGCGGCCAGTTCGCATCGGTCGTCCGCTCGGCATTTCGGGGCTGCCTGAAGTCGCCAGGGGATCGGCTTTCGCGGTGGCGGCAGGCCTTCTGGTCTATCCGCAGCTTGCGCATTTGGAACACTTCGAACCGCGACACGCGCGGCAATTCAAGTCAGGGGCGGGCGGCTACATCGCCCGGGTCGGACGATGGCTTCGCGAAAGCTTTTAATCATCGGGAGTTCCCCCTCCCTACCCTCCCCCGTTTGGGAGGGGGACCTGGCCGCACTTGCGGCGGCAGACGCGCTGCAATTCGCCCGCGTACATAAGAGGCAGCCATGAGCATCAACTTGAAAATTCCCGACATCCGTGAGCTGAAGCCGCGAATCACCGTGTTTGGCGTCGGCGGCGCTGGCGGCAATGCCGTCAACAACATGATTGCGGCCGGCCTCCAGGGAGTCGATTTCGTGGTCGCCAACACCGATGCCCAGGCGCTGACCACCTCGCGCGCCGAACGCATCATTCAGATGGGCGTGCAGGCCACTGAAGGCCTCGGCGCCGGCTCGCAGCCCGATGTCGGCTGTACCGCCGCCCAGGAGGTGATCGACGAGATCCGCGATCACCTCGCCGGAGCCCACATGGTCTTTGTCACGGCCGGGATGGGGGGCGGTACCGGCACCGGCGCGTCGCCGGTGGTCGCCAAGGCGGCCCGCGATGCCGGTATTCTTACCGTGGGTGTCGTCACCAAGCCATTCCATTTCGAAGGCCAGCGCCGCATGCGGCTCGCCGAGGCCGGCATCCTGGAGCTGCAGAAGACCGTTGATACGCTGATTATCATTCCGAACCAGAACCTGTTCCGGGTCGCCAACGAAAAGACCACCTTCGCGGACGCCTTCGCGATGGCCGACCAGGTGCTCTATTCGGGGGTCGCGTGCATTACCGACCTGATGGTCAAGGAAGGTCTGATCAATCTGGACTTTGCCGATGTCCGCGCCGTGATGCGCGAAATGGGCAAGGCGATGATGGGCACCGGCGAAGCATCCGGGGAAAAGCGCGCGCTGCGGTCCGCCGAGGCCGCGATTTCCAATCCGCTCATCGACGACGTGTCGATGCGCGGCGCCCGCGGCGTGTTGATCTCGATCACTGGCGGCAAGGACCTGACACTTTACGAGGTCGACGAAGCTGCGACGCGGATTCGCGAGGAGGTGGATCCGGACGCCAACATCATCGTCGGTGCCACATTCGACGAGAGCCTCGACGGCATCATCCGGGTGTCCGTGGTGGCGACGGGTGTCGATGTCAACGCCGCCAACGATCCTCGCGCTCCCGCCACGCAAAGCGTTTCACCGGCGCAAACACGGGTGCCGCCGGCACCGCGATCGCCTTCGCAGCCGCAGCCAAACGCTGCGGCCGGAATCAAGCCGGCCGAGCAATCGCGCATTGCCGAGCTCGCGCAACGTCTCAAGGCCGACAATGCGCGAATCGCGGACCGCATCGAACGCACCGGGCAGCAGGCGTCCCGCCCGCCGAACTCGCCGCCCCAAACCGCCACCTCCGCGCCAATACCGACGGCGGGGTTGCGGCCTTCGCTCGATCAAGCCGCTGCCGCCGCTGTTGCGGCGGCCTTGGAGCCCCAAGGAGACGAGGTTTCGATCCGGCCGATGCCCCATACGAAGCCTGGCTTGTTCGCTGAGCCGTCCGAAAGCCAGGGGGCGCCGGTGGCCGAACCTGCCGTGCCTAAAGCCTTTATTCCGCCGCAGCCTGAACGGCCCATGAACCGCAGCGCACCTCGCATGCCGACATTCGAAGAACTGCCGCTGCCCGGCCAAGCCGAATACAGAGCGCGGCACGGCGGGCCGATCGCAGCCGAGCACCCGGAAAAGCGCCGCCTCACCTTGCTGCAGCGTTTGGCCCAGGTCGGGCTGGGGCGCCGGGACGACGAACTTGACCTTAAACCCGGTCCTCGCCCCGGGGAGTCGACGCATGCGGCAGGGCCCGAGCGGCCGGCACTCCGCGGCCCCGGAAAGCCTCCCGAATCGCGTGGCTCAGATTTAGCATCTGAGTTCGCAAAGCGGAGTGTGCCGCAGGGGGACGGGCGCGGTCGTGCTGCTGCGAAGCATCCCCAGCCCGAGGACGACCAACTGGATATTCCGGCGTTTTTGCGCCGCCAGGTGAACCTCTAGAGCGGGAGCATGATCTTTTCCGAAAACCGGCTCCCACTTTTCGGGATCATGCTCTAGGGTGTTTCCCTTAAGCATTTTGAAATCCTGTTGTATTTTAGTTCCGTCGGGATTCTCAGGGGCGCGCGGCTGCGTGTGACCGGCGGATGGAGTAATCCAGGCGGAATCCGAGTAACAATTGGTAAAAAAGCGTGAGTTGGTGGCATTCGCGAGGCCGACTAAGATACCCAGAATCGGGGACGTGGGTATCTCGTTGGGGGGCGGAGGGCCAAGCGGCTCATCCGTTCTTTTGTCCAAATCCGAACAGCAATCGAAACGCCGGCAAAGGTTTCGCCATAGGTGCGGTCGGCTTCCGGTTACTGGGGTTTGAGGCAACACCGGGATTTGGGGTTGGAACGGTTGAACATGAAAGCCGCCAGGCAGACGACGCTGCGCGATAGTGCAACCTTGACGGGCGTTGGGGTTCACTCGGGATTGCCGGTCACGTTGACAATCCATCCGGCCGAAATCGACGGCGGCATTACATTCCTTCGCAGCGGAATCGACGGCTGTCCGGACCGCGAAGTGCGCGCCGACGTGCGTGCTGTTACGGCCACCGAGTTTGCCACTGTGCTGGGGGACACCGAAGGGCCGTTGTGTTCGACCGCGGAGCACGTACTCGCCGCACTGTCCGGACTTGGCGTCGACAATGCCGTCATTGAAATCGACGGCCCCGAAGTGCCGATCATGGACGGCAGCGCTGCTCCTTTCGTGGCGGCAATCGAACAAGTCGGCATCGCGACGCTGCCGGCACCGCGGCGTTACATTCGGATTCTCAAGCCCGTTCGAATAGCCAGAGGCGACTGCTTCGGTGAGCTGCGGCCCTATCCGCGGGGCTTTCGCCTTGAAGTCGAAATCGCATTCGACAACCCGCTGATCGGACGTCAGGCGATGGCGTTCGACGTCACGCCGGCGTCGTTCCGAAAGGAAGTCGCCCGTGCCCGTACTTTCGGCTTTATGCGCGACGTCGCTAAGTTGTGGAGCGCCGGCTATGCGCTCGGCGCCACCTTCGAGAACACGGTCGTGGTTTCGCAAGACCGGGTGCTCAATGCTGAAGGTTTGCGTTTCGCTGATGAATTCGTGCGTCACAAGGCGCTTGATGCGATTGGCGATCTTGCCTTGGCGGGCTTGCCCCTGATCGGGGCCTACCGGTCCAGCCGCGGCGGCCACAAGCTCAACCATGCGGTGCTTTGCGCTTTGATGGCCGACCCAACCGCTTGGACCACGGTCGATGCCGGCCGATTCGCCGGCCAGGCGGCATATCCGGTCGTCGATCGCCGCCGTCGCGGTCAGGCCGACATCGCGGCCACCCTTGCGGCTCCGGTATTCGGACCGGACGTTTCTTGACCAGCACCCCCTACTCCCAGCGGGAGGGTAGGGAGGGGGTGCCGGAACCACCGGCTTGCCACATTGCGGGCCGAATGCCTGCTTAATGATTGCGCGGGCGAAACCTTTTCGTTTATTGGGTTTTCGCGCTGCCCCTTCCCCACCCTCCTGCGCAAGCGGGGGAGGGTGGGGTGGGGGCAGCGGAGCCGGCCACAGGAGTGATCGATCAGTCATGCTGCACAGTCCTGTTACCGCTGATGTCCATCGCGCCCTCCGGCGCGGGACCACGTCTGCGCTCGCGCGGATTGTGCTGGTGCTGCCGGTGCTGGCCTTCGTGGCCGGCTGCAGCACTTGGAGCAACTGGTTCGGCGAGAAGGAAGAGGTGCTGGCGGACGAACCGGCCGACAAGCTCTATAACGAGGGTGTCTACCTTCTCAACGAGAAGACCGACGCCAAGGCCGCGGCAAAGAAGTTCGAGGAAGTCGACCGTCAGCACCCTTACTCCGAATGGGCGCGCAAGTCGCTGCTGATGTCGGCCTACTCGTATTACGAGGCGAAGAACTACGAGGAATCGATTACGTCCGCCAAGCGCTATATTTCGTTGCATCCGGGCACGCCGGACGCGGCCTACGCGATGTATCTGGTCGGCGCCTCCTACTTCGACCAGATACCCGACGTCAACCGCGACCAGGGGCGCACCGAGAAGGCGATCGCAGCGCTCGAAGAGGTGATACGCAAATTCCCCGACAGCGAATATGCGGCGAACGCGCGGCGCAAGATCGAAGGCGCGCGCGATCAACTCGCCGCCAAGGAAATGACCATCGGCCGTTACTACGAGAGCAAGAAGAACTTTATCGGCGCCATCAACCGGTTCAAGGTCGTGGTGACGCGCTACCAGACCACGCGGCATGTGGAGGAAGCCCTGATGCGCCTCACCGAGTGTTACATGACGCTCGGGATCATCCCGGAAGCCCAGACCGCCGCCGCCGTGCGCCGCCGTGCTCGGGCATAATTTCCCCGACAGCGCCTGGTACAAGGACGCTTACCAGATGGTGAAAGGCCAGGGTTACGAGCCGCAGGAGAATAATAGCTCGTGGATCAGCCGGGCATTTCGTAAGATCGGCTTGGGGTGAACGGCACTGTCGGTGCGGTTCGCGCTCATCGTCCAGCTGCCAAGTTGATCGAAGCCGATGGGCGAAGGCGGGAAAGTATCACCGCCTGTCGCCCTGCGGGATCGGCGGGAGGCGCCTCTTAACCGGGGAAGACTGAATGATCGAGGTGTTGGTCATCGCATAGGGGACCACCCGGTCGATCAGCTTCTCCAGATCGTCGATAGATCGGATAAAGGCCCGAGCAATGAAGCAGTCTTCGCCGGTAATTCGGTCGCACTCCGCGATCTCCGGCAGTCCACGCAAGATATCCGCGACCTTCTGGAGTTGTCCGGGCATAGGCCTGATGCGCATCCAAGCTGCGATTGAAAGGCCCAGAGCTTTCGGATTGATCGTTAGCGTATAGCCTTCGATCACGCCGGCCTCCTCCAGGCGCCTGATCCTTTCGGACACGCTCGGCGGCGACAGGCCGACCAAGCGCGCCAGATCGGCGATGCTGATCCGCGCGTCGTTGACCAGGGCATTCAGGATTCGGGCGTCGATCGCATCCAGCGGGCCGTTTTCATATCGAAGGTGTTTCATCTGATTTTCTTTTGATACATCGAAGACATAATCAGTCTGGCATTTCAACGGCTATATAAAAAGGGTTCTGTGGCTCTCATGCTTAGGGAACGGAGAGCCGCATGTCCCAATCTACGATGTTCACCAAGGTGTCTTATTCCGCCCCACCGCAGGTTTGGTTCGGTGTGAGCGCAGTATTCCACTATCTCGGCCCATCCTTCGCCGTATTGCTTTTCCCGGCGGTCGGCGTCCTTGGCGTTGCCTGGATGCGGATCGCGTCCGCGGCGGCGATCTTT
>WNFG01003646.1_pt1 | contig 19651 bp, 18 predicted proteins | sample 5400431 | NCBI WGS metagenome assembly WNFG01 (sample SAMN13153346, study PRJNA577476) | soil metagenome | isolation source: 120 cm saprolite under Douglas fir tree site 2 hole 3 replicate 2 | place: USA:California | collected 2015-04-18 | reverse complement strand
AGGTGTCCGTCGCGGTTGAAAATGCGCGGCTATTCGCCGAAGAACAGCGGCGATCACATCAACTGGGGTTCCTGAATAACATTTCGAAGACAGCCATATCGAGCGAATCTGCGGAGCAGATGTTGGGCGAGATCGTCGCCGAAATTCAGAAGAATTTCCGCTATGACCATATCGGGATAGGCATCCTGGACTACGTCACTAAAGATATAGAGATCAAGGCTGAAGCCGGCGCTACCGCGAAGGCAATGGGAAAGCGTATCCAATTGGGAGTTGGCATTCTTGGGCGCGTCGCGCGTACCGGAGAGTCTGCGCTGGTTCAAAATGCCGGGGAAGGTTCTTTGTTGGGTATTCTGCCGGAATCGCGGGCGGTATTGTGCATTCCAATCACCTATGGGGAGTCGCTGCTGGGCGTGCTGAACGTGGAGAGTCAGAGCGAAAATGCTTTTTCGTCACAAGACGTTCTCATCATGAACACGCTTGCGGACTTGCTGGCCACGGCCTTGCACAACGCGTTCGTCTTCCAAAAACTGCAGCAGCAGTCGATTACCGATGGACTGACGGGAGTAAAAACACGGCGATTCTTCTGGGAAGGCCTCAGTTCGGAATGGAAACGCGCCTCGCGCTCGGGACGTCCTTTCTCTGTTGTGCTCATGGATCTGGATAAATTTAAAGAAGTCAACGACACTTTGGGTCATCTGGAAGGCGACCTGGTGCTCGCACGAGTAGGGCGGTTATTGGAGCAGAAGTGCCGACAATCCAATGTTGTAGCCCGTTACGGTGGTGATGAATTTGTGATTCTCATGCCGGAGACTGGCGTAGACCAGGCGCAGACTCTGGCTGAGCGTCTTCGGCTGTGGGTTGCTACTGATCCTATGCTGGCTGAACACCACATAACTGGCAGTTTCGGAGTGGCCAGCTTTCCTGTGCATGGCTTCGCCAGCGAGGACATCATCCGCGTGGCTGATGCTGGGATGTACGTTTCGAAGCACGCCGGCGGCAACCGCGTTTCGACCGCGGAAGAGTTTGGCGAAGGGGAAGGCTTCGCGGTACAGCGGCAGCTGATTTCTGGATATATCGAAGGTTTCTTACAACGCGAGCATACTGGTCCTGAACATCTTGAAGAACTCGTAAGAACGCTGCAAAAACTAGGGGGGCGCGACGATGACTCCTATAACAGCCATGTGCTGAAGGAATCCATCGAAGCCTTGAACCGCGCCGCCGAGTTGCGCGAACTGCACGCCGCAAACCACGGCGAGATGGTCGCACGCTACGCCGAACTCATCGGACGCGCGCTTGGCCTGCCGCCTGAGGAGTTGGCTGACCTGGTGTTCGCAGCCCGCGTCCATGATGTTGGAAAGATCTTCGTGCCGGAGCGCATCCTTAACAAGTCCGGCTCGCTCACTGAGGATGAGTTCTATCTGGTAAAGATGCACGCTCGCGTGGGATCGGAGATAGTGGCCACGATACCGGACAGCGAAGCACTACAGAAGGCTGTTGAACATCATCATGAAGCATTGGACGGCAGCGGTTACCCCACCGGACTCCGTGGCGAGGAGATTCCGTTGATGGCGCGTATCGTGGCACTCGCTGACGCTTATGTGAACATGACCACGGATCGCTCTTTCGCTCCCGCCAAGACCGCTGATCAAGCAATCACCGAACTGGAAAACCTAAGCGGCACCCGCTACGATGGCATGCTGGTGCGCGTGCTCAGCCGCGAACTCAAGGCCGAAAAGGCGCCGAGCTGGGGGAATTAGAAGCAGCCCTGAACTCCGCTGTGCCTCCATTCACTTGAAACTTGAAACCCGAAGCCTGACACTATGCCGTCATGACTATACCGCTCTCTCTCTCCGGCAGAGTCGCTCTCATCACCGGCGGATCACGCGGCATTGGAGCAGCCACGGTTCGTATGTTTGTCGCTGCTGGTGCGCGTGTTGTCTTCAATTATCAAAAGGCTAGAGCCGAAGCTGAAAAGCTGGCTGGCGAGTGTGGCGATAAGAACTGTGTCGCCATCGCTTGTGACCTGACCGGCACCCAGACGGCTGACAAGCTTGTTAACGCTACGGTAAACCAGTTTGGACGTCTAGACGTGCTCGTTGCCAACCACGGTATCTGGCCTCCGGAGGACATACCCATCGACAAAATGGCGGATGAGCAGTGGCGCACCACTATGGCGGTGAATCTGGATAGCGTTTTTGCTCTAGTTAAGCATTCCGTGGCACAGATGAAAAAACAGCAGAAATCAGGTACCGCGGTCGGCCATATCGTGCTGGTCAGCTCCACCGCCGGGCAAAGAGGCGAGGCTTTTCACTGCGACTATGCGGCGACTAAAGGCGCTCTGATCAGTATGGTGAAGGGACTTTCCACTGAACTGGCAGGTGATGGCATCTATGTCAACTGTGTGGCGCCTGGTTGGGTAGGTACTGATATGTCCGCTCCCGCGCTGAATGACGCCAAGTCAAGCAGGGCAATTCTCAACACTATCCCCCTGGGACGGGCGGGCAGGCCGGAAGAGATTGCGGCGCCTATTCTTTTTCTTTGCACGGAACACGCAGGCTTCGTTACCGGTGAAGTTTTTAATGTCAACGGCGGAGCCGTGCTGGCAGGATAAGTTTGCCGCCGAGCCGCCGCACCCGTTAAGAAAAACCTCCCTGGAGCTGGCCTGTCGAGTGAGGTCGAGCCGAGCGGCTACAATTCTTTCTTAGGGCATCTAAGCGGTAGAGTATGAAATTCCTCGTCCCTATTTTTCTTCTGTTGGCCATTTGCTTGGGGCAAACTCCGGCGTGGCCGGGCACTGCACAATCAGCTCAGTCCCTTCCCGCGGGCCAGGAAAACGTCCGTAAAGCAAAACGTCTGATCGATCAGATGATTCAGGCGCTGGGCGGGCAGGCGTACCTCAATGTCCAGGATTCCAGCCAGGAAGGACGTAGTTATAGCTTTCATCATGGCCAGTCAACCAGTGTGGGGGTGCTGTATTGGCGCTTTACCAAATTCCCGGATAAGGAGCGCGTGGAGCTCACCAAAAAGCGCGACGTCGTATATCTCTATAACGGCAACAAAGGGTACGAGGTCACATATAAAGGCACAGCATTCATGGAGGAAAAGGCTTTGACCGAATACCTCCGTCGCCGGGAATACTCCCTGGATTGGGTCCTTCGGCGCTGGATCAACGAACCTGGCGTAGCACTGTTTTACGATGGCACCAACATCGCCGAGCAGAAGCCTGCCGAACAAGTGACGATCATGAACTCGCGCAATGAGGCAGTCACAATCTTTATCGATCCCAGTACTCACCTTCCGATTAAGAAAAGCTTTACCTGGCGTGATCCAGTTGACAAGGAGCGCGATACCGATGACGAGGCATACGACAACTTCCGTCCGGTCCAGGGCATCATGACGCCTTTCAGCGTCACCCGTTATTACAACGGCGACATGGCCAGTCAACGGTTCCTAAACTCCGTCAGCTATAACCAAGGGTTGAGCGATGCAATGTTCGACGCCAATGCTCCATACGATCCGCATAAGCCTTTGCCCAAATGATGAATGCCGAGACAAGGTCTCCCTTGAGGGTTAACTTCCGCGATTGCACATCTGCCCAGATCGGATAAGGGCGGCGGTTATCTCATTGACAGCTTTGTGAATTCGGCGAAGAGGAAAGATCGGCGTACCCATCCTGCCACGCAGTGTGGCATTTTTGCCACATACGCAGTCCCGCCGGTCCCTTGTAAGCTGGTCATGCGACGAGAGATACTTCGTCTCGATTGAAACACGAACAAACAATTCGCGCCCCCATCGAATTCAAAGGGGTAGGGCTCCATAGCGGGGCGCCAGTCAGGCTTCGTATTTTGCCTGCCCGCGCAGCCTACGGAATTGTTTTTCGGCGCACCGACCTCGAGGACTTTGAAGTGGAGGCGATCAGCCGCAATGTCGCTCGTGTCAGCTACGCCACCAGCTTAATGAAGAAGGGCGTACTCATATCCACCACAGAGCACCTGCTCTCTGCATTCATCGGCGCTGGAATCGACAATGCGGTAGTAGAACTAGACAACCTTGAATTACCAATCCTGGATGGCAGCGCCCGTCCTTTCATCGAGATGATCAATAAAGTAGGAATCAAACGACAACGGCGACCGAGGACCTACCTGCGGATTCTCCGCGAATTGGAATTGCGCGAAGGCAGCAAATTTATTGCGATCTATCCTTCCAATACTTACTCGGTTTCCTATGTCATCAACTTCCCGCACCCCCTTATTGGACGAGAGATTTTTCAGGTTGATTTGTGTGACGGTAATTACCTGCGGCAAATTGCACCGGCGCGCACTTTTGGTTTCGTTCATGAGGCGGATGCCATGCGCCAGCAGGGACTAATTCGCGGGGCTTCCACTGACAATGTGATCGCGCTCACGCGTGACAATGTGATGAATCCTCCATTGCGCTTCAAGGACGAATTCGTTCGCCACAAAGTGCTGGATTTGATAGGCGACCTGGCGCTTTTGGGTAAGCAGATTCTGGGTAGTGTAGTCGCAGATCGTGCTGGCCATGCGATGCATACTGCGCTGGTCTCCCGCATCTTGAGAGACAAGAGTCTGTGGGAGGAAACCACCGTAGAAGACAGTAGCCGTCCTGCAGGGTCCATGACTGAAGCAATGGTTGGTCAGGCGCTTTGACGTGTATACGAGTCGGGACCCAACCACGTTTGGCAACCGGGTTTAGGGCAGATGCATCTGAATCGGGGGCCGAACCGAGACCTCGGGTTGCGATCCATTCGGAATTCTGATAAATAACGCGGTGATGCCGAAGTACGGCACATCGGAGGACGCTCATGTTCATTGTTAAGAAAACCACACATATTCTTGCTGCAAGCACGCTAGCGGTGGCCCTGTTACTGCCGACAGCATCGTTCGCCCAAGGTGGTCAAATGGGCGGCAAGAACATGGCCGAGAAAAAAGAGGGGAAGGAAGGGCACCCGGTTATCAGGGCGGCCATTCGGGAATTGCAACATGTGAAGACGCAGTTGCAAACCAAGGCGGCAAGCGATTTCCACGGTCACAAGGCCGCCGCCATCAAATCAGTCGATGAAGCTATCGAGCATTTGAATCAGGCATTGCAGTCGGATATCAAATAGCGACTGCCGCGTTCATTCTCTGCCAACGTCCTTCTCGCTTGTGCGAAAAGGACGTTGCGCTTTCCATCGATGACATTTTAGATCGGGGAAGTCCGCTGCGCCGAAAGACTTCCCGATGAGAAACCCGCTAGTCAGCGGGTGCGGGCAGGAACAACTCGACATCACGGGATTTTTGCTCGATCAACTTCTGAAGTTCGGCTCTAGTCCGGGCCATAACCTGGGCGGCAAATTTCTTGGCAGACTGCTGATGGTCTTTTCCTAGATCTGCAACCCGCAATGCCAGCAGGGGTTCATCTGCTTCCAGCCTTCTCAGCAAGCGTTGCGTTCTTTCGATTTTCTCGTCCAGGGGAAGCAAGTCTCGCCACCAATTGAGGGAATTTACAGTATCTAGCCTGACACGAATTAGGATTTCTGCAAGTCGCAAGCTGAATACCTTCGCCACGAGCTGCCGGGCGGGTTTCCGCATTCGAATCCGTTTTAGAAGTAGTGATTAAGTGCGAGGTTCGATCAGGACAATGCTACACGCCAGCGGCAGTTTCCATCCGTTGTGCCAACCATTGGTCCAATTGATGCTGTGAGCTTTGCGCGACTTCGACGAAACGCAGGCCGGCGCGTCCTATATCCGCCCAAGCTACCTCCGCTTTGAACTCCATTGACACGTTGGCGCCGGGCAGTGTGAATTGAATCCTGGAAATCGATTCTTTCGCGAATTCGCCGCGGTACGAGATGGCCATTCCACCTTCGCTAATGTTAGTACTCTTGGCCTTTAATTCTTTCCCATTGTTGAATAAGATGACAACTTGCATTTCCACGGGATGGCGGAAATATCGCCGCTGCTCACGGTGCATGAAGCCCAGGGCTGCGTTGAAGCAGCGCGTGGCATTGAGCTGGGAGACCGGCTTTTGCAGAACGAAATTGGCACCCATCTTAAATGCTTCACTAGCGTCGGTTTTGCCATTCAAAATCGCGAACGCTACTGAATTCCTGTTGCTGGCGCCCTTTCGCAAGGTTTGCAATACGCTCAGGCCGCCCGGGAGATCGTCGCAGTCCAGAACCACCGCGTCGAACTTCTCCGCCACGAGAATCTCATTTCCTGCCTTCACTGCGCTGCAGACTTCCACGCTGACCGACAATTTCTCCAGCGTCGGCCGCAGAACTTCCACCGTAGCCAAATCATGGCTGATGAGCAGTGACTTTAGTGCCATCTTAGGGTCGATGTTAGTGGCCGATTCCATTTTATGAAAGTAACTAAAGTAAGTGTGACTCCGATGACCGGAAGTCGGCCCTAATCAATCCCATTTCACTTTTTTTGGGAAAATTGCCATCATGGCCTGATGCGCAAAGTGGTCTATCTTTCACTCGGCTCCAACCTTGGCGATCGCGCCGCCAACCTGAACGACGCCATAGCGCGCCTCAATAAGATCGGCGACGTTGTCGCCGAATCGTCAATTTATGAGACTGAACCGGTGGAGTTCACGGCGCAGCCGTGGTTTCTGAACTGCGTCATCGCTATTGAAACGGAGAAGATGCCCAAGCAGCTGCTTACCGCGATCCTCGACATCGAGCAGCAGATGGGCCGCCGGCGAAACCAGCAGAAGGGCCCACGCATCATCGATATTGACACGCCGGTTCGTGCTGGAGCCGCTGGTGGAAATCGCTGCAGACGTTCGTCACCCGGTATTCAAACGCAGCATGCGTGAGTTACGCGACGCTTTGCCGCCAGGCCAATCTGTTCGCCGCCTCAGCCTGAAGCCGTAGATTCGAAGGCGAACGTCGGGACCTCCCATTCAACCTGGGAAGTCAGCCACTTCGGCGGCATAACCCGCTAGAATCTCTTTGTGAATCTCGATGACACCATCGTGGCCATTGCCACTCCACCTGGACGAGGAGGCATCGGCATTGTCCGGCTGGCGGGCTCGCAGGCTCGCGACATTGCGATGCCGATGCTCCGTCTAAAGCATGGACTTGAGCCTGGACGGGCGATTTTCGGCGAAGTGATTGAACCGGGTTCGTGTGGCGTGGGTGCACCATCTCGGGAGAAAAAACGAGCAGAAATCGGTTCCGTAGGCGATGAAGCGCACCCGACCGTGGCCGTGTTCCGTGCCGAACAACAAAGTGCAATGCAAGGGCGCATTGACGAAGTGGTCGTAACTTTTTTTCAGAAGCCGCACTCATACACCACCGATGACATCATCGAGATCTCAGCCCACGGCTCGCCAGTCGTGCTACGGCACATCGTCGAACTCGCTCTGGCGCGAGGCGCACGCCTCGCCGAGCCGGGTGAGTTCACCATGCGCGCTTTCCTCAACGGCCGAATTGATCTTACTCAGGCCGAAGCGGTCCGCGACCTGATCGATTCCCAAACTCTCTATCAAGCGAAGATCGCGGCTCAGCAACTCGAAGGAGCGCTCTCGCGGCGCTTGCAGCCCATCAAACAAAGACTGGTTGAGCTGATCGCGTTGCTTGAGGCCGGCATCGACTTCGCGGAGGACGATGTTTCTGTTCTGCCCGACGTCACTATTCTTGAACGCATTGCCGAAGTGAAAACTCCGCTTGAGGATCTTGCGGGAACTTTCGCTTACGGCAAACTGGTGCACGAAGGCTTGACGCTCGCTATTGTAGGCCGTCCAAATGTAGGCAAGTCAAGCTTGTTCAATCAGCTGGTGGAACACGAGCGCGCTATCGTTACGGCCACGCCCGGAACCACGCGCGATCTGGTCAGCGAAACTGTGGCCATCGGCGGAATCCCTGTGAAGCTGGTGGACACGGCCGGAATCCGCCGTGCCCTGGACGAAGCGGAAAGTATTGGCATCCGCAAGTCAATGGAAGCCCTCGCCGACGCCGATATCGTTCTGATCGTACTTGACTCTTCTCAGCCCCACACATCTGAAGACCAGGAACTCCTGAATCAGGTGGCAGAGCGGGTTGCGCTGGTTGTCGAGAATAAGGCAGATCTTCCCAGTTCTCAGTTCCCCGTTCTCAATTCTCAGTTGACCCGAGTCCGAACCTCGGCTCTTACGGGAGAGGGAGTCCGCGAACTGCGCGGAGAGATTCTCCGCCACATTGGCGGGGAGGGCGGCGAACGGTCGGAGAGTGGATTTCTTACTACCATGCGTCATCAGAACTTGGTGCGAGACTCTCTGACCGCACTTGCTGCTGCCGAAGCCGCCGTCTACAACAGAGTCCCGCACGAAATGCTGCTGCTTGATCTCTATAATGCTCTGCGGCCGCTCGATGAAATTACTGGCGCGACTACTACTGACGACATCCTGAATCTGATCTTCAGTACGTTCTGTATCGGGAAGTAAGTCGCGTGGCAGGCCCGGATCTTCAGGTGTCCAACGGGGTGCGTGCTGACGTTTTCTTGGGATTGCGCTGTTGCCCTGCACAGCAAATTTGGAAAATTACGTTCGGGTTGATACATTCTCCCCAACGCTCGTCGTCCGGGACCTGGGTACTCTGAAGAAAAGGCTTACGGGAATTTAAGGAAGGATTACATGTCTCTCGTCGTGAAGCTTGAAGACGATTTGGGTGAGCGCAGTGAGTGGGTCATGCTGCACGGAGTGCTTCCCTCCCGTGAGGAGCATGAATTTCCTTTGCTCCGCTGCGTCGATCCCTTCGGAAAAACTGTATTCAACCATCTTCAGATGGAAACTTTTCTTGACGAATGGGAACGGGTTCGCGACCGCGCCAAAGATGAACCTCAGCAAGAGGCTTGGAAAAAGGTCAAGGAAATGGCCGAGACTTGTAAAGGCGACCGCGATTTGTATTTGCGGTTTGTGGGGAACTAGATCGTTGTAGAACCCGCGGCGTCGCGCTATTTCGAGAGAACCCCTAGCGTCTCGCGAAATAGGCTTTCGAACGACCCGGCGGTCTTACCGTTTTTAGAGACTAAAGCCAGTCCCCGTTCGGCGGCTGCCCGCTGATACCCCAAATTTACCAGCGCCGACAACACATCTTCCTCCACCGGGGTTGCCGCCGACAAAGGCGCCGCCGTACTCATGCCTTCTCTGGGTAACTTGTCGCGCAACTCGAGTACCATTCTCTCCGCCGTCTTTTTGCCGATTCCGGGAATACGAGTCAGCCGCGCTATATCATTGCCGCGAATTGCGCTCACCATGTCATCCGCCGGCATGCCGCTGAGAATCGTGATCGCCAGTTTGGGGCCTATTCCGCTCACGGTGATCAGCTTTTCAAAAAGTTGCTTCTCAGCGGCCCGGAGAAAGCCGTAGAGCGCGATCAAGTCTTCACGCACGTGAGTGTGGATGTGCAGTGCGACTTCGTTCCCCACATCCGGCAGATCAGAAAATGTAGGGACACTGATGGTTACGTCGTAGCCGACGCCGGAAGTTTCGACAATAACCTGGTTGGGGTGTTTCGCCAGCAGTTTTCCGCGGAGATGGGCAATCATGCTGCCGCCATTGTAGCAACGACGCCACTAAATCCCAGCCGGCTCTACGCTGCGAGATACAACGATCAGAACCCTTGCCTCTCTTCAGAAAACGAAAAAGTTGACATTGACTACGACGGCGCAGTTTTCCTACACTCAAGTCCCCGTCGCACGCGCCTGCCCTCAGGCTTATTCACGTTTTTTTGGAGTGCCCCAACATGACCGGCCCCACAGTAACTCCTACTCCGGCGCCCACGGTGTCTTCCAAAACAGCTGCTATGACTTTTCCTGGGACAGTTCTCACGCCCGCCTCGAACGGAGCAGCGGTATTAGCCGTTCAGCAACGTCTCAATAAATTGGGTTGTGGCCCGATAGCGGAGGATGGCGCTTTCGGCGCTGAAACTCTGGACGCCGTGGAACTGTTTCAGACGCGCTCGCAGGACACCTCTGGCGCCCCGCTCAAGATAGACGGTACGGTCGGGCCAATGACTTGGGGTGCGCTGTTTGGTGCAGCAACAGCGCCGACCAACGCGACAGCACCCAGCCAACTCTTGGCCGCGGTGCTTCAATTTGCTTCCGGCGAAGTTGGAATCATGGAAGATCCCTTAGGCTCGAACCGTGGCCTGCGCGTTGACCAGTACCTGAGGGCGGTGGGGCTTGACCCTGCTGCGGGGAGCTTTCCCTGGTGTGCTGCCTTTGTTTATTTTTGCTTTCAACAGGCGGCCAACACACTGAGTGTGCCGAATCCTGCGATCAAAGACGCGGGCGTACTCGACCTTTGGAACAAAGCCGGATCGCAGGGTGTTCGACGGATTGCTACCCCGGAAGCCGCCGCGACTCCGTCGGTTGTGCAGCCGGGATGCATTTTCGTCATCACTACCAGCAGCGGGAACGGTCACACCGGTTTGGTGGAGCAAGTCGATGGCGTTCGGTTAACAACAATTGAAGGAAATACAAACCTGGGCGGATCACGTGAAGGTATCGGGGTGTTCCGCCGTACCGGGCGAACCATCGCGACGATTAACCGAGGGTTTATCCAGTATTAACTTGGTCCGGAAAAGTTCCGGGCGGTCAAACCTGAGTTAGAACAGCGAACTCTGTCGACGGTTGGGCGTGATCCCGAAGTGCTCGTAGGCGAGCTGTGTGGCCACGCGCCCCCGTGGCGTGCGGTTCAAGAAGCCAATCTGGATCAAGAACGGTTCATAGATTTCTTCAATCGCATCCGGCTCCTCTGCCAGCGCCGCGGCCAGCGTGTTCACGCCCACCGGCCCGCCTTGATACTTCTCAATGATGGTTAGCAGCAACTTGCGATCGATCTCATCAAATCCGTGGCGGTCAACCTCTAGCATTTGCAGAGCCGCCTGCGCCGTCGGGAGGTCGATCTTGCCGGCTCCGCGCACCTGCGCATAGTCTCGCACCCGCCGCAGCAGCCTGTTAGCAATTCGTGGGGTCCCGCGCGAACGGCTGGCAATCTCCATCGCACCGGCTTGGTCGACCTCCACGCCCAAAATCTCCGCCGAGCGATTCACGATGATAAGCAGTTCGTCGTGACTATAAAACTCCAGGCGGAGCATGATCCCGAAGCGCGAGCGTAACGGCGCAGAAAGCAATCCGGCACGTGTTGTAGCGCCGATGAAAGTGAAGGGCTTGACGTCCATGGTGTGGGTACGTGCTGACGGTCCCTGGCCGATGATGATGTCCAGCTTGTAGTCTTCGAGCGCAGAATAAAGAATCTCTTCCAGTGCGGGCTGCAGCCGGTGCACTTCATCGATAAATAACACCTGTTTGTCGCGCACGTTGGTGAGGATCGCTGTGAGGTCACCCTTGATCTGTAGAGTCGGTCCCGAAGTTTGCTGGAAGGCGACACCGAGTTCGTTGGCGATGATATTGGCTAGGGTAGTCTTGCCTAAGCCAGGAGGGCCGTAGAGCAACACGTGATCCAACGCCTCGCCCCGCGAACGGGCAGCCTCGATGGCTACCGCCAAATTCTCTTTCACCTTAGATTGACCGATGAACTCTGCCAGCCGCTGCGGCCGTAGCTTGAGTTCAAACGACGAATCGTCTTCGACCGGCGCGGCTGAGACCAGCCGCTCCCGTTCCTGCGGAAGTTTAGGAATGTTTTTGAGGGTTGCCACTGGAGGGATAGTAGAACGAAATATGAAGCCAGGCAATTGCAGATTGTGGACGGGCCATAAGTGCTCCCATCGTGAAATGGGTTTCCTACTCTTCCTCTTCCTTCACTTCTCCTCTTGCCGCCTTTGCCTTCTCGATGATCTTCTCCTGCAACTGGGCTGGTACCACGTCGTAATGATTCATCTCCATGTTGAAGCTGCCGCGTCCCTGGGTCATCGAAGTCAGGTCAGCGCCGTAGGTGAGCATCTCAGACATGGGCACCTCGGCTTTCACTACAGTGTTGCCACCTTTGTTGTCCATGCCCTGAATGCGACCACGGCGGCTGTTGAGATCGCCCATGATTGTGCCCGCAAACTCGTCGGGCACTGTGATCTCGACCGACATTACTGGTTCCAGCAGAGTGGGCTTGGCCTGTTCCATGGCTTTCTTGAAGGCGATGCGTCCCGCCATTTGGAAGGAGAGGTCGTTTGAATCGACATCGTGATACGAGCCGTCATAAAGAATGACCTTGAAATCGACCACCGGAAATCCGGCGAGGTATCCGCGGGCGGCAGCGTCCTTAATTCCTTTTTCCACGGCAGGAATAAAATTCCGCGGAATCGCTCCACCAAAGATATCGTTGACGAACTCGAACTCTCCCCCGCGTGGCAGCGGCTCCATTTTGATTTTGCAGTCCCCATACTGGCCGTGCCCTCCGGTTTGTTTCTTATGCCGCCCCTGCACATCAGCCCTTCCGCGAATGGTCTCGCGATACGGCACCTTCGGCGCTTTCAGGTTTACCTCGGTGTGATAGCGCTTCTTCATCTTGGCGACGACTACCTCAATATGTTGCTGACCAGTACCGGCGATGAGGAATTCTTTGGTCTGAGGATCCCGGAAGAAGCGCAACATGGCGTCTTCCTCCATGAGCTTGTGGATACCAGGGCCGAGTTTGTCCTCGTCGGCGCGACTCTTGGGCTCAATGGCGAAGGTAATCGCCGGTTCCGGCAAATGCACTTTGGGATATTGAATCGGAGCAGCTTTATCCCCCAGCGTGTCGCCGGTAAGTGTCTCCCTCAGCTTGGCAACTGATCCGATATCGCCGGCATGCAGCTCTGTCACCGGGACAGCAGTCTTACCTTGCATGATGGAAATGTGCGCTAGTTTCTCCTGCGAATTACGGGTGAAGTTTTGCAGGCTGGCATCATTCTTCACCACACCAGAGAACACTTTGAAATACGAAATACGTCCCGCGAATGGGTCTGAGACCGTCTTGAAGACGTATAACGAGACTGGCTCCGAGTCGGCGACTTTGCGTTTCGGCGGCTCGCCATTTCCACTAGTGACCTCGCCCTCCACTGATCCCCGTTCGGTAGGCGCGGGAGTGTAATCGACAATGAAGTCCATCAGTTCGTCCACTCCTACGTTGCCCAGCCCGGAGGTGAACAGCACAGGGAAAATTCTGTCTTCGCGGATGGCCTCATGGAGCGCCGGGACAAGATGCTCCTCAGGAATCGTCCCCTTCTCGAAGAATTCTTCCATCAGCTTGTCGTCGCCTTCGGCGACCAGTTCGACCAGCTTTTCGTGGGCCTCCTGCGCGGCATCTTTCAAATCCGCTGGGATTTCGCCTTCCTTGCCTTTGCCATCGCCGCCCAATTGGTAGGTGCGCGCTTTCATCCGCACCAGGTCCACCACGCCGGTGAGATTCTTCTCGCGACCGATCGGCAGTTGTAGCGGTGTAACGGTGCGCCCAAAAGCCTGGGTGAGTGACTCGAGCACGCGATTGGCGTCCGCGCGTTCGCGATCCATGCGGCTCACCACGATCATCCGCGGCAGCTTAACTTCGTCACAGTAGCCCCACACCCGCTCGGTCACAACTTCCACGCCGGCAACGCCGTCGACGACCACGAGGGCTGATTCCACCACCGGCAGCACTGTCTTAACTTCGTGGACGAACATGTTGAAACCCGGGGTGTCCAGCATATTGATCTTCGTCTTGCCCCACTCGGCATAAGCCACGCCAGTGGTGATCGACATTTTGCGCGCGATCTCTTCCTCGTCGTAATCGGTCACCGCGCTGCCGTCATCCACCCGGCCCTGCCGCGGGGTTGCGCCGGCCGTGTACAGCGCCGCTGAAACCAGCGAGCTTTTCCCCGCATGGCCGTGCCCGATCAGAGCCACGTTGCGAATGTTTGCGCCCTCATAAACTTTCACCGGTTCGCTCCTTTGGCAGGCTTCGGGAAGAATGTTCGGCCCGGAAGAAGGATTAGGACAGAGTACAGGCCAGCCCAACATTGCCTGCGAAAACTTCGATGCTAACACAGCGGAAATTCAAGGCTCAACTAGGGTGGGAATGGTAGCATGTGCCGTCCGCTGAATTGCTTGGATGTTCCCACAACTCCTTAAATTCGCCGACTGCGGGCTGCTCCTGCTGAGAATCATGGTCGGCATCGTGTTCGTCAACAGCGGCTGGAACCATCTCAAGAATCCAGAGGAACGAAGTAAAAGCATTGGCATGAGCAAGGGCTTTACCATCTTTCTCGGACCGGCCGAACTGGCGGGAGGCCTCGGGGTGACTTTCGGCGTGCTCACCCAACTTGCTGCGATGGGACTAATCCTGCTTATGCTGGGCGCAATCCTGAAGAAGATTTTTGTCTGGCATACCGGCTTCTGGGGTCAGAAAACCTACGGTTGGCATTACGACCTCATCTTGGTGGTGATGAATCTGGTCATTATGTTTACCGGTGGCGGACGTTACGTGCTGTTCCATTAAGCCGCCGCTCCTAGCTTGCGTATAAGCGTCCTGCGAATTACAGTCTGCTCTTTTCAATCCATTTTTGCAGTTGTATCGTACCTGATCACAGTGGGGGCTGTTACAAGGTGGCACGGCAACGACGCCGCGCCTAGATCGACTTATTTCCGACGCGAAACAGGAGAAACCAAAAATGAAGATCAAGATCACTGCTTTTCTCTGTATGGCAATCGTAGGCTTTGCCACGGCAAGACCGGCGTGGTCCGCGCCTGCTCAAACTTCAGCCCAGGGACAGGGGCAAAGCCAAGCACCGAGCCTCTATAAGCGCCTAGGAGGATATGACGCCCTGGCCGCGGTCACCGACGACTTTCTCGGCCGTCTGTCCACCGACGCGCAACTTAAACGCTTCTTCGTCGGCCACAGCACCGAATCGTTGAAGCAGATCCGCGGCCATATTGTGGACTTCCTCTGCCAGGCCACCGGCGGACCATGCGCCTACCATGGCCGTGACATGAAGACTGCACACACCGGGCTTGGGATCACTGAGGATGATTGGACCGCGACCGTCAAAGACCTCACGGCAACACTGGACAAGTTCAAAGTTCCAGACAAAGAAAAGAGTGAAGTCCTGACCGCGGTCAGCGGCCTCAAGGCCGATATCGTTGGGAAATAGGAAGTAGGTTCTGCAGTGAGGGACGGGCGTGATCGCCCGTCTTTGCTCACGCCTGCTCGTTATGCGCGACCGATTTTGCCCTCGAACTTGAATCGGCAAGCCTGTGTAACCTATTCTGTACTCGGAAGTCTGTACATTAGGGCAGCGTAGGCAAACTCCGGCTAAGCCAATGCATCGACTCACAGCCAGACTGTTGTTGATGGTCGCCCTCACTGGGACGCTCGCTCCTATCGCGTTGGCTGTTTCAGTCAGTCCTCCTCACGCCTGCTGTTTGCGCAAGAAGCTGCATTGTCACACGCTGGCATCTTCTGGTGCGCAAGAAATTACTTTTCACTCTGCTGGTTGTGGCCAGCATAGCTGCTGCCACCCGCTCACGATGGCACAATGGGCCCAACCTCAGCCCGCGGTTTCGCCGTACTCCTCCGCCTATTCACATTCGGTTCGCGCCCAGTTCCAACCAATTTCTCGCTCGGCTGACCTGAACGCCTTTCATTCCGTTCGCGCCCCTCCAGGTTCCCTTATTCCCTGATCGAAAACGTAGAGGGTTCGATGAGGCGCGTGCCTGGTGCGGACAAGTGCCCTCGCCGAGGCGGCAACGCTCGGCTGCTTGAGGCCCCCAATATCCATGTTTTCAGCGCCTGCGTCATTCCGCATCAATCGGCACTGGAGGCTTAATGCGCTTCTTCTTTCGTAGTCCGATGCTCGCCGGCGTGCTCATGCTGGCCGTCGTTGCGAGCGCCACAATCTTCGGTTCCGTCCGCGGACTGATACACGACCCGCAGCATCGCCCGGTGCAAGGCGCGCAGGTCACCATCCGCGCCACGAACTCTGATTGGTCGCAAACTGCGACCAGCGACGAGCAGGGCGAATTCCGTTTCGACAACGTGCCCATCGGCGAATATCACGTCACGGTTGACATGGCGGGTTTCGCGCCCCAAAAGCAAAACCTCACCTTAACTTCTGGACGCGACGCGAAACTGCACTTCGGGCTCACGATCGCCAGCGCCAACGAGACAGTCAACGTCACCGACACACCGGCTGCAGTAAACCCCGAATCATCCGCTACAAGCGCCGTGATCAGCCGCCAGCAGATTGCTCAGACTCCAGGCGCCGACCAGACTAACAGCCTGAACATGATCACGGACTACACGCCCGGCGCCTACATCGTTCACGACCAACTCCACATCCGCGGCGGACATCAGGTCTCGTGGCTGCTTGATGGGGTACCCGTGCCCAACACCAATATTGCTTCCAACGTTGGTCCTCAGTTCGACCCCAAGGACATTGATTATCTCGAGGTTCAGCGTGGCGGCTACAACGCTGAATACGGCGACCGTACCTACGGTGTCTTTAATGTCGTGACTCGCTCGGGATTCGAGCGCAACCGGCAGGCGGAACTCGTCAGCAGCTACGGCAGCTACAACAACACCAACGACCAGATCAGCTTTGGCGATCATACGGAACGGTTTGCCTACTACACCAGTCTCTCCGGCAATCGCACTGATCTCGGACTGGAAACGCCTTCGACCCGGGTTCTGCATGACCAAGCCGCCGGTCTTGGAGGTTTCGCTTCACTGATATTTAACAAGAGCCCTGCGGACCAACTTCGCCTGGTGACTTCGCTGCGGGGCGACCACTACCAGGTACCTAACGATCCCGACCAGCAAGCCGGCGGTATTCGCGACGTTGAGAACGAGCGCGACGCATTCATGAATTTTTCCTGGCTGCACACCATCGGTCAAGGCGCGGTGCTCACGGTTTCGCCTTTCTACCACTTCAACCGCGCCCACTATATCGGCGGACCACAGGACACCCCCGTCATCCCCGAAGACGACCGTGGTTCCAACTATGCCGGTGGCGTCGTGTCACTTGCGCTCATCCGTGGCCGGCACAATGCACGCGTCGGCCTTCAACTCTTCGGCGAACGCGATAATCGGTTCTTCTCTCTCCTTACCAGCGACGGCGGTACTCTTCCGCTTCGCCAGCGGGAGACGGTTGGCGGCAACGTTGCTGCGGTTTTTCTCGAAGACCAATACAAATTGACGGATTGGCTTACTCTCAACGGAGGCGTGCGCCTCACTCACTTCGCCGGCAAAATCAGCGAGAACGCCGCTGATCCTCGCATAGGTGGTGCGCTTCGCATTCCCAAACTCGGTTGGGTTGCCCGCGCGGTCTGGGGACGCTATTACCAATCCCCGCCACTGCTCACTGTTACGGGACCATTGCTTGAACTCGCCGCCCAACAGGGCTTCGGCTTTCTGCCACTACGCGGCGAGCGCGACCAACAGCGCGAGTTCGGACTGACAATTCCTCTCGCCGGCTGGACTCTCGATGTCACTAACTTCCGTACTGGGGCCACAAACTTCTTCGACCACGACGTCCTGGGCAATTCCAACATCTTTTTTCCGCTTACCATTCAGCGTGCGCGCATCCGGGGCTGGGAAGCTAGCGTCGCCTCACCCCGTTTGGCCGGACGCGTGCAATGGCACCTCGCCTACTCCCACCAGTATGCTCAAGGATTCGGCGGAATCACCGGCGGCCTTACCGATTTCTCGCCTCCCGAAGATAGCTACTTTTATCTCGACCACGACCAGCGCCACACTCTCAGTACTGGAATCAATCTCGACCTGCCCAGGCGGGCGTGGACGGCATTCAACATTTCCTATGGTTCTGGTTTTGTTGACGGCGACGGGCCGGCACACTTGTCATCACACACCACGTATGATTTGTCCTTCGGAAAATCCTTTGGAGAGAATTGGGGCTTGGGCTTTACCGCGCTCAACATTGCCAATAATCGATATTTGCTTGATAAGAGCAACACCTTCGGAGGCACGCATTACGCCAATCCACGAGAATTGTCAATTCAACTGAAATACAGGTTCCGCTATTGATTGGTTTAAAAAAGCCTTAATGATGAAGACTCGGCTCCCAATGACAGCGGCGGCCCGATTCGTTTACCATTGAGCACGCGAAAGTGCGATCCAGCATAGTCACCGCATCTAAACACCTATGAGAAACCAGCGCATCCTGTTCGCGTTCGCCATCCTTTTTGTCGCAATATTGACCGCAGCTCAAGACACGGCCAACTCCGTCCTCAAGCCGCCTAAAGGCGCGCAAGTCGCGATCGTTGTTTTTGAAGACCTCGAATGCCCCGATTGCGCTCGCGCCGCGCCGCTGCTTGAAGAGGCGGCGAAAACTTACAACATCCCCGTCGTGCGTCACGACTTCCCGCTGCCCAAGCACCCGTGGGCCTTCGACGCGGCTGTGCTGGCACGCTACTTCGACACTCGTTCCAAGAAAATCGGCAACGAATTTCGCGACGAGGTCTTTCGGCGCCAGCTTGAGATCACACCGGCAAGCCTGCATGCTTTCGCGGAGAAGTTCGCCGCTGATCGCAAACTTGATCTCCCTTTCGTGGTCGACCCGCAGGGCAAGCTTGCGGCCCAAGTCACCGCTGATCGTGAGCTAGGCACCCGCATCGGCCTGGAACATACACCGACGATTTACGTGGTAAGTAACAAGACGCAGGGAAAACCGTTTGTTGAGGTGGTCGATCGCAGCCAGCTATTTGCCATGATCGATACCATGAAGCGGGAGTAGGAACTAAAGGATATGTGATTGCCGATCGGCGGGTTTTCAAAGCCGATTCACGGCTTCTTCATCCCTAACTTGTGCAGGATATCGAACGCGAACTCGCTCACCACGTTGATCGCGCTTCCGTAACCTACCTGACTTAGCACAGAATGTCCGCCTTCCTGCCAGGCGCTACGCCGCCCGGGTAGCCACAGGCTCGACATCATTCCCGCAGCAAGCGCTCCTGTATACAACGGAATCTGGGGACGGATCTGCCGTTCCGTGGAGTTGTACGTCACGAAATTTCTTACGATTGCGTGGCGCGTGCGAGGCCAGAAGCCGCTGCACTTGCACAGGTCATATCGTGATTCGTAACCGAGGGCGGCATCGCCCGCTGCTTGAACGCTGCTTTGGATCACAAACTGCCCATACAGCGAACCGAAGCGTCGTCCATAGCCCTGCATTCCACCGCCCCAGCCGGAAGGAACGTCGCGCGCCTGCCCAATACCCGCATTAAATAGCCTGGCGAGGTAAGAACCCGCGGTGAGGAACGTCTGGCGGAGATATGCTTCCTTGCGCTCCTCTGCGGTTAACGGTTGGAGAGGCCGATCGCTGGGAACATAAGGTCCGATCAGCCATACGATAGGCAAATCTCTCATTTTGACCAAAGTGGATTTTGGCTTTCCAATATCGCTGTCGTTCTTCTGCAGGGGGGTGGTCTGATTGCCCTGCGGCTCGGGTGATTGTGCAATCTCAGTTAGCGCTAACCCATCTCCATTCAGCCGCCTCAACGGTTGTTGGTTCTTTGAGTCAGTGAGTAGTCCAATGGGTTCGTAGGAAGACCGCTCAGGCACAGTTTCGTCTGATACCGTCATGCTGTCCTGCGCTAAGCAGCAACCGGTTGCCAAGCAAAGGACGACACCTACGCGGGTTGCAAAATGAAGGGGCAAGAGAATTCTCCGCTCAGACCTTAGCACATTGTCACGGAACATGCGTCCTCATCAGGACATCGGAAAGCAGACGCCA
>WNFG01002338.1_pt1 | contig 19659 bp, 19 predicted proteins | sample 5400431 | NCBI WGS metagenome assembly WNFG01 (sample SAMN13153346, study PRJNA577476) | soil metagenome | isolation source: 120 cm saprolite under Douglas fir tree site 2 hole 3 replicate 2 | place: USA:California | collected 2015-04-18 | reverse complement strand
TGCTATCTCATGCAGGATGCTGTCCTCTTCGACCGAACGCTAAAAGAGAATCTTTTACTTGGGAAGCTTTCCGCAACGAACAAAGAACTGATTCAGGCGCTCGAAATCGCGGATCTCGTGGAACTGATCGGCCGCCTGCCGCAAGGATGGGACACTCCAATTGGCCCCAAGGGTAATTTCCTGTCGGGTGGTGAGCGGCAGCGCCTAGCCCTAGCACGTTTGGTGCTTCAAAACCCCTCCGTACTGCTGCTCGACGAATCGACGTCAGCACTGGATGTACCCTCCGAACGGAGGGTTTTCACCAATCTGGTCGAGCGCTTCGCCGACAAAACAATTGTCTTTGTATCGCACCGAATCTCCGCGCTCAAGTGGGTCGACCGTATCGTCGTGCTGAACGGCGGTATCGTTGAGGAGCAGGGTACGCACGATCGACTGATCCGCAATGGCGGCCTATACGTTCTCCTTTACAACTTGCCTGCCGCAGCTAGCGGACAAGGGTTCTCCCCCATCTCCAGCGAGAGCATTTAGGCACAATCTTCGGTGGCCCCGCTAAAAGACGGCCGGTTCTGCGTACATTTGGCCGGATCTGCGTACTCTTTTGAATTGACTCGACAGATAACATATCCCACCATCGCTTCGCCGGCCCAGCACCCTGAGTAGTTTTCGGTAGCCCCACGAGAGATCTGAGGGAGTACCGGTTGGCGACGTGGTGAACGGAACCGCCAAAACCCAGTTTGACCACCAAGGCGAGATTTCAACGCAAAGGCCGAGGTTAGGAATGCCCCTGATACTGAACCCTCCGCCACCGACTTCTGTTGAGCCAGTAACGGATTTTCTCCACGGTGTGGCGATTACTGACCCCTATCGCTGGCTCGAAGACCAGGATTCGCCCCGCACACGCAAGTGGCTTGCAGAACAAGCCTCATACACACGTACTTACCTAGATGCCATTCCAGGACGCGAACGAACTAGGAAGCGTGTCGAGGAACTGCTCGCCATTGAAGTCGTAAGCGAACCCCGAAAGGTCGCCAACCGTTATTTCTACCTTAAAAGAGCACCGTATCAACAACAGCCCGTCATCATGATGCGGGAGGGCGACTCAAGTGAAGAAATTGTTCTCGTAGACCCGGCAGAAAGAGCTGGCGGCAATGCGACCTCAGTTAGGATTATGAACGTTTCAAGAAACGGTAATGTGCTGGCCTACGGTGTTACGAACGCCGCAGACTCTTTCAGAGCTGTAGAGTTTCTGGACGTAGCGAGCAAGCAACTCCTGCCCGATCATTTGCCCCGTAGTTTCAATCCGCAGCTACTATTCTCACCAGATGGACGGGGAATGTACTACTCATATGAGGGTGTTGATGCCGCCCGTCCCCATTACCGAGCGGTGTATTGGCATGAGTTTGGGATGAAACAACAGGAGGACCCAGAGATATTCTTTGCTGGGGAAAGTCCCGAAATTCACCTGAGTCTGCGGGGATCAATAGACGGTCGTCTTCTCGCATATGTCGTCACTCACGCAAACGATCCCATGACATTCGATGTCTACATACAGGATGGATTTTGTAGGAAACCCGCGCGCAAAATCCTACAACAGATGGAGTGGGTTTTTCATCCATTTTTCGTCGGTGACCAGTTGATTGCACTGACCGATTGGAGAGCGCCCAATCTCCGCGTTGTTGCAATCGATCTAGATCGTCCTGGACGCGACCACTGGGTAGATCTCGTTGCCGAATCTCAGTATCGCATCAAAGACTTTGCATTTGTCAATGACCTTATTTATGTCGTTTATGTTAAGAATGCTTCAACCGAGATCGAGATACTTGATCGGACTGGCCGTTGGCACGGAGTGTTGCCATGCCCCACACGGGGCACCGCGCGCTTCCTGTGGCATGCCCCGAAAGACGCAACCTTGTTATATGAGTTCTCTTCTTTCCACCACCCGCCGACTATCTTCTCCTACGACACTTCCAGTGGCAAACAGAAGGTATGGGGCACGAATTCGGTGAACTTGGATCCCTCTTCCTTCCATGTAGAACAGATCCACTATAAATCAAAAGATGGCACGGAAATCCCTATGTTTTTGGTCGCGCAGAAAGGCCAAAGGATGTCTGGTCCCCTGCCCACATTCCTGGGTGCGTATGGAGGATTTGGCGTTAGCCGTACCCCGCAATTCAATGCTTACTCCACTTTTCTCATAGAGCACGGCTTCCTGTTCGCCTTTGCGAACGTGCGTGGTGGTGGGGAGTTCGGCGCCGAATGGCATCGCGCTGCCAAACGCCATAACCGTCAAACTGCATTCGACGATTTCATTGCCGCCGCTGAGTGGCTTATCGCACAGGGTTATACGGCTGCTGGAAAGCTCGCAATCGGTGGAGGGTCGAATGCCGGTCTCCTCATGGGGGCAGCTCTCACGCAGAGGCCGGACCTTTTCCGTGCGGTGGTTTGCATGGGTCCGCTCCTGGACATGTTGCGGTACCACAGATTTGATTTTGCCCATCTCTTCGCGGATGAATTCGGCACCGCAGACAGAGAAGACGACTTCGTTCACTTGCGAGCTTACTCGCCTTACCATCGTGTAGAGAAAGGAGCGCTCTATCCGGCCGTTATGTTCATCTCTGGGGATGAGGACACGTGCTGCAATCCTATGCACGCTCGCAAAATGACCGCACGCCTTCAGGGAGCGACAAGCTCTGACCATCCAATCCTGCTCGATTACAAGAGGAAATGGGGTCATGCACCCGTACAACCGCTGAACCTACGTATCGACGCGCTCACAGACAGGTTGGCATTCATCTGCCATGAGTTAGCTGTATCCATCTAAGGATGATCACGTCATGCGATTTCTCTTCTGGAAAGCACTCTTCGACCTGCTGGCTTATGACTTGCGGGGCCTCAGTCGCAACTTCGCACGAATGCACAAGCTCGTTAGGTGTCGGCAAGTTTCGCGTCAAAACCCACCGCCGGAAGTGGTAGATCGGGTCTGCGAAGCTGTTAACTACGCTTGTGTGGTGTATCCAAAGCGCGTGTTGTGCTTGCAACGGTCAGCGGTTACAACATGCCTATTGCGCAGTCTCGGTGTGCCCGCCCAAATGGTGATTGGGGCACAGAAAATGCCGTTTAAGGCGCATGCCTGGAGCGAAGTCAATGGCCGGGCTATTAACGAGCGTAGGGATGTCCAGAAGATCTACAGTGTTTGGGAACGCTGCTAGGAAGGACCAATCATGAGCGTCCAAGCAGGCATTTGGAATACTGCCGGAGAGCCAGTCAACCGGGAGGTTCTAGCCCGGATCAGCCAGAGCCTTGCTGAATACGGCCCAGACGATAAAATTACCTATTTTGACGGGCCACTGGGAATGCTGTATCGCCCCTTCCACACGACACTGGAATCGCGCGGCGAACGGCAACCGCATCTCTCTGCCGGTGGAAAGGTAATTACATGGGATGGCCGGCTCGACAATCGGGATGAACTGGCTCCGCAACTCTGCAATGATCTGACAGACGATCGATCCGATGTCGCCATTGTAGCGGCTGCCTTCGACCGGTGGGGCGCGAAATGCTTCGCAGGGCTCATCGGGGACTGGGCGCTCGCTATCTGGGACCCATGCCTGGAGGAACTGATTCTTGCGAGAGATTACATTGGAATTAGACAGCTCTTCTACTACCCCAAGCCCAAGAGGATTATGTGGTGCAACCACTTGGTACCCTTGGCGCTTTGCGGTGATCAATTCACACTGTGCGAAGAATACATCGCTGGCTATCTCGCGGTGGTTTCGCTATAAGAGCGATGCCGAGTACGAGGAGCAGTATCGGCACCTATTTCGTCAGGCAGTACGCCGTCGTCTGCGTACGGACTCGCCCATTTTGGCCGATCTCAGTGGCGGGCTCGATTCTTCTTCCATAGTCTGCATGGCAGACGACATCCTCGCCAAAGAAGGAGCGTTAACCCCAAGCGTAGACACATTCTCTTTTTACGACTCGAATGAACCGGACGACGATGACTTGCGATACTTCACAAAAGTAGAACAAAAACGAGGAAGGACAGGTTTTCATAGCGATTTGCGTACTTCCGGGGACTCATTGTCTTTCGAATATTCCGCCTTTGGCGCCAGACCTGGCTTGAGAACGAGACCAGAGGTTGCAGCTGCGCTCTCCGGTGTCTTCCGACAACACGAATACAGGGTCGTGCTCTCCGGCACAGGAGGCGATGATGTCAATGGACAGGGATTGGATCCGTGTTTACAGATGACAGATCTCCTGTTACGGGTTCGAGTTGCGCAACTCGCGAAACAGCTCACGGCATGGAGTTTATTCTACCGAAAGCGCCCCTGGCTTCACCTCTTCTTTCAGACTCTGGTTCACCTAACGCCAGTATCGATCCGGCGAAGACTAACAGAACAAGGGAGGATAGAACCGTGGGTTAATCACACATTTGCTAAAAGACAGATGTTATCAACCCGGAGAATAGCAATTGCGAAAGGAGCATGGCTGTCCCGTCCCAGCGTTCGAGATGCGTCAAACGCCATTGTCGGGCTTTCGAGACTGATGAGCTCGGTTGAACCGTCCGTAATCGAAAAACGGTATCCGTACCTCGATCAAAACTTGGTCGAGTTTCTCAAGTCGATTCCACTTGATCAGTTGCTGCGTCCGGGGCAACGTCGCCACCTCATGCGAAGGGCACTCGCAGATATTCTTCCGTCTGAGATATTGACCCGGAAAACAAAAGCTATCGCCAACCGTTGCTATTTCCTTGCTTTGGAAAAACATTGGGACAAGGTGAAAGCCGTGCTTGATTCACCGTTAAGCTCGCGTCTCGGATATGTCGATGGGGATTGCCTTCGCGAGATCATGTTCGCTATGAAGAATGGCCGAAGCCCTGATGTAGGGCAGTTACTGAAGGCTTTTTCTTTGGAGTTATGGTTACGGAACGCCGAGGCTCGCGGCGTGATTTCGATTCCTTCTTCGGCGTCCCGCGCGACTGGTACGAAGTTAGTCGAGTCAAGAGCCTAGTTTTGCCCTAGGGGAGTAAAGGAAGACCTGAGCCAAGGCGTAACGCTCTAATTACTCGCTACAGAGGCGTTGAGTGTCGAGGTTTAAGGAGGTAACACAATGGACTACACGAAACCGGAAATTACCTTAATGGGTTGTGCATCCCTTACGATCAGAGGCTATTTTTTTTGTGGCAAGGTTATGGACCCTGATGCGTTCCCGAGTTACGTCTTTATCGGAGATTGTGAACTGGACGACTGAACCTCAGGGAATAATTCAAGGTTCAGAGAAGGAAACAAAACTGGAATCACTTTGACTACTCCTGCTAGCGGAGCGGTTGATTCTTATAGGGAAAGGAGGTGAACACAATGAACTACAGCAAGCCTGAAGTTACTGCACTGGGCCCTGCTTCTCTCTTGATCCAGGGAACCCTTAGTTCGGGGAAGATTCAGGACCCGGATCTCACGTTCGTTTATGCAAGCGACTGTGAACTGGATGACTAAGCAGTGACAACGGTCCGCGGTGGTCGTGAACCGTTGCCTCGCAACCTCTCCTGGTTGCTCTTGCGACCAGGAGAGGCTCGTTTTCCGGAGTGGTGATTCTTATAGGGAAAGGAGGTGAACACAATGAACTACAGCAAGCCCGAAGTTACTGTACTGGGCCCTGCTTCTCTCTTGATCCAGGGGAGCTTTTCTTCTGGGAAGACTCAGGACCCGGGTAGTGATCCCGCCACCTTCGTTTATATGAGCGACTGTGAAGTGGATGACTAAGCAGGGAGAACGGTCCACGGTGTTCGTGAAACCGTTGCTTCGCAACCTCTCCTGGTTGCTCTTGCGACCAGGAGAGGCTCGTTTTTGGAGTTAATCACGCAATAGAAATATGATCCACGATAGCTTTCCTAGGCAGCGCTTCCGCGACCGGCTCCGAAGGGTGTGGGGATGTCGTTGATAGCCTGTGATCTATAAGTTTTAGAAACTTCGCTGAGATTCGGAAGGCCTTTGCTCGTGGGCCCTTCCCGATGTGCTCACGGCATCATCCTCGCACAGTCACACTTCGTCTAGACAGTCTTGGGATGATGCTTACACTCCTCCTGCTGGCGGAGTCGTTGATTCTTATAGGGAAAGGAGGTGAACACAATGAACTACAGCAAGCCTGAAGTTACTCGACTGGGCACTGCTTCTCTCTTGATCCAGGGTGTCGACGGGAAGATTGTGGAACCTAGTAGTGATCCCCCCACGTACGTTTATGCAACCGACTGTGAACTAGATGACTAAACAGGGACAGCGGTCCACGGTGGTCGTGAAACGGTCCCTCGTACGCTCTCCTGGTTGGTCTTGAGACCAGGAGAGGCTCACTCCATTTACGCTGTGGCACGTAATAGAAAAGTTATCGCCAAGGCTTTTGCTAAGCTTGCCAAGGATGAAAGTCCAAACAGCAGCAGTTGAGTTAGCGCGCGCCAACGCGAATCGCTCTGTAGTGTGCATCATTTCCGGTTCTCCTCATCCAATTTGCGCAATTCGCGCCAATGGGCGTAGTGGTTGGCCTTGGCGGGGTCTGGATGTTCATGGCTATTGAGCCAGAAGTCGCACCAATCCACGGCCGACTGCTGTGAAGTACGCCGCTGGGCGGGCCGAAATAGGTCATGAGGCGTATTTCCTTTCCACGACGAGAACATCGCTGCGGGTTGTTCAACTCGGAAGCATCTTGGATTCGTTACTGATTCTGTTGTGATGACGAAGACGGACGGTCCTCCGGCGGCTCCCCTTTGAGATATTTATTGAACCATTTAATAATCCAGTTGCAGTAGTCGAGCTGATTTGGGAAGCTCCAATAATACGGGCTGTGCCCCTCACCCTTATATTTCACGTAGGTTACTTCCTTGCCGAGTCGTCTGAGGCCGACAAAGATTTGATCGCCGAGCCAGGCTGGAACGCGGGTATCGGCAGCACCATGGATCACCAGCAATGGAGTTTGCACGCGGTTCAAGTAGAAGTAGGGTGAGTTCTCAATATACCGGTCTCGCCATTGCCAAGGAGAACCGCCCATTTTGCCTTGGCCCGTTTCCTCAGCACCGACGTCAATAGACCACCCGTTGTCGTACATTTGACCGTAGGACGCGATGAGGTCTCCCGTCCCATCGGCGGAGACTGCGGCCTTAAACCTAGTGCTCTGAGTAATCAGAGCCAGTGTGGAATAGCCCCCATAACTGTGTCCCATCAACCCGACGCGGTCCGGATAGGCCACACCAAGTTCAATGACTTTATCAATACCAGGTAGCACGGACTTCGCGATGTCCCGCATCGGTGTTCCGACCCTAGTGATCGAATCCGGGAAGAGGACCGCGTAACCGCGAGTTCCGAGCAACTGCAGATTGCCGGGTCCGCGCCCTCCCGCGCCTCCGAATTGATTGATAGCCTCCGATAAGTTCTCGCCCCCGTAGACATAGACAACGAGCGGATAGCGCTTGCCTTTTTCGTAGCCCGCTGGCAGCATCAGACCCCCATGCAGGAGTTCACCATCCTCGCTTCGCCAGCTAATTAACTTCGTCTCCCCTAAGGCGTACTTGTCGAATTCAGGGTTAATCCTCGTCAAACGCTTCCGATTCTGAAAGTCTACGTCAGCGATCCAGAGGTCCTCCGGATGCAAGGCGTCTTGGGCCGGCCAGACCACATTCCGGCCATCTCGAGAAACCGACGTGGTGAATCGTGACGCATAGCCATACGTCTTGTCCTCATCAAGGATTTTGGAGGGCTCTCCCGAAACCAGGTCGATCTTATAAACGCCAACCTGCTTATTCTCGTCGTTGCCGACCACGACATAGATCGACCGGGCATCGGAAGACCAAAAACCCGATGATCCTGCGGCCGAAATGATCTCCTGGAACTTTCTCCCCGGAATTCGCGCGACTTCCTTCGCAGATCCATCCGTGATGGAGACCCTCCACAGGCTGTCTTCGGCCAGAAAATACAAATTCTTTCCAGAAGCATCCCACAGAGGCGGGCGCCAAGATCCATCGAACTTCGGGTGCACGGCGGTTGTGGCCTTTCGTGGCGATCCGCCATTAGCGGCAACAAGATAACAGTCGCCCTGGGCAGTCGTGTAGGCAAGCAGCTTGCTGTCCCGAGACCAGCTCAGGGACAACCCCTGTGACTCTTTAAGCTCGCTGGCCAGCACCTTAGACCGGCCGGACACGAGATCCACCACGACGAGGCTGTAAACTTGCCCGTAGCCTTCCTCCATGTCCATCCGCTGAAAGTCGAGATAGGAGAGATTCTTCCCGTCAGGGGATACTTGCAGGTTTCGCGCTGAAACGTGACGGGCCACGCGATTGAACTTGCCCGTGGACACTTCGATCAGGGCAACGTCGACGAGGGTTCTTCCGGCGGAAGAAGACTTAGCACCATCACGCAATGCTTTGTCGTCGGTCCCTGCTGCCGTTGCCTGGGACGTGTATACGACGGCCGTGCTCTCCCTGTCCTGCTCGCTGCGAATGCCATTTCTGGAGGTACCGGTCGCGACATCGATTTCGTCTTCGACGCCCATTCCGTCCGGCAGAACATCAATCAGAATTTTTGCGCCGTCGGGCGTCCACTTTGCCGTCTCCGCCAAGTTACCAAAAAATACGACGACGTCCCCCACCTTCCTTAATAGTCCCGAGTCCCTCTCCCACAGCCACAGATTTGTTTGACCACTTCTGTCCGAGACGAAAGCCAGGTACTTGCCATCCGGCGACCATAACGGCGCCCAACTGGTCCCCTCACTATTAGTGACGTTCTTTGATTCACCTGTCCTGGTGTTTGTGATCCAGATGTCGCACCCCAACAGCGTATGGATGGCACCGCTTTCGTTAAACGACATGTGGCGTTCATCCTTAGCGATTGGAGCTCTGCGCTCATCTTTTAGTACATAAGCCACCCATTGACCGTCCGGCGAGAAGTCGACCTGTTGCCAAGCCGGCAGGGACTTTGTCATTAAAGCCGTCTCGACAGGCAACGGTTCCAGTCGCTCCTGGCCTAGGGCGGGTGCGTTACATACTGCCACAGCGTAATAGAGGGCCGCGACTAGCCAACTTCTCCACGCAAGCTTTCTTCGCGTCATCCTTATAGCCCCTTCAAGACGCGCTGGGACGTGTCGAGTCCTAAATGCTCAAAACATAAATTTCAGTGCGAACTGCATCGACCTTGGGCCGCCGAGTTGATAAAGAGGATTGAAAGCTCCCCCACCCACATATCCTCCGGCCAAAGAGTTTCCGAGCGTCTGCGTGGACAACCCGAACTGCGTCTTATTTCTGATATCCGAGATAGGTGGTCCAAAATTCGGGTGGTTCAAGACATTGAACATTTCCGCCCGGAATTGTAGCTTTAGAGACTCCCGGAATGGAAAATCCCGGTGAACCGCCAAATCCCACTGAGTCGCACCGAACCCCCTCAGGGCATTGCGTCCCAGATTGCCCTGCTGCCCTGGCGCTGGCGCAACAAAGGCATTTGGACTGAGTGCCTTTCCACCCGGGCACGATTGTCCCGCCTGGAGTTCGCCATTTCCTCCTTGTGAGACGGATCCCAAAAGTTGTGCACACTGTGCTCCATATAGGTACAGGGGTTGTCCTGCCACTACATTCGGACGAATCAAGGTTCGGACATTGTTAAGTATAGTGCCCTGTCCAACGCTGGCCGTGACCGGTACTGCTGAGCGTGCCTGCACGACATTCTCCAGAGACCAGCCGCGTAAGATCGCCTTCGCGAAAGCGTTGAGATTCGGGGCTGGGACGTCATAAGTCACCCCCGCCGAGAAAGCCTGGCGAATGTCGAAATCCGAAGGACCTCGATTCTGATTAATAGCGCCTGCTGGAAGCGTGTTACCCGAAACTCCCACTGAACCAGCAGAAGCCGTGTCAACGGAGTGCGACCACGTGTAGAAAGCGAGGGCCTGAAGTCCCCTTGACAATCGCCGTCGGAATTGAACCTGCAACGCCTCGTAATCCGATGTGGCGGCGTTGGTAACTAATTGTGTGCCCGTGATAGAACTCGAACCTGGTGTGCGAGCGCTTAGCGTCTGTATCAGCCGCCTGCCCCCTGCTCCGACGTACGATGCCGACAGTGACTGTTGCGGGCCGAGAGCTTGCTCGACTGTGAAATCCCATTCCAAGGTATAAGGCAGCTTCAGATGCGGATCCAATGCATACGCAGTTCCCAGTTTGGTCCCCAATGTGATGGACGGAGGCGCGGCATCGGAGGAACTCAGAGGGAATGTGCTCGTCCCACCAAAGGGCGGGCCATAGACGAACTTCGTCGCGCCGAATGGGTATTGTTGGAAGTTTATAAGGTTTCCTGCTTCTGAAGTGGCCATATCGTAAAAGACACCAAACCCGCCACGTAGAACTGTTTCCCAGTTCTGACTTCTACGGATCTGGTAAGCAACACCAATCCGGGGGGCTACATTGCCATACGTGGTCTGGAAGGGCGGCGTTCCCGCAGGCGCGAGCGCAAGGTTTGACAAATTGTTCAAATCAAATCCTGCCACGGCCACGAATGAAGGATTCGAGGACGGCGCAAAATCCACGTCCCACCGCAGGCCATAGGTCAGAGTCAGACGCGGAACGATTCGCCAAGTATCTTGCGCGAAAGCGCCAAGGTTGTGGAAGAGGAACGTGCCGCCTCGCCCCGATGCAACGTTAGCAAAAAAGATTTTGCCGGACGTAGACGACGGCACGTCAAGAAAAAGTACTTGTTGAGTATAGGCAGCGTCCCCGAAGTCCGGGGAAAGCCGTCGAAAATCAATTCCGAACTTTAGACTGTGTGCGCCCTTCTGCGTCGTGAGGTTGTCAACGATGTTGATTTGGCGTTGAAGGTTATGACCATCAAAGCCGAGATTTGGACCCGGGTATGCGCCTAGGGAGAGCCACGCCGGGAAGAAGTTTGCGTTGGAGGAATCGAACCCACTTGGAAATGGAAACGATGTAAGCGGAGTTGCACCACCGAATCCGTCCATGAAGCCGAAACTCTTGCTGTCGGTCCTGCTGTAATTGAAACGACCATCGTTGACCGTTAGCGGAGAAACGGCCCATGTAGCTCCAACTGTTCCCGTCTGCAGAATGGTTTGCGACGGAGTAACGGCATTGAGACTAGACGTGCCGCGCTGACTCAACGAAGAAGGGGAGTAGTTATACCGCCCGAAAAACGTGAGCTTGTTATTCAGTCTGTGGTCCAGGCGAAGACTATAGGCATCCAGGCTTGCGGCATTGGAATAGCTGGCGTTGAACTGAGCCACATTTGTCGTTGTATTGTCCACCCCGTTGGGCAAAGGAAACGCATTCAAAAAAGGCTGCATGGCCGGGATTGCATTCTGTCGGGCCTGCAAATCCGGTACGAGAGACAGCGCGGTTTGCGGCAAACGAAGGCGAAGCCCTTCGTAGGAAAAGAAAAAAAATGTCTTATCCTTCAAAACGGGGCCGCTGAACGTCCCGCCGAAATCATTTTGGCGCTCTTTCGACTTGGGGAGTGGTGGTGTAACAAAGCCATTAAACCAGTTCTTTGCGTCGAAGATATCATTACGTAAATAGTTAAAAGCGGTTCCGTGAAAGTGATTCGTCCCCGAGCGCGTAACGATGGAAATCTGTCCTCCCGGCGTTCGCCCAAACTCTGGTGCATACGTCGAGGTCTGGATTCGGAATTCTTGCAGGGCGTCCACCGAAACTAGACTGTTTGTTCCACCAAGGACGCTAAGACCAGCACTCGCGCCGGACAAGCCGTTCCCCACACTAAATTGGTTGTTGCCAATCCCGACATTCGCGCTCACACCGTCCACCATCCAGTAATTCGAGGCAGCGCGTTGCCCGTTGACGCTAAACTGCCCATTATCAGTGTTGGTAGTTGGGGTGACCACAACTCCCGGCGTAAGCTGAATCAGCGTCTGAAAGCTTCTGCCATTCATCGGCAGGTTCTCTGCGAATTGCCGATCCACTACGGTGCTTACCGCAGCAGACTCGGTGTCGATCAGGGATGCGCCGCCCTCCACAGTGACCGTGTCCGAAATGGGACCTATGGGAAGCGTGAAGCCGATTGCCTTGGCATCTTGAACATTGAGAGTGATGTCGGGATGGACGACCGTTTTGAATCCTTGCTTGGATACCTGAATGTGGTATGCGCCAGGTGGGAGATTCGGCAAGGAGTAAATTCCCTCGTCATTCGTTTCCGTCGAGTAGCGAACGTGCGTCGCGTCGTTGAAGACTTCTACCGCCGCACCTGCGATTGCTGCGCCCGATGAGTCCCTCACTTGGCCATTCACAACAGCAGTGGGCGCCTGCGCGCGAGAAATACCTGAAAAGAAAAACAAAGCGAGAATGGACACACCAAGGCGCTGTTTCACGTTAAGGTTTCTCCCTTAAATTGGATTTCTCTAGCGCGGGGCTCTAGATAGTCTACGGAGCAAAGCGAGAAATCGAATCACGTATCAAGCCAATTCTCTGAAAATATGCGATTACAATTTGAGGAGTTAGGAAAAGAAGCGCCAAAGTTGCACCGATCAGGGGTGATTTGGCTCCTCCTTCAAATAAGCGAACAAAACTTGCTGACCTCGTGGCACCCTGCTCCCGCCATTCGGCTCCACGGTGACGAATACCGCATTGATTTCCTCAAGGGCCTTCGGGTCATCGAATCGCAAGACCCAACGCTTATTCGTAGAGTTGTCTATATACATCACACCCAGATTAAGTGCGGTGTTCCGATCCGGGCCGCGCAATCCCCATGCCTGAAAGGTATTTGCGTTTTTCTGCAGCTCGAGGTCATAGGCATAGAAAATCAGGGACCTCCCTTTAGTATAGAAGACTCTTCCGTACGGCTTCTTCCTCTTTCCATTACCGCCGACGTCGTACACCTCGGCAATGTAAAGATCGCGCGCCGAGATTAGATCGCGGATGTCTCGGTCCGCGGCCAGCATACGCTGCTGTTCGTCAATCGTTCCATCTTTGTCCTTAAACAGCTGTGCCATCTGTTGAATCTGATTTTCTAGACTTACCACGCGAAGAGCATCGTTCGTTCCGGCCTGCTGCAAGGCATCGAACTTCTTCTGCGCTGTTGCCAGGACTGCTTGCTGGTCCTCAAGCTTGCGAGCAAGATCGTCGCGCTGCGCGGAAATCCGCTGCGCTTGGCCCTGCGCTTCCTGGCTCGCCGACCACAAGCTCGCTTCCAGCGCGTCGTTCTGTTTCTGTTGCTCCCTGAGTTGGGCTCTCAATGCGGATATAAGTGTTTCCCGTTGTGTCAGGCTTGTCTGGATCGCCTCTCTCTCGCGCACGAGCTTGTCAATTTGCGCTTGCAGGGATCCGTATTCTATCGGAGAGTGCTGGCGGCTCTGCGATTGCTGGAGCCCGCGCTTCAAACCGAGCCGGTAGATTGTGGTCCCAAGGCCAAATGCCAGGATCATTGAGGCAGCTACAACCGATGGAACCCATAGGTTTGGCCGACGGGTGATGCCACTGAACCATCCTTTGAGAGTTTGCAACCGACGATGTGAACTTGTACGCCCGATCGCATGTTCGTAGTTAGGAGCAGGAACAGCTTCTTCACCAATAGCCGCGTATAGCCTTTTTTCACCTTCTTCAATCGACCATGGCAGGCCGGGGCCCGCCACGCCGTCGACAGCTTCATCGGCAATGCTCGGGAGCCCCTGTCGCAAGATTTCCCGGAATTGCTCCAGTCGCAATCGACAGTCAGGACAGTCCCCAAGGTGACTTTCGAACGAGGCTTTCTCCTCGGCCGGCAGCTCTCCAGTCAAATAGTCCAAACAAAAGTCGTCGCTGAGATGCTGCGATTTCATCGACTGATTCCCTTCAATTCGCACTGCGTTTTCTGCGCTACTGTTTGGGACGATCTCTGGGTCATACGATCGAACACAATCTGTCTCAATCGTTCCATACCCCGATAGAAGTGATTTTTTGCGTTTCCGTACGAGTAGCCTAGCTCTTCTGCGACTTCCTGGAACGTGCATCCTTTGAAGTAGTAAAGCTTTAGAGTCAACTGCTGTTCTTTCGAGAGGCTCCTGAATGCTGCTTTCATCCTGGGAGTCCAGATGATGAGGTCCGCGGGGTTCGATTCCTGCGTCAACTGTGGACGAGCAGCAGGCGCGTCCTCCTCTCGAATTCCCTGTCCGTATCCGTGTCTGGCCTTTAGGTAGTCGCGCCAATCGAAGCACTTGTGATATGTCAACTGTATAAGCCAAGACCGGGCACTGCCCTTTGCTGGATCAAACGAGCTGCATCTTCTGTATAGACATAGAAAGACCTCGTGAACGAGGTCTTCTGCGTCGGCAGAGTCTCTAAGAATCCTTGCACATACCGAATAAACGAGTCTGGCATAGCGTCGATATAAGAGTCCGAGAGCCTCTACATCTTTCTCTTGGAGCCGAAGTATCAGAACTTCGTCCCTATCCTCCCCTTCTATAATCTGTTCTGTTCCACTTTCCGGCGTGAGACTCTCGACATAATTGGAAGTCTGATCGTGCGCCCCGTTCCCATTACGCCTCGCAAAGAGCCCGGGAAAGTAACGAGCGGCGGAGGAACTCATGCTGCCCCCGGTTCTAGCGCATTCCTGCTCACTGTTGTGATCCGAGGCTTAGGGGCAAAGATGAGGCGAAACAAGGTCGGCCAAGAGTCACCTCTTCTGCGACAACTTGGATGCCTCGAGTCGACAGCATATATAAAGGATAGGTGGTCTGGAAACCGACCACGATGAAAGATCACAAAAATGGCCTGCCCGCGTTGCCCGGTCGCAGTCAAACCCTTAGCCCTCTCTACCTATCATCAGGAGTCCGGGGACGGAACCGTTTGCTATCTCCGCCGAGGAGTCACACCTCGACGTTGCCCTGTATAGGGCCATGTACCGCGTGAACGCCTCCTTGTCAAGACCCCTGCCTTGGACGCCAAGTAAGAAGTTCTTAAAGCTGAACGGTTTACGGGCGAGCTGCAGTAATGTAGCGGTCCTAACACTCGTTGGTAATCGCAGGCCCCCTGGTCCGATCTGATCCGCGCAACACAAACTACACAAATAGCCATCCAGTCGTTGAAACCGAGACACGGGTTCGGCACGACGGAAGTGCGGGAAGCGAGGAGACGATTCCGCAAGGAATGAAGCTGGCGCTAAGGTGTTCCGATTTGAAATTGTGGTCTGTTTTCCGACCAGCTGACTCCGTCGAACTGCTCCTGCAGGATTCTTTTCCTCTCTAGGACCTGACCAAGGGAGGTGATCTCGACTAGGCACTGCTCGAGGGCTCACGTTGCCCTCCTTGTGTGCCTGCCCCTACCGCTCGCATCTAGTACTTCGCGCAGTCTTCTCGCCTCAGCGTCAGCCACCCGGCTGACCCATTCAGCGACATGCATGGATTGCGGATCGTAGGTCCCCGCTTGTCGGCCGATTGCCACCAAAATGCTAAGGACGGCTCTGCTCCGAAGCTCAGTGTCCCTGCCAAACCAGCGAACTGTTGACGCTCTCAAGTGATTGCCATACAGGTCGTAAACGGCGATTAGGGCACAGGCATCCCGCGGGTTTGTCGCCAGACGCAGGAGGGCATCGTGAGCCGGGTGCAACTGACATGTTGGTCCATCGTGCTCTCTCCCTTTGTTCTTCGATCTCATGAGAAACTCGACAGAACTTTCAGCGTGGGTTTGGATGACGACCTCCTGGGTGAATACTGCATTTGAGTAAACGCTCTGTGGACCCAGCCAGCTGTAATTGTTGAAAGCTCCACTCGAGCAGCACCTCTCCAAGATTGCCAAGTGATCTTTTGTCGCGGGCGGCGACCTCCTCCAAGGCGGTTCGTAAGTCACGCCGGACCCGCAAACTCAATGGCGCTTTCCATTCACCCATTACTCACCTTAATACGTCACGAAACGAACGCAGACAACGTAAACATCGTGGGCCTACACTGAGTGCTTACATTGCATACGTGTGGTCGAAGCATGTGGCCCGGTTGGAAGGAGCAACTGCCAGCGTTGCGGAGCTTCGTGGATACCGTCAGAACTCGTCGACGAGGAGAAACGAGTTACCCCCCATCAGCGGGTTCCAGCTTCGTGGCTGCGTGCGCACCGCGGTTTTCCGTCAAATCAAAGCAGTTCCCTTCCCTACAACCCGGCGCTATAGGGAAATTTACAGCGAACGTTGACGCACCCGGTAGCGTTCGATTTTCTTCTGCGCATCCTCCAAATGCGCCTTCGACAAATGTACGTAGCGCTCAGTCGTTCTCAAGTCTGCATGACCCATTAGCTTCGCCACACTGAACACATCGATGCCGGCCTCGACCGCACGAGTGCCGTAAGTGTGCCGAAGATCATAGAGCCGAAACGGAGGCTGGATTTCGCTCTTCCGTAATGCCCTGAGATGGGCCGGCTCGAGCTCCGTCATCGGCCTGCTCCAGTCGTAACCATTTCCTACTCTGCGCGGAAAGAGATACTCGCCTTTGGCGTTTGAGAGCCTTCGCTTGAAAATGGGAAGCGCGCACGAAGTGATCGGAACATCGCGAACAGCTCGGTCGGACTTCCCTTCCCTCACACGATGGGCAATCGTCTTGTTTCGGAGGTGAGTTGATTTCTGGTATCGGCGGCCTTCGAAGTAGAAGTCGTAGTAGTAATACGGAGAGCCGGGCTGCTTGTAGATGGTCATGAGGGACTCCAGACTGTGAACATTTGAATAAACACGGCGAAGGCATGGCACGCTTTTTTGACGATAGTGAGTAGAACTAGCTTGCAGATCACTTTCCCCGCGAGACCGGGTGCAAATCGCGGAAGATGTCACGTTACTGACCGATTTTCGCCCTTGAATTGCCAACCGGTGAGTACCGGTCCAAGGCCCTTACACAACGCAAATGTCACAGTTCGGACAGAAATTGACATTGGGCTGCTAGGAATTCGCTCGGGGTATGGCGCGCAACGCGACGGCAGCACAACGCAACAAAGTGAATGACCAGGCTGCTGCAGTCTTCGTCAGACCTCGCAACAAAAACGCAATCACGCAATCTTCATAGCGCCGAAAAGTCGTCTGCAAATCGCGCCGATCTCTGCGCGTTTTCCATCTGTTCTTTGCGTCTTCTTTGTGCGCGCTGTCGAGGCTCCGTAGCAATTTCCGCGCGAATGGCCTTATAAAAGCTGTAATTGTCCTCACATTCCGCGCAGTCTGCATAATTTGCCATGTATGCTCGAACGTACTCGTCGCTGATTATGCCATCAGCCCATCCTTCGAGGATGGCGATGCTCGCGTGGTCTTCTGCGGGGGGCAGCTCGGGAATATTGGCGAGGATTGCTTCCTGCTCCTTCGTAAGGCGGTCAATTGCTTCAACGGTGTCAGGGTCCATGTGTGCTTGCATTCTCTGTTCTTTTGCGCCGGGTTCGGCAGTCGACCGGGTTGCAATACGTGCTGGCGCGGCTGCGGCTGCTGAAGGCAATGAACTGGCGTCGGCGGTATGGGATCCGTCTTGAGTTGGCATCGGTAGGTTTCCTTTGTATGGAAACGAATGCTAGACCTGATTGCTTGTTAGCTCAAGAGTAAAAGTTAAGGAATCCGTCGACTCGGGTATATTGCCTTCCGGCGCCTCCTTTCTTTAACTGAAGTTCTATCTACCGTAATAATAAACAGATTCATGAGGCCGTCAAGTGCACGGTTTCCAGGGCAGGCCCGTGCCCAACCCCCTGGCATGCTGACAGGCGCTAAGTTGCTGGGCAATTGCCCCAGCGGACAGGTTTGCCGTTTTGGGTACTGACCGAAGGGCATGACGGTGCATGAAAAGTTCTTTGCTTCGCTACTGATACTGGATGAGGCCGGTGGAGGGATGGGTACAACAATTGTGAGACCTCAAAGAGAACAATGGTTGTCTAATGTTCCTCCCGAGAAACTTGCTGCGGCTCGGGCAGAGCCACGGGCAGTATTGCCCGAGGTATGCAAAAAGAACAACCAGGTTTCGCGCGGGCGGGGAGGCAGCTGCTTATTTCTTCTCCCTCGCCCGCTCATGACTCCAGATCACGTAATCGAGCAGTCGAGGCGTTAAGTGAGGGTACTGCGCTCGCAGTATTTCGCAGGCTCCGAAAATCAAAGATTGCGCTTCCGCGGGGCTCGGTTCATATCCCAGATGACGCTTCAGGAACCGGCCGATCATGCGGTCAGGTTTTATCAGATCCTCTGTCCCGGCGAGCATGAAAAAGTAACTTATGGAAATCCCGCTCGTCTGGCCGGGAATACGACGAAGCTCGGCTTCCAGTTTCGAATCAGCGACCCGCGGTGGAACGTCCTGCAAGAAATGCACGCCGTGAGCGGTGAGCACCGTTGCAAAACGCAATACCGCTTCGGCTTTCAGAACTCCATTGCGCGTCGAGGTGCGTTGTCTGTTTTTGAAGATCTCTGCGGTAAATTGCTCGACTCCGAGCCTGGTCATCTTCTCCACGAGCGCAGAAAGAGGTTCCTGTTCGTCGCGCGGTGGCAGTTGGTGCCAGGAATTCCGAAACTCCTGGAGGCCAAAGTGGCTGCAGTAACGTTTAACGACATTTCGTACGCCGCCGTATCGCACCCCGATTGAGTACACAGAGTCGATCACGCAAAGCGGAAGGCTTTGATAGAAGTATTCGTCCCCAAGACGCGCGCCCTGCAAGTCCAATTCTTGATCACAGAGTGAGGCGATCAGAGCGGCTTTCTCTTTGAGGTCAGTGGACAGAGTCATGATGGGAACGCTCATAATTTCATCATAACGGTTTGAGCGGTAACCGACTATGCGGGCGGTCGAACGACCCCCTGCGATGCCCCTGCAGTTTGCGCCCGAAATGACTTTCCCTTGACTTCCATCGGTGCGACGGAGTACACCCTCATGCAGAGTAGCTTCCCCACGAACCGATCATCTCTGGTGATCGGTAGCGTCGCAAGTTTCCTACAGGTCGGCCCTATTGAACGTGCCTCCGTTCGAGTTTTGCTCCCGTTCGGGACGACGCCATGTACTTCGAGCGTTCCAGCGTCCGAAAAGCAAGAAAGGGGGGTTGCCGATGCACCCTTCAGTCCGCTGAACGTGAGGCATCGTTTAAAGGTAAGGATTAAGGAGAAGGAGAACAGGGCATGAAACGATGGATGCTCAGCTCGGCATCTCTTCTCGTGTGGCTGATTGGCTGTGGCTCGAATCAGATCAATCCCGCTGGCAAGAATCCGCCCCCAGTGCCGGCTCCGACCGTAACGATAGCCGCCTCACAGACTACAATCACTCAAGGTCAGTCAGCGACGCTCACCTGGTCGAGCACCAATGCAACTTCCTGTACTGCCTCAAATGCGTGGTCTGGTTCGGAGCCGACGAGCGGTTCCACCGCCGTTATCCCGACTTCGACCGGCAATTTCACGTATGTGCTCACGTGTACCGGCAACGGTAACGGAAGCGGGCAAAGTTCAACGGTAGTGGCGGTCAATCCCAAACCGCAGCCCGCCGCGCTCAGCCTTGCACCAATTCCTTCTATCACTCTATCTCTCGGCACGAAGATCGCGCAGGTCGATCTTTCCCAGTTTGTGCAAGGTGGGGTCGCTCCCTTCGCGTACTCCTTGGCATCCCAAACCACGACGACCGCCGTTGATTGTTCGCTGACTGGTTCGATCATCTCAAGCGACTACGCCTATTCCGGCGGCGTGAATACGCTGATGGTTCAGGTCATGGATAGCACGCAGG
>WNFG01006377.1_pt1 | contig 19668 bp, 15 predicted proteins | sample 5400431 | NCBI WGS metagenome assembly WNFG01 (sample SAMN13153346, study PRJNA577476) | soil metagenome | isolation source: 120 cm saprolite under Douglas fir tree site 2 hole 3 replicate 2 | place: USA:California | collected 2015-04-18 | reverse complement strand
GGCCTGGCTTTTGGATTAGTGCCGGCGTTGCACGCAGCGCGCAGCGATCCGCGTCGAGGGCTTCAGCAGGGATCGCGCCAAACCGCCGGCGGACACCGCCGGATCCGCAGTGCTCTAGTCACCGCGGAAGTGGCGCTCGCGCTGGTGCTGCTGGTAAGTTCGGGACTGCTGCTGCGAAGTCTCCAACGCTTGTTCGCGGTTCCCGTGGGTTTCGACTCCACTGGGCTGCTGACCATGCAGATACAAACGGCGGGACATAGCTTCCATGACGACGGCAGGACACACAGGTTTTTTGCGCAGGCGATGGAGGCAGTGCGACGCGTGCCCGGCGTCACGGAGGCCGCGCTCACCAGCCAGTTGCCGCTCAGCGGCGATCGGGACGAGTACGGCGCGCACTTCGACGCGACCGCCACGCAGGCGGCCGAGACTTACGACGTGTTTCGCTACGGCGTGAGTCCGGGCTACATGGAAGCGATGCACATTCCGCTTCGAAAAGGCAGACTGCTCAACGAGCACGACGGCCCCGGGGCGCCACCAGTGGCGCTGATAAGCGAATCACTGGCCAAAGCCAGATTTCATGGCGACGATCCAATCGGTCAGCGCATGAGCATCGGCGGTGGCGAACCATACGCTATTGTGGGTGTAGTCGGCGACGTGAAGCAGATGTCGCTGGCATTGAGCCAATCAGAGGCCGTATATACCACGACGACGCAGTGGCGCTGGGCGGAGGGCACCATGTCGCTGGTGGTCCGCGCACGCGGCAACGCGCTCGCTCCAGCCATTCGGCAGGCAGTCTGGTCGGTGGACAAAGACCAACCGGTGGTCCGTCTCGCGACCATGGACAATTTGCTCGATGCCTCGGCGGCAGAGCGGCGCTTCGCTCTGATTCTGTTTGAAGCGTTCGCCCTCGCGGCCCTCGTGCTCGCAGCGGCCGGAATCTATGGCGTCTTGTCCGGCAGCGTAGCCGAGCGTACCCGCGAAATCGGACTGCGTTCCGCATTAGGCGCGTCGCGCGGCAGCATTCTCACCCTCGTGGTTCGCCAGGGGATGACGCTTAGTGGACTCGGTGTTGTCATCGGGCTGGCTGGAGCACTAGCCGCGAGTCAAGCCATTGCAGCAATGCTTTTTGGCGTGTCTCCGCTCGACCCGGTCACGTATCTTGGCGTGATCGTGCTTCTGGCAGCCGTGTCGGCGATTGCATGCGCGGTACCGGCCTGGCGTGCCATGCAGGTCGATCCCGCCATTGCGTTGCGGGCAGAGTAAGCGAGGATAAAAACAGTACCTGGACAAATCCGACCAGTTCAGTTAATCACGTTTTGATCCCATCAAGCTTTCTGCGGGCGGATGGATTTGGAGCTGTTTTTCAATCACGTCTTGTAGTTCTTTGGCGGTGATGGGCTTGGAGAGGTAATCGTCCATGCCGGCGCCCAGGCAAAGCTCCCGGTCCCCGGTCATGGCGTGGGCCGTCATCGCGATTACCGGAATGTGGGCGCCGCTCTGCCGTTCCTGCGCTCTGATTTTTGCGGTCGCTTCAAAGCCGTCTATTTCAGGCATTTGCACGTCCATCAGTACCAGATCGAAGTCCTGGTGATTCATAGCTTCCAGCGCTTCCGCGCCATTGCAGGCCAGGACAACGCGATGTCCCATCTTGGCGAGCAATCTCTGGGCAAGCTTTTGATTAATCACGTTATCTTCAGCCAGCAGAATAGAGCGGCTGATCACGGGACCGGGCAGCGGCGACGGCCCCGCGGCCTTGGGTTTCTCCGCACCCGCAAAATGCTTCAGCAAAGCATCCAGCAGCTCCGCCTGGCCGATCGGTTTGACCAGGTATTGCACTTGCAGTTCCCGGCAGCGGATGGCGTCGGTCGTCTGCTCGCTTGAAGTGAGCATCATGAGCGTGCACCCGCGGTGAATATCCGATCTCCTGATGTGTTCGGCCACGTCAAATCCATCCATGCCGGGCATTTGTCCATCCAGTATTACCAGACGGAAGTTCTCTCCTTTGAGCGACGCACTCTCCATTTCCATGAGGGCTTCCCTGCCGCCCGGACACGCTACCGGCTCCATTTTCCAGCGCTTTAACAGCGACAGCAAAATGCTTCGATTGGTCGCATTGTCATCGACGATCAAGACCTTCATGCCTTCCAGTTCAGCCCGTTTTGCTTCCAACCCGTGAGCAGCCGGAATACCTTTGCTCACGGCGACGGTAAAATGGAAGGTGCTGCCCTTACCGGGAGCGCTCTCCACCCATATTTTGCCTCCCATCATATTGACCAGCAGCGAGCAGATGGTCAGCCCCAGGCCGGTGCCGCCGAAACGACGGGTCGTGGTTTTGTCTGCCTGCTCGAAGGCGCCGAAGATGGACGCCTGTTTTTCCGCCGCTATGCCGATTCCGCTGTCTCTCACTTCAAAGTGCAGCACGTCGGCTTCATTGCCGGTATGGTGGCTTCGAACTTTGAGAACAATTTCCCCATGTTCGGTAAACTTAACCGCGTTTCCAATCAAGTTCGTGAGCACCTGGCGCAGTCTTACGGGATCGCCAATGTAGCTGTCGCCTACCGATGCCGTTACTTCCAAGGCGAGTTCCAGCTGCTTCTGGTGCGCCTTCAGCGCAAGACTCTTGATGGTTTGCGAAAGCAGCTCTTGCAGACTAAAAGGGACGGGGTCCAATTCCAGCTTGCCCGCTTCGATCTTCGAGAAATCCAGAATGTCGTTGACTATGCAGAGCAAGGAATCGGCCGACGATTTAACCAGAGTCAAATACTCTCTAGGCTCGGGATTGAGGGGCGTGTCGAGCGCCAATTCAGTCATTCCTATGATTCCGTTCATCGGCGTCCGGATCTCATGACTCATATTGGCAAGAAACTGGCTCTTTGCGAGACTGGCAGCCTCCGCGGCTTGTTTGGCGCCCTCCAGTGTGGCATTCAGGTTCACCAACTCCGCTGTTCGGGCAGCTACCTGCGATTCCAGGTTTTCTTTGTGTTCCCTCAGTTCCTCGGTGCGCGCTTCGATCTGCACCAGCATGTCATTGAATCCGCGCACCAGGACACCAAGTTCGTCGTCACTGCCGGCCAGGGCGCGCACGGAATAGTCTTTGTTTTCTGAAACCAGGTCCGCGACCTTGGTCAACTCGAGGATAGGACCGGAAATCACTCGTTGTAGTAATGAGGCAATGAAGTAGGCGGCTAGCAGAGACAGCAGCAGGACTCCCATCACAACCCAGGCATAGAGCTTGAGCCTTTGGCCCATTTCGTCGAGATCGGATTGGAGATAGACGGTGCCAATGCGCTCGCCATCCAGAAGAGTGGCGCGGGACATTTCTACTGTATTGGCGCTAAAGCGGGTGCCGTCTGCCGGAGCAGCGGCAGAGCAAGGGGCGACCATCGTGTTGGGTCTGGCGTAGGAGGCAAATAGCAATCCCCGCTTGTCATAGATACATGCGGCCTGGACATGTTGCTCGGGCACCAGTGCATGCAGCAAGGCTTGCTCCGTCTGGGTGTCATTGAAGCTAAGAGCGGCTGTGCTGTCGGAGCCAATGACATCGGAGAGCATCATCAGATTACGGGTCATCGCCTGCTTGAATGTAATGACCTCAGAAGCGACAAAGCCCACGGTCGCAAGCAACAACGCCGTGCAACTGGTGGCCATGATGATGATCAGCAGCTTTTTGCGAATCGGGGCTTTCTGAAGCAATCTCATGGTGTGTCCCGCACGATCTTCGCCAGACTAAGCAGCTTGGAACTGATGCTCACTCCGGCGCGGCTGGCAGCATCGGTGTTGATTTCAAACCTCAGCTTGCCTCCCTCCAGAACAAAATTGATCACTCCGCCGCGGCGGAGAAATTTTTCGTCTTCGCCGACGGTCACAATAGGGAATCTTTTCGCAGCTCCCAGGATTTCTTCCGTCCTTTTTCCCTGGCTGCCGATGAAAACAAGCTGGCATGTCCCCAAATTCGCCGGCGAACTCAATTCCTGGACCACAACTTGTCGCCCATCTACAGACTTGCCTTTAGTCGCCGCTGCCATTGCCTCCGCGACCTGTTTCGCACTCACAATGCAGACAGTCAGTTTGGGTGCAGTTCCAGATGGATCGGAGGGAGGCCAGGTTATGAACTTGGTGAAATTGAACAGAAAGGCCGCTTTGAGTTGATACTCCTCGATCTCCTGGCTCTGCATTTTCGTGCTCATCCCATGGACCAGGACCATGCATAGCAACGACAGGCAGGCCAGTGCCCTTCGCTGCGTTCCCCCGGTCTTTCGGACACCTGTTAGAAGCGCCATGTGATTTTGCCGTAGACGCTCCGTTTAATCTGGGTGTGAGTTAGCTGATCTTCATCGTTGGATTCAGAATGCCGTGGTGTCAGCAGGTTCTGACCCACAATGCTGAATTCGGTGCGCTCCCCGACGCGCCAGCCGATCCGTGTATCCAGTCGGTTGTAGCTTGAGACGCCTTCCGCCGGCAGCGTGCCAACGTGGTGGAAGGCGCAGTCCAGATCGAAATTGTGGGGCAAATTCAAGAGAGATCGGACCTCAAATTGGTGGTGTGGACTACTCCCCGCCAGCTTCGCAACCGTAATGTCGTTGCTCTCAGGATCGCGATTCGCGTTTATGTGGATAAAGGAATAGCCGGGACTGATACGCCATCGCTTGGTCACGTTCCAATTGGCATAAATTTCGCCGCCATACGTCCAGGCATGCGCGTCTTCATCGAACGTCATGGGAAGGACCAGGTGCGGCGGCCCCTGAGTCGTCGTAAAAAATGGAGTGCCGGACTCCACGCTGGTGATGTTGGCGTAAAAATTGGAGAAGCCCGCCAGATCCAGAGTCACGCGTTTGGCGACCTGCGCGCGATAGCCAAGCTGATATGCAATCACCCGCTCTGTCTCCCGCTGTGACACTCCGGCTAGGTCAACCACCCCAAAGGTGGAGTTCGCCAAGGGGAAAACAGAAGCAGCAACCTCAACGTCTGTGTCCGTCCGCGCGGGTTGCCGGATGGCCCGTGCCACCGATATCCAGATGGCTTGTTGTTTGGTCGGGGTCCATACCAGTTGTCCACTCGGTTCGTATTCACGCCCGGTATAGCCGTTGTGTTCAATCTTGGAGCCCAGAGTGAGCTTGACAGAATTAGCGAGACGTATTTCATCCTGAATAAAGACGCTGAAGAGATTGTCGGTACGGCGCTGCGGAATGAAAATCGATTCAAAATGCGGGGTAATGTTGTCGCTGGTGACGCGGTAGCCGGCTCCCCAGACAATATCGTGACGGGACCCGATAGCGAAGCGATGGTGGAAGTCGAGATCGAAGGTCTTCCGACTTTCCAGGCCTCCGTCCTCGCGCCGGTCGTAGTCATCGTAGTATGCCTGCAGCGACATGTCGGCCGTCGGCGAAAGGGTCCGGTTCCAACGCGTGAGCATATTGCCAGCCGCTAGTGCGGTCCTGTTGTTTATGGTGGCCTGCAACGGGAGAGCGTTTATGAACGTCACGGTGATGTTGTCGCCGGCGTGCATTCCCAGCAGATCGCCTTGCACTGTTAGCGTGTCGCGGCGAGAAAGGTCCCAGTCGCTCCGGAATCCACCGTGGGACATGTGCCAGTTGTCCGGTGCCGGCCTGCCGTTCGCCGCGGTCAAGTTGCCGAAATTATCGTAGTTGCCGAAGACTCTGTAATTTCCTCCGGGGCCGATCTTGCCCCCATATTGCACCAATCCCTGAGCGTCTCCGTTAGATCCAGCGGCTGCCGTAACCAGGCCGCCTTGTGTGGCTTTTGCGCTCTTCGTGATGATGTTGATGACGCCGTTCACGGCGTTCGCGCCCCACACCGTTCCTCCGGGCCCACGGATCACCTCAATGCGCTCGATATCCTCGAGAGGCACATTCTGCTGGTCCCAATTGACGCCAGAGTAGGTAGGCGAGTAGACGCTTCGTCCGTCAATCAATACCAGTACTTTGTTTGCGTATCGGTCGCTGAATCCGCGAATGGTAACGGCCCAGACATGCCCATCGATCTGCTCAACATCGACACCAGGCGCCATACGCAGAACGTCCGGAATGTTGGTGGCGCCGGAGCGCCGGATGTCCTCCTGGGTGATCACATAGATCGCCGCCGCGGCGCCCGATAGCCTCTGCTCCTTCTTGGAAACCGAAGTGACCTCGACGTTCATGAGGTCCTCCAGAGACAGGACGGTCAAATCCGGCTTATGGTTCGGGGCTTGTGCCCTGGCATTCGCTGTAAGGGACACAAGGACCGCCAGAATGGTGATAGACCAGTTTCGAATGCTTCTTTCGTTCACTTAAACGGCTCCTGGACGAGATCGGGCCTTGGTTCATCGAGTACTCCTTCACTAATCGGCACAATCAGGAATTTAGTTAGCCGGAGTTGGGGGCCGGTCGCTCGAATCGGCACAAATGAAGTGATTCCTGGGTTGTGACCGAGATTGTGAGTTATCAAGGCGCAACTACTTCAATATCAATCAGTTAGGAGCAAAACAAATCCAACCCAGTCCCTATCTCTGCGGCGCCTTACACTTGTGCGCTTCAACGCTCTGTGCTGCTGCATCTTAACTATGTGGAGCACCTGATTGGCACACAAAGCTGGGACGATTGAATCCAGACCTGCGGCTAGAGTGATTCTGCCTGAGCAGCCGAAGGCGAAAATACCAGCAGCCTTGCCGGAGCAGCGGCGCAGACGCCTCACCATACGCGAGCTGCTGAAGCCACACGCTCTTTCGCTTGGCCTTGGTTTCATTGCCGTATTGGGAGAGGCCATAGCCAATCTGCTCCAGCCCTGGCCGCTCAAGATTGTGCTTGACGAGGTTTTTCGTTCCCATGCGGGCAAAAGTGGTCTCCCTCACTTTCTGTACCGCTTTGTGGGAAACGATAAGCTGGCCACGATCAAGTTCGCCTGCATCGCAGTGCTTGCGATAGCTGTCCTGGACGCAATCTCAACCTACGCCGAGAAGTACCTCACCACCAGCGTGGGCCAGTGGGTGACTTACGATCTGCGGCGTACTCTCTATGCCCATATGCAGCGGTTATCGCTGGCGTTCCACGATCAGAAACGGACCGGAGACCTCATTAGCCGTGTCACCAGCGACGTCGATGACATTGAGAGCTTTATAACCTCGGGACTGTTGAGCTCAGTTATCAACGTGCTGACACTGGTCGGCATGGTGGGCGTGATGTTCTGGCTGAACTGGCAATTCACGCTGATTGCGCTTTCCGTAGCGCCGGTCCTCTTTGTCGTGGTCTACACATACACGCGCCGAATCAAGAGCGCCAGACGAAAAGTCAGAAAAAAAGAGAGTGAAGTATTCTCCGTGGTGGAAGAGGTCCTTTCCTCCATCCGCGTGGTGAAGGCCTTTGCCCGAGAGCGTTACGAGCAGACGCGGCTCGAAGAAGCCAGCCTGGCGGAAGTGGAATCCGCACTGCGCGCGCGCAGCCTGAAAGCAAAACTCACGCCGTTGGTTGACCTGATCGTGGCGGTTGGAACCTGTCTGGTGTTGTGGTTCGGCGCCCGTCTTGCCTTGAGTGGCGCCTTGTCGGTTGGGTCCATGGTGCTGTTCGTGCAATACCTGAGCAAGATGTACAAGCCCATGCAGGAACTCTCCAAGATGACCGACACATATTCCAAGGCAGCGGTGGGCTATGAACGCATCCAGGAGATCCTGCAAACCGAAAATGAAGTACGCGACTTGCGCGGCGCCCATCCGATAAAGACATTGAAGGGCAAAATCGAATTCGAGCACGTCTCGTTCTCTTACACGCCCGAACAGCCCATCCTCAGGGACATGAGTTTCTCCATCGAGCCAGGACGAGTTGCTGCTTTGGTCGGACCAACTGGAGTCGGCAAGACCACGATTGTGAGTCTGGTTTCGCGATTTTACGACCCGACCCAAGGCGCCGTAAAAATTGACGGCACTGACATCAGACGATTCAAACAACAATCCCTGCGCGAGCACATCAGCTATGTTCTGCAGGACAACGTGCTGTTTCATGGCCCGCTGTGGCAAAACATCGCTTACGGCAAGCCCGAGGCGACACAAAAAGAGATCATTCGCGCCGCTGAACTGGCCAACGCCATGGAATTCATCGAGAAGCTGCCCGCGGGTCTTGACACGGTGGTAGGCGAGCGCGGAATGACGCTCTCGGGCGGACAGCGCCAGCGCGTTGCCATTGCTCGCGCCATCATCCGGAACACGCCGATCCTGTTGCTGGACGAACCCACATCAGGGCTCGATGCGGCGTCCGAGAAGCTCGTCTTTGAAGCGTTGGACCGGCTGATGGAAAACAAGACCACAATTGTCATCGCGCACCGGCTTTCTACGATCCGCCGCGCTGACGTGATCTACGTTGTGAATGACGGCGAAATCGTGGAGCAAGGCCGGCATCAGGAACTGCTGAAGGCGAGCGGACTGTACGCCAAACTGCACAGCCTGCAATTCAAAGACGAAGAAGCAGCCTAGAGAGCGGTTGCTCACAAGCGATTGAGTTCGGCAATCCGTTTCTGCACCACCTGTGTAAAATCCGCGGCCTTCTCGGGTGGATAGCCGGCTGCACGGAAAGCATCCTGGATCTGCTCGGTCGAGAGCTGTGCCAGTAAACCGCCTAACCATTTCGCATCAGCTCGAGGGATGTGATTGCCTACCCACCTCATTCGCACCTGATGGACGTAACTCGGAAGATTGAAGATGTGCATAGGGGGTGGGAAGCGAGGAAGGCTGAAGTTCACGTATGTGGAAGTAGCTTTCGTAATGAACTCGGAATATCTGTACTCTCGCCAGTTGTTCTTTGAACCTGCCTCGGTGTAGCGATTGCCGGAAGCGCCGAACGCGGTGCCCACGTCAGTCACCATGTAATGCTCCTCGCCCACTTTGTCCTGAACGATGGCGTTGTTCGAGTCGTTGAGGTCCCAGTTGCTGATCAGCGCCATCATCACTCTGAGACCGTTGAACTCACGGGTACCCACAAAAGGATTATGCCTCCAGTTCCAGGTAGCCTCCTTCTTCCCTGGATGGCGTTGAAGACGTACGCCGTCGACATGGTTAGGGTCAATCACGTGGCTTTGTCCGCGGTGCAGATGCTCCGGCAGCCCCTCAACTTGCAAATCGGAAATAAAGTAGTCCTCGTTGGCGAAGTAGCCGACGGCCCAGAGCAGCCGCGTAGCCACGGTTTCCGGTTGCGCCTCAATCCCCAGCTTGGCTTTCCATTTCTTCCCATTTGAGTCTTCAACATCGAACTTGGAATTGTGGCCGTGCATGTCTTCCTTCAGGAACTTCACAGGTGGTTGGGGCCTGTGCTTTTCACCTCCAGGACCGTTGAACAAATCCTTGGATTTGATGTCACCCGGGTCGGTCCAAATCGCCCGCTTATCTGGGTCTGGTGCAACCTTTTCCGAGGATTTCTGTCCCGAGGCTGAGGCAGCCGTGACTCCGAGCAGCACGATCAGTATCGACGCAAGTCTTTTAACAAGTGCTATTTGTGCAAAAAACATGAGTGAGCTCAATCATGTTTGATGCTGGATTCAAAAACCGGGAAGCGGCCAAAGCTGTAGGGCAGAACAGCATCTAATTATCAATGGCCCAGGCGGGCGGTGTTTGGCCGCCCTTTGTTCAACCAGCAACTTTAAGGAGCACTATTGAAGCTCATAGTTCAGCCGGCGGATAGCGTTGCGCCTGTGCTCAAGGCCATCAGGCGGGCGAAGAAGAGTATTGAGGTTGTGATTTTCCGCTTCGATCAGGCGGAAGTCGAGCATGCGCTGGCAGACGCAGCCGAGCGCGGCGTCCTGGTGCATGCCTTAATTGCGTTCACCAACCGTGGGGGCGAGAAAAACCTGCGCAAACTGGAGATGCGTTTCCTGGAAGAGGGCATTACCGTGGCCCGCACCTCGGATGATCTGCCGCGCTACCACGGCCTGCTTACCTACAACTTCACCCACCTGGATACAGAGAGAAGCCGCAGCTTCGGCGTTGTAACCAGGAACCGTGAGCTGGTGCAGGAAGCATCACGGCTCTTTGACTGTGACACCAAACGCCAGCCTTACAAATCCAGGTGTGACGAACTGGTTGTCAGCCCGGCAAACGCGCGACAGCGGCTGCTTGCTTTCGTCAAAGGCGCCAAGAATGAACTGTTGATCTACGACCTGGATCTGTCCGACAAGGAAATCCTGCGTGCCCTGGAAGCTCGCTGCCAGGCGGGAGTCAGCGTAAAGATCATCGGACACGTCTCCCGGAGCAGACACCTGAGCGCCCGCGGGCTCCGCCGGATGCGATTGCATACGCGCGTGGTGGTTCGTGATCGTAAGCAGGCCTTCCTGGGCAGCCAGAGTCTGCGCAAGGTTGAGCTTGACGAGCGGCGCGAGATTGGAATCATCGTCAACAACGCGAAGATTGTCAGCTCTCTGACCACGGTCTTTGAGGATGACTGGAAAGCGTCAGCCGAGCAGAGCGCCGAGAAAAAGCGCGTTGGGGCCCGCGCGGAGCGGGTTTCCAAACGAGTCACAAAAGCCGTAGCCAAAAAGCTCGCGCCTGCCCCAGTTGTACAACGCGTAGTGAAAGTGATTCAAAACGAAGCCCGGGTTGAAGTGGACCCGGTGCTAGCGACCCAGGTCGTACAGGGAGCACTGAAGAAAGCGGTAAAGAAAGCGGCCGCACAAATCGTGGAGGAATCGATAGCGAAGTAAACGTCGGCCGTAACTGACGGAATGCCGCAGCGTTTCTGCTTTCAAAAAGGACGTTTCTCAAAATGGGTTTTCGTATCTGGTGTTTGTGGGTAATTACTCTTTCTGCTCTCCTCGCTGCGTGTGCTCCTGCGCAAAGCGCGGATGACGCTGCAGTCGTGAAGGACTTTCAGGCGCGTATTGCAAAGTATCTTGAAATACACAAGCAGCAGGGCGTTGCCCCCAAACCCACCGATTCGCCAGATAAGCTGGCGGATCAGAAACAGCAGGCAGCACAGAAGATCCGCGAATCCCGTCCCGCGGCCAAACAGGGAGACATTTTCACGCCGCAGATTGCCGCTTATTTCAAAAAGCGGATGGCCGCCACGTTGCATGGAAGAGATGGAGCAAAGATTCGCGCCAGCCTGCGCCATGCGGAGCCGCTCCCGGATATCCCGTTACAAGTGAATGCGAAATACCCTGGTAATTTGCCGCTGCAGTCCACGCCGCCGACCCTTCTCTTGAACTTGCCTCGTCTCCCCAACGAGTTGCAGTACAGAATTGTTGGCCGAACGCTTGTGCTGTATGACGTCCCTTCCAATCTGATTGTGGACTTTTTGTCCGGCGCGGTCCCGGCATCGTGAACAGAGGAACCATGCGCAGATACCTGACCTTGTTTGTTGCCGCATTCGCGTTCTCGACGTCCGGAGCGCACGAAGCGACCGCGCAAGAGGGCGCTCGCGAGGCAATTGCAATCGCAACCGGCAGCACGGCCGCGGCGACGCAGCCGGCGATCAGTCAGGCCCCTTCTGCCACGCGTCCTGACGTAAAGCTGCCACTGCAAGAAAAATCAGTGCGCTTTGCCGTCATCGGCGACAGCGGTACCGGTGGACGCGAGCAATATGAAGTCGCGCAACAAATGGAAGCCTATCGCCAGGCCACAAACTTCGACTTTGTGATCATGCTAGGCGACAACCTCTATGGCAGCCATTCGCCCAGCGATTTCGTAAAGAAGTTCGAACAGCCTTATAAGCCGCTGCTCGATGCCGGCGTGAAGTTTTATGCCTCGCTGGGAAATCATGACGACCCGAATGATGAACGTCTCTACAAGCCCTTCAATATGGGAGGCGAGAGATATTACGCCTTCCGCAAGGGCGCAGTCGCATTCTTTGCTCTGGACAGCAATTACATGGATCCCAAACAGCTGGATTGGCTCGACCAGAACCTGAAAAGCTCGCAGGGAACATGGAAGATATGCTTCTTCCACCATCCGCTCTATAACGATGGCCGCCATCACGGCCCTGACGTCGACCTGCGCACGCAAGTCTTGCCTCTGTTCCAACGCTACGGGGTCAACGCGGTTTTCTCAGGACATGAACACGTCTATCAGAGAATGAAGACGGAAAATAACATTTACTATTTTGTTCTCGGTAACTCCGGCCAGCTGATGACGCACGATTTTAACGGGACCGGGGAACGGGCCAAGGGATTCGACACCGACCGCAGCTTCATGATCGTTGAGATAGCCGGCGACAAACTCTACTTCCAGACCATTTCGCGAACCGGCGAGACCATTGACTCCGGCGAGCTGCCAAGAAATAGTGTAGCGCAGACGCACTGACAGAAAAGAATGGACTTTTTTCTCCGCGTTCCAGGTATCCGACGTAATAGCCCGTTTTGAAGGCTAACTGATCCTGAGATATTTTCTTGACTTCGCTGTTGAACGGGAAAAATCGAGTGACTCACAGGCATGAACCCTAAGAGTGTGATCTGCGTCACATCCGGATTGTGAGCAAGAGAGCAGACTTTAAGGAACAAGAGGATTTGCCATGGCACAGTATGACTTTTCCATCATCGACAACTGCCTTAAGTGCGCGTTTCGGGAAGAAAGGCTGTTTTGCGGCGTCTCGGACGATGCATTGAAAGCGCTTCAATCGGTCAAAGCGACTTCGGTCTACCCGAAGGGTACGCTACTGTGTCTGGAGGGCCAGCCGCCGCGGGGAATTTTCATCCTGTGCACCGGACGAGCCAAGTTGTTTACGACATCGAGTGAAGGAAAAACCATCATCCTGCGCATTGCCGAGCCCGGCGAGGTGCTCGGCTTGACCGCGGTGATTGGCGAGTCCCCGTACGAGGCGACAGTCGAGACCATTGAGCCGAGCCAGGCAAACTTTATCTCCCGCAAGGATTTCCTGCACTTCATTGAAGAGCACTCCGAAGTCGGCATGAAGGTGGCGCAGCAGCTTACCCACAACTGCAAATGCGCCTACGATGGGATTCGCTCGCTTGGGCTATCCAGTTCGGTCCCGGAAAAGATTGCCAAGCTCTTGTTGAGATGGGCGGAACACCCGTTGAATCTCGCCCGCAGGGATTCACCCGGAATCGCTATACGCGTGACTCTCACCCAGGAGGAGATCGCGCAATTGACCGGCACCTCGCGAGAAACCGTCTCGCGCGTGCTGGCCGAATTCAAGAAGAACGGCTGGTTGCGCATCAAGGGCGCTACGTGGTTCCTGCTGAAAAAAGAGGCCCTGCAGAAACTAGTGACAACCTGACTATCACATGCAACAGTGACGGCAGTCACATACGTCATTTTGCTTTCCAATATAGAGTCGATTTTGTGAACGATACACCACAAGAACCTTCGAACGAACTTTACGAATGCCTCCCTGGGGAGATCCGTCAAGAGCTGAGCAAGCATGGAAAGAAGACGAGCGTTGCTGCGGGCACCCGGCTTATAACACAGGGAGTTTGTCCGGGGTACATGATCATCGTCGATAAAGGTTCAGTGGAAATATCCATACCGGCTGGGGGCCATACAATTTCCCTGGCGGTGGCCGGCAAAGGAAAGGTATGCGGACTGCGTTCCATTGTGGGTGGAGTCTTGCCGGAAATTGACGTGACCACCCTGGAGCAGTGTGAGGTTACCTTGATCCCAGCCGGCATTTTTACCGGCATGGTGGAACGGCATCCGGAAATGTATTTTGCCATCGCCAAAGTACTGAGCGGAGACCTCAAAGCCGCAGAAACCATTCTGCGGGAAATACCCTCGACGCGCCGCCGGCGCGTCACGCAGAGCGCTTGATTCAAATCCACAAAGCACAGTGACATCGGTCACGTCTTGCATCGAACGTTGCAACTATCCACAGACGGGACCGCATATCTTGACTCAGCAGGCCAGATCTGCACGTGTGACTCACATCACATTCAACGTGCCCATTCAATTGCTAGTATCGCAAACAGTGATTACTACACATCGTAGACGATGTGAATAGCGCCGGTCGGATGCTACAGATCGATTGTCGGCCGTCGTCTCTAAGGAGCTTGCATGAGGACACGTAGCAGGGTTGTTTATATCTTTCTTCTGCTGTTGTTTTATCCCGCAGTGAGTCACGCGATTCCAGCATTTTCCAGACAGTACCAAACGTCGTGCAGCACCTGCCATCTGGATTTTCCCAAGCTGAACGATTTCGGAAAGGCCTTCAAGGACGCAGGTTTCAAGTTTCCAACTGACAATGACTCGTTCCTGAAAATACCCGCGATCATGCTGGGCGCCCCGGCACAGAAAGAGATGTTCCCGCACGCGATCTGGCCGGGGACCATTCCGGGCATCCTGCCAGTGGGTCTGCGCATGAACACCTTCTTCCAGAAGACGAGCGGCAATCGCGGCAATTTTGATTCGCTCGTACCTGCCGGCACACCGGCGCCGTTTGTCCCCAAAACGGATTTCAGCAGCGGGCTTTTCAGCATTTTCACTGCTGGAAACTTTGGCAGTGACATCGCCTTCTGGGTAGATGAAGACCTCAGCATTGGCGGGGACAATGCCGCAGGCGGTCTGGGCGATGGTTACCTGAAGTTCGTGAACATAGGCCGCGTAATCAGGTTGCCGAAGGATGCACTGTCGCTTCGCGTAGGACGTTTCGAACTGGACCTTCCTTTCACCCAGGCACGCAGCATCAATATCAGTCCTTACGACATCTACGGCCAGGCCAATATCGGTGCGACAACTCCCGGGTTTGCACAACACAACGTGAATAACCAGTTCACGATGGTGGATGGCGCCAATGGCATCGAGTTCAGTGGTGGACACATGTACGGCGGCTATCACTACTCGATCGCCATTGTGAACCAAAACACGAGCGGCGTGAGTCAGCCGTCAAACACGAGCCCGTTTATTCCGTCTCCGACGGGAGGCGCAAACGGCGGAGTGGGATTTGCCTCGGATTCCAACTTCAAAGATCTGTATGGACGCGTCTCCTACCGCTTCAATCTGGAATCGGACAAGACCAGCAGAAACGCCGTACAGGCTGCCGGGGCTTCTGGCCCCCGCGATCATACATACCTCAACGTGGGTGCGTTCACCTTCTACGGGAGGTCGGTCCAGCGCTTCAGCGGCACAGACCTCACCGGCGCACCTGCGGTGCTGGGCGTCCGCGAGCCGTTCTACCGGGCGGGCGGGGATTTCAGCTTCAACTATCGCACCTTCAATATTTACGGCCTGTACATGTATGGCCATGACACTAACCAACTGCCGGTGGATATCACCGGAACACTGATCCCGCTTCCCATCGGTCCAACTTCGGCTCCGGTTGGGTTCGTCCACGGCGCGCCGGCAACATTCAACGGCGGCTTCGTGCAGGCAGACTACCTGGTACTTCCGTGGGTGATGACCATCATGCGGTGGGACGCGGTGAACTCTGGCCAGGACCGCGTCAATGCATTGGCAGAAAGCACGTCTACACCGTTCGTTCTGCCCTTCAGGTCTACCCGTAACCGATTCACTCCGGGAGTGCAGTTCCTGATTCACGCGAACATCAAGGCATCGTTCGAATATCAGTTCCGGCCGCAGCAAACCGTAACTGTGATTACCAATCCGATTACCGGATTGCCAGTGGCCATTCAGGCGTTTCGTACCAATACCGCCGTGGCGGCGCTGGAATGGATCTTTTAACAACTTATTAGAGGAGAGGAAATCATGAAACTCAGAAACTTGTTCACGCTAATCGCCCTGACCGTGCTGGCAGTCCCCATGTGCCTGGCTGGGTCCATCAAAGGTAAGGTCGCACCCGGTAAATCGGTTGTGTACCTGGAGAGCGCGTCAGGCACCGTAACACCCGTGGCCGGCAAGAAGGTCACGATCGACCAGCGCGGACTGCTCTTTCAACCCCACGTCCTCGTGATTCAGGCCGGCACGACGGTAGAGTTCCTGAACAGCGACAAGGTCGCCCACAACGTGTTTTGGCCGCACGTTTCCGGAGACAAAAAGAAAAGCCACAACCTGGGTACCTGGCCCACCGGCGATAGGAAGCCATTCACGTTCAACGAGCCGGGTGTCGTGACTTTGCTATGCAACGTGCATCCGGAAATGTCCGGCTACATCGTGGTATCGCCCACTCCGTACTTTGCCGAGACCGGCGCGGACGGTGACTTCAATCTGGCCAACGTTCCGGATGGACAATACACCATTACCGCCTGGCACGAGGGAAAGAAAATCCAATCCAAGAAAATTACCGTCAGCGGCGGCACGACTGCTGACTTCACTCTGCAGTAACTCAACGGAGCGGGATGGCACAAGCTCTCCCGCTCCTTTTTTTGCCGGGACTGGACACATGCTGAAGCGATTCTCAGACAAAACGGTGGATCGAGACTGGCTCAACACCAACTTCCCTTGCATGATGGCCTGTCCGGCCCATACCAACGCCGGGCGCTACGTTTCACTGATCGGCGAAGGCCGCTTCGAAGAAGCCTACCGGTTCGCACGTGACCCCAATCCCCTGGCCAGCATCTGCGGCCGCGTTTGCGCGCATCCCTGTGAGACGGCATGCCGCCGTGGCGAGATTGACCGGCCAATCCAAATCCGCGCGTTGAAACGCTTCCTGACAGAGAGACATGGCCCGGAATCCAAGAACTTCAAACCAAGCCACGACGGACAGCAGCCTGCGCTCGGCCTGAAAGTGGCGATCGTAGGCGCGGGCCCGGTCGGACTCTCCGCGGCCCATGACCTGGCGCTGATGGGTTATTCCGTAACCATTTTTGAAGCGGCCGCGGTACCCGGCGGCATGCTCTATCTGGGAATTCCGGAGTACCGGCTGCCGCGCGATGTGGTGGAGGCCCAGGTCAGAGAAATACTGGCCACAGGCGACGTCACGCTCAAGTTGAACCAGAGGGCCGGCAAGGATTTTTCCATCGAGGCCCTGCGCTCACAGGGATTCGATGCTGTTCTGGTTGCAGTTGGCGCGCACCGGAGCCGCGACCTCTCCATTCCCGGAGTGGATCTTGACGGGGTCTACAAAGGAATTGATTTTCTGCTGAACGTGAACCTGGGCTACAAGTTCACCATCGGCAAAAAAGTGGTTGTGATCGGCGGCGGAAACGTTGCCATGGATGTGGCCCGCTCAGCCGCCCGTGAGGTAGTGAAGCAGCATGAGGCCCCGAGCGAGGACTGGGCCAAGAATGTAACGGCGGTCGCGGCCCATGAGATGGTGGACATCTCACTGTCCGCGCTCCGGATGGGCGCGAGCGAAGTAAACATTGTTTGCATCGAGCGGCGCGACGAGATGCCCGCCGCCATGGAAGAGATAGAAGAGGCCGAGACCGAAGGCATCATTATTCATGCCGGCTTTGGTCCCAAGCGCGCAGTGGGGGCAAACGGCCGTGTAGTTGGACTGGAGACGCTGCGCACCGATCGCGTGTTCGACGAGAACGGCAGGTTCAACCCGAAATTCGTCACCGGGAGCGAGTCGCTGCTTGCGTGCGACACTGTCATCCTGGCCGTAGGGCAGGCTCCAAACCTGGATTTTCTCGGCGCGGAAACCAAGGTCGCCATTTCCGGCCGCGGCCTCATCGAAGTGGACCGCCAGACTCTCATGACCTCGGCTCCGGGAATCTTTGCCGGGGGCGATTGCGTCTTCGGTCCGCGGCTGATCATCGACAGCGTGGCCGATGGAAAACGTGCGGCCGTGGGAATCGATGAATTTCTGCGCGGACAAAAGCATCCTGATCCCGTGATTGAAGTCGAGGTCCTCGACCAGCACCAGATGATAACCAACTACATGGAAATTGCGCGCCAGTCCGTGCCCATGTTGCCGCTGGAGCGGCGCACCGGAGTGACTGAAGTGGAAATCGGCTTTGACGAGCAGACCGCCATGATGGAAGCGCAACGCTGCCTGCGCTGCTGGATCAATACGGTCTTCGAGGGCACGGAGGTCGATGGCACGGAATGCATCCTGTGCGGCGGCTGCGTGGATGTTTGTCCCGAGCAGTGTCTTGAGCTTGTGCCGCTGCAGGAATTCGATTTTCCCGAGCCCGTGCTGGCGTACCTGGGAGAGAACGAATCGCAATATGCGGTCGAGCTGCGCGATGTCACTTCGGCGGAGCTGGCTTCCGGCAAAATCACGGGATCGGTGATGGTGAAAGACGAAACGCGGTGCATTCGCTGCGGATTGTGCGCGATGCGCTGTCCGGTGAAGGAAATCACCATGGAAGCATTTCACTTCAGGTCCGCCGAGCCGACCGGCCTGATTCCAATCCAATCGTTCGATTTGAGGAGCACCCATGAGCAACACTAAGGCAGAAGGGCCGCACGGTCCGGGCGCCGCAGCGGACGAATGCGCCGATTGCAGCCGCCGGCAATTCTTCTCCAAGCTGGGAGTGGGCTCGCTGGTTGTCGCGGCCGCCGGCACGGGACTGTTCGCTTACGAATATTTCTCTCCCAACGTGTTGTTTGAAGCTCCTCCGATCGTAAAGGCAGGAAAGCCCGACCAGTTCGCTCCCAATACGGTGACTCTTGATCCGCAGAGCGGGATTTATCTGGTGAACAGCACGAAGGGCTACTACGCACTGGGCGCAATCTGCACGCATCTCGGATGCCTTACCGCATGGAAGCCGGAGTTGAACTTGATTGCCTGTCCCTGCCATGGCAGCCGCTTCAACACTGACGGCGTGAAGGTTGCAGGACCGGCGCCAGAGCCGCTGCCGTGGCTCAAAGTCTGGCTGGCGGACGATGGTTATCTCATGGTGGACCGTTCCGCGAAGCTCAAGGTCCAGGAGTTCGTGAAGGCATGAGCATGACGACCACAATCAGGACAGAATTCGAGCGGCTCAAAGCCACCTCGGTCTGGCGTTCCATCTTCCGCAGTGGCAGCGGCAGCAGCAATCTGCACCGTTCGCAGGCAGTCCAGCAGAACCTGCTTCTTCACCTTTTCTCGGTAAAGATCCGCTCGCGCGCGCTGGAATTCAAGCCCACATGGTACCTGGGCGCGCTGACGCTCAGCACTTTTTTCATTCTGATTGCCACCGGCATCCTGCTGATGTTTTATTACCACCCTTCCGTGCCGCAGGCGTATGCGGACATGAAGGACTTGCAGTTCGTGGTGGCATCCGGCGTCTTCCTGCGCAATCTGCATCGCTGGTCGGCTCACACCATGGTATTTCTGGTATTCGCGCACATGTTCAAGGTGTTTTATCGGGGTGCGTACCGTCCGCCTCGGCAGTTCAATTGGGTGATCGGCGTCTTCCTGCTGCTGATCACGCTGCTGTTGAGCTACACCGGATACCTGCTGCCCTGGGACCAACTGGCGTACTGGGCCGTGACGGTCGGTTCCAACATCGCGAAGGCCGTTCCCCTGATGGGCGACAGAATGCGCTTCCTGCTGCTGGGCGGGAATGAAGTCAATGCCAACGCGCTGCTCCGCTTTTATGTGCTCCACTGCGTGATCCTTCCACTGGCAGCAGTGGCACTGATCGGAATCCACTTCTGGCGCATCCGCAAGGACGGCGGCCTGTACGTACCGGAGAAGAAATCGTGAGCGACGATCCTAAACTACAAGCCGAATTGCAATCCGACGTGCGCAAGAATCCCCGCCGCATTGCTTTCATCACGCGGCGCAGCTCGCCCCAGGTCCGCACCCAGGACGATTCCAGGGTCATGACCTACCCCACTGCTCTGGGAAAATTCGTAATCGCCTTGGAAGTTGCGTTTCTGCTGATGGTGTGGTGGTCGCTGGCCGCCAATGCTCC
>WNFG01002409.1_pt1 | contig 19669 bp, 15 predicted proteins | sample 5400431 | NCBI WGS metagenome assembly WNFG01 (sample SAMN13153346, study PRJNA577476) | soil metagenome | isolation source: 120 cm saprolite under Douglas fir tree site 2 hole 3 replicate 2 | place: USA:California | collected 2015-04-18 | reverse complement strand
CACTGCTCGGCGTTGGCCGAGTTCACCGTGCGAGCGTGGATTCCGGCCCGGTCCGCCGCCTCGATCTGGTTGCGCATGAGGGCGAGCAGCGGCGAGACGATGACGGTCGGGCCGGCGCCGCGGGCCCGCAGCAGCGCGGTTGCCACGAAGTACACGGCCGACTTGCCCCAGCCTGTGCGCTGCACCACGAGCGCGCGGCGCCGCTCGCTGACCAGGGCGCTGATCGCGGTCCACTGGTCGCCGCGGAGCCGCGCGGCCTCACCGGCGAGGGCGCTCAGGCAACGCTCCGCCTCCGCCCGCAGGGTGTCCACCGTGTCGCCCCGGGGAGCACTGTCCGAGTCACCGCCCGCCATGGTGTCCTTCGTATCAGCAGATGCCGACAGTCACGGCGGAAAGCCGCCCGATTCCGGGCCGCGCGGAACCATGGCCTGGGGCGGCAACTATCAGATCTTCGTGGTCGGCGCGGCCGCCATGCCCGGCTCTGCCACCCTGCTCCGGCCCGCGGCGCGTCGATCTCCCCGGATACCCGGTCGTCGCGCTATGGATCTCCGCGTTAGCCCGCTGACCATGGCGGAGGCAGCCAGGTGGCGGATCCGGCGTTGGCGGCTGGTGCTTGCTTTGCGGCATCCCGGGACCTCCGCTGCTATGGGATACTCGGGGTAAACATCGGATCTGCGTCGATGTCAATGATCAGGGCCCGGGGGCCGCGGCGCAGAGGCGAGGGTTACGGAGGGTCTGCCGTGGCGCTGACCGACGAGGCTATCGAGAAGATCAAGTCAATGATCGTCTCGGGTACGCTGCGGGCCGGCGACCGGCTGCCCAAGGAAGCGGATCTCGCTGCGGAGCTTGGGCTCTCGCGCAGTTCCCTGCGTGAGGCGGTCAAGGCGCTGTCACTGGTCAACATCCTCGATGTGCGGCGCGGCGACGGCACGTACGTGACCAGCCTGCAGCCGCCGCTCCTGCTTGAGGCGCTCAGTTTCATCGTCGACTTTCATCGTGACGGTACGGTGCTTGAGTTCCTGCAGGTCAGACGGATTCTGGAGCCCGCGGCGGCGGCGATGGCGGCGGAGCGCATCGGCGAGGAAGAGATCGAGGGCCTGGGCCGGCTGCTGGACAGTCTCGGTCCCCATCCAGAGGTGGAGGACCTGGTCGCCAACGACCTGGAGTTCCACAAGCGGATCTCGGCCTGCAGCGGCAACTCGGTGCTCTACTCGCTGCTGGAGTCTCTGTCCGGGCCGACGTTCCGGGCCCGGGTCTGGCGTGGCCTCACCCAGGCGGGCGCCAGGGAGCGCACGCTCGCCGAGCACCGGGCCATCCTCGACGCGCTCGCCTGCCACGACCCTGAGGTAGCCAGATCCTGGTCGACCGTGCACATCGCCAGCGTCGAACAGTGGCTCGCCTCGGTCCTTTGACTGCCCCGTGCCTGGGGCCTGACCCATCGTGGTAGCAGCGACGTTTCACGGTTTCGATAACATTTCACGGGTTTGGTGGCGCATCCGGGCACAAATCGGACCTGATCATGACTTGAACTCGTGAAAGGTCGCGCTTTTACAGCATGAGGCCGTAGGCGGTGACCGCGTTGCCGGCGAAGACCGCGTCGCGTTCGGCTGGGGCGAGGTGGTCGCCGAGTACCTCCCGCGCGAGTGCGAGCACCTCGCCGTAGCCGGCGGCGAGGGTGCAGACCGGCCAGTCGGACCCGAACATCAGGCGGCTGGGCCCGAAGCACTCCAGCAGCCGGTCCGCGTACGGGGCGATCTGCGCTGCGGTCCAGCCTGGACCGGCTTCGGTGACCAGGCCGGACAGCTTGCACATCACGTTCGGCCTGCGGGCCAGCTCTGCGACCAGGCCGGACCACGGCTCGAGATGGCCGGACGCGATGTCCGGCTTCGCCCCATGATCGAGGACGAAGCGCACGTCGCCGAGGTCGCTGGCCACGTGGATCGCGGCGGGCAACTGCTCCGGGCGGACCAGCAGGTCGTATGCGAGGCCAGCCTGGCCGACCGCGCGCAGGCCGCGCCGCACGTCGTGCCGGTCGAGCCAGCCCGGATCCGGCTCGTCCTGGACCAGGTGGCGGATTCCGACGAGCCGCCCGCCCCCGGGCACCTGCCGCAGCCGCGCGATCTCGGCCGCCACGTCGGGGGCGGTCAGGTCGGCCCACCCCACCACGCCCGCGACCACGCCGGGCTCGGCCGCCAAGGCGAGGAACTCCTCGGTTTCCGCCGCGCTGGCCAGCACCTGAACCAGGACGCTGGCACTCACCCCGTGTTCCGCGCTGATCCGGGTGAAGTCCGCGAGGCTGAACCGGCGGCGCAACGCGGGGAGCCCGTCGAGCCAGCCGTGCGCCCGGGCATCGGGATCCCATACATGATGGTGCGCGTCGATAATCATGTTCCTGGACGCCACGCGGGCCCGCCGGGGAACGAGAACTCCGTCAGCGACTCGGGCCTGAACTCCGCGGACGCCCCGGGCTCGGTCGGCGCCACGTAGCGCCCCCGGTCCACCCGGGCCGGCGCCGTGAAGTGCTCGTGCAGGTGGTCGATCCACTCGATCTGGCGGCCGTCCATCGTCCCCGACAGCGCGACGTAATCGAACATCGACAGATGCTGGACCATCTCGCACAGGCCGACCCCGCCCGCATGCGGGCAGACCGGGACGCCGAACTTGGCCGCGAGGAGCAGGTTCGCGATGTTCTCGTTCACACCGGCCACCCGGCAGGCGTCGATCTGCATGATGTCGATGGCCTCCGCCTGGAGGAGCTGCTTGAAGATCACCCGGTTGGCGACATGCTCGCCGGTAGCCACCCGGACCGGCTTCACGCCCCGCCGGATCACGGCGGTGCCGAGGATATCGTCCGGGCTGGTCGGCTCCTCGATCCAGGTGGGCCGGACCGGGGCCAGTTCGCGCATCCAGGCGATCGCGTCCGGGACGTCCCAGACCTGGTTCGCGTCCAGCGCAATGGCGACGTCTTCACCGACGACGTCCCGGGCGATCCCGCAGCGCCGCTGGTCATCGTCCAGGTTCGCGCCCACCTTGAGCTTGACTTGGGTGAAGCCGTCCTGGACGGACTCCGCGCACAGCTCGGCGAGCCGTTCGTCGGAATAGCCGAGCCAGCCGGGGGCGGTGGTGTAGGCCGGGTAGCCGTCACGCTCCAGCACCTGGCGGCGCCCGGCTCTCCCAGACGTGCCCCGTTCGAGCAGCTCAAAGGCATCATCGGGGGTGAGCGCATCGGTGAGATACCTGAAATCGACCAGGGAGACGATCTCCTCGGCGGACATGTCCGCGAGGAAGCGCCAGAGCGGCTTGCCCGCGCGCCGGGCGGCCAGGTCCCAGCATGCGTTCAGCACCGCCCCGATGGCCATGTGAACAACCCCGCGTTCGGGACCCAGCCAGCGCAGCGGGCTGTCGCCCACCAGCCGCCGGGACAGCGCGCCGAGGTCGGACAGGACCTCGTCCACGTCGCGGTTGGCCAGGAGTGGCTCGAGTGCCCGGACCGCCGCGAGCTGGATGTCGTTGCCCCGCCCGATCGTGAAGACGTGGGAGTGCCCGGCCAGCCCGTCCGCCGCATCGGTCCGCAGTACCAGGGCAGCGGCCGAATAGTCGGGGCTCTGGTTCATCGCGTCCGACCCATCCAGCGTCCGCGAGGTCGGGAAACGCACGTCGAATGTGTCGAAGCCAACAATCGTGGTCATGCGTCGCATCCCCCGTCAGGGCACAGCCCTGGCCTGTCGCTTGATCGGCTGCGGGTCCCTGGGCTGCGGATCACTCGGCCGTCGCCTCGCCACCGATCACCCTGGCCAGGATGAGCGCGATGAGAATGACCACGCCGTCAATTGCCTCGATCCAGTAGTTGGGGGTGTTGGCCAGGTCCAGGATGTTCTGCACCACGCCGAGCAGGAGGACACCGGACGCCGCGCCCACCATGTTCCCCCGCCCCCCTCTCAGGCTCACTCCGCCGATCACCGCGGCGGCGAAGACCGGGAAGATGATGCCCTCCTGGAAGCCCTGCTGGCCGGTGACGGCGCTGACCCGGCCCGCTTCCATCAGCCCGCCGATCGCCGCGAGGATGCTGCCGGCGATGTATACGCCGATCCTGATCCGGTCGACTTTGATACCCGCGGCACGCGCCGCCGACAGGTTGCCGCCTACCGCGTAGATCGCCCGGCCCGTGCGGTGGTAGCGCAGGAAGAGCCCGACAGCGACGAAGACGATCGCCGCGAAGATGAACGAGACGGGGACGGCGCCGAAGCTGGCGGAGCCTAGGTAGAGGAACGCGGAGGGAAGGTTGAACAGCGTGTTGCCGTGCACGATGCCCAGTTGCAGCCCGGCCAGGATGATCGTCATGGCGAGCGTCACGATGAACCCGTTCAGCCGTCCCTTGACGATCATCAGGCCATTCAGCAGGCCGACGGTGGCGCCCACCGCGAGCAGGACAACGATCGCCAGATAGGGGCTCAGCTTCGTGCCAGAACCGAACTCGGCGACGGGCACCATCAGCCACGCCGCGACCATCGGTGCGAGCCCGTAGGTTCCCTCCAGAGAGAGGTCCATCCCACCGATGAGCAGGATGAGGCTCTCACCGACCACCGTGACGCCGAGGGCTGCGATCTGCTCCCCGATGCCGGAGAAGTTGGAGACGGTGAGGAACGCGCTGCTGACCAGGCTGCCGACGACGATCAGCAGGACAAGGACCGGCAGCAGCGCGGCCTCGCGGATCAGCGAGACCGCGGCAGTGCGCCGGCTGCGTCCCTGGAGGACGGCTTCTACCTCGGCCCGGCCGCGGTCGGCGACTGCTGTGGCGCCGGAGTCCACTGGCTCGGTCATGGTGGCCCCTGTCGGTCGGAGTCGGGTGGGCTGTCGGCCTGGCTGGCGGGCTGGGCGCCGGCCGGCCGGCCGCTGGTACTGGCATTCCCTTTGCTGGCGCCGCCGCCTGCGGCCGCGTCCCGGGCCATGCCCTCGGTCGCCGCGATGAGAGCCTCACGGTCAAAGGGTGGCTCGGTGAACTCGGTGAAACGCTCACCGCGGACCAGCACGATGACGCGATCACAGATGGCCAGGTCGTCAAGCTCATCAGTGGCGAGCAGGAGCGCCGCTCCGGTCTCCGCGGTCACCCGGGCGAGCTCGGCCAGGAGCAGGGTCTTGGACGCCACGTCCACGCCGCGGGTCGGGGTGATGGCGACGATGAGCCGGGGCTTGCGGGCCAAAGCGCGGGCCGCGGTGACCTTCTGCTGGTTCCCGCCAGAAAGCTCACCAACCGGCTGGTCCGGCCCCGCCGACATGATGGACAGTGCCCGGGTCAGCGGCGCCGCGGCCGCCGCCCTGGTCTGGGGACGCAGGAAGCCCGCCAGCCGGGCCAGCCAGTCGGTGATGGTCATGGTGCTGTTCTCGGCGACGCCGAGAGCGGACACGAAGCCGTCGGCCTGCCGGTCCTCGGGGAGATAGCCCACACCCGCCCGCAGGGCCAGGTCACGCCGTCCCGGGGGGAGGTCCTTGCCGTCGAGGAGCACGCGGCCCGACTCATAGGGTGCGGCACCCGCGACGATCCGGGCCAGCGTGCTGACACCGGCGCTGAGCAGGCCCGTCATGCCCACCCGCTCACCGGGCCGCACCTGGAGCGAGGTGTCCCTGACCCGGCCGCCCGGCGACTCTGCGGACACGTGATCGATCACCAGAAGGGGCGCGCCCCGGTCGGCTGCCGGTGCCGCCGCGGACCTCCCGGCTCCGGCCCGCGTCAGGTCGGCTCGCGTGGCGGCCGCGTCCGGGCCGACCATCGCGGTCACCAGGTCGTCTTTGGACAGGCCGGAGGCTGGTCCGGTGAGCACCAGCTCACCGTCCCGGATGACCGCAGCGTCCTGGCAGATCTCGAAGACTTCCTCAAGGTGGTGCGAGATGTAGAGGACCGCGACACCGCTCGCGGTGAGCTGCCTGACCCGCGCGAACAGCCGCTCGATGGCGCCACGCTCCAGCGCCGCCGTAGGTTCGTCGAGCAGCAGGCAGCGGGTCCCCGCGGCGAGCGCCCTGGCTATCTCGACGATCTGCCGCTGCTCCACGGTGAGATCCGCGCAAGGCTGGTTCACATCGATCTGGAAGCCCCACTCGGCCATGACCTGGCGGGTCTGCTCGCGCATCCGGCGCCAGTCGATCAGCCCCGCACGCCGGGGCTGACGGCCGAGGAACACGTTCTCGGCGACGGTGAGCCCGGGGACCACCATCGAGTGCTGGAAGACGGTGGCGATCTGGTCGCGCCAGGCGCTGACGTTACCCAGCGGGGGCGCGGGAACGCCGTCGAAACGGACCTCGCCGCTGTCGGCCGGATAGATGCCGCTCAGGATCGACACCAGCGTGGACTTGCCCGCGCCGTTCCGGCCGACCAGGCCCAGGCAGCGGCCGGGGTACAGGGTGAGATCCACCCCGCGCAGCGCCTGTGTGCTGCCGAACTGCTTGTGGATGCCTGCTGCCTCGGCTGCCGGTGCGGCAGCCGAGGCAGCAAACGCGATCTGCTCGCTCATCCAGTTGCGGATGTGCTGCAGACGCCGCCGTGCGCGGCGCCGTAGACGTTGCCCCAGAGCTTGGCGTCGGTAACCGGGGTGGTCGTCACGGTTCCGGGCAGCCCGCTGGTCGGCTTGACCGTAAAGGTCGTGGCGGTCTTCGTGACGAACGGGGCGACGATCGGGTCGGCGAGGTTGGAATCTCCCTGATAGGTGACCATCTGCAGGGTGGGTGCGCCACCGCCCGGCTGGCCGGGCTGCAGCTTGACTCCGTTAGCGGCATCGACCGCGTACTTGAGCGCCCAGTACGCGTACAGGTTGGCCGGCTGTGACTGGGACGCGCTGACCGTGCCCTTGCCGATGTAGCACATCTCGAAGGGGACACCGTCGTCGCTGATCAGCGCGACCTTTCCGGTCAGGCCCTTGGCCTTGAGCAGCGGGATGATTCCGGTGTCCGGGCTGCTCCACGCCGAGTAGATGGCCTTGAGCTGGCTGCCGTACGCGTTGACCGCGTTCTGCGCGTCGGTTACCGCGGTCGCGTCCGTCCAGACGGTGGGCTTCTTGAGGATCTTGACTCCGGGGTCGTTGGCGGCCATGCAGGCCTCGAAGCCGGTGGCCCGGTCGGCGCCGTTCGAGGAGGCCAGGTCGCCCTGCAGTTCGAGGACGTAGCCGGACTTCGCGATGGAGCTGACGTAGGCGCACGCGTTCTGGCCGTAGATCAGGTTGGATGCCCGCACGACCATGTACACCTTGCCGACTCCGACGATCGTGTCGACGGAGATCAGTTGCACGTGGTGGTTGGCCGCATAGGTGATGGCCGGGCCGAGGCTGGTAGCGGTCTCGGGGTTCACGATGATCGCCTTGGCCCCCTGGTTGACAAGCTCCACGATCTGCTGGTTTTGCAGGCTGGCGCTGGCCGCGGAGAGAAGCGGGCCGAGCAGCTTGATGTTCAGTTGCTTCGCGTACTGGGTCTCATAATTGATGTACGCGGACCAGAACGCCGTGTTGTTGTAGGTGAGGTCCACGCCGATCTTGACCGGCCCGGAGCTGGATGAGTTGCTGCCGGAGCCACTAGAGCTACTGGAGCTACCAGAGCTGCATGCAGCAAGCAGTGCCGCGACCGCGATCGCGGCCGAGACGGACACGCCGAAACGTCTGCGAATTGCCATCGGTCCTCCTGTGTCCACTCCCTCGGGCCTGCGGCCCGCGCCCTCGCGTCCGCCAGTGAACAGAACCCCGGTCGTGTGCCTGGAAAATAGATCCGATGTATCCGGCATGTCAACGCCGATATGCACGCAAGGCGCAGACCGTCACCGAAACGATATGTGGTGGCTGTCAAGCCTTTGGGAGCCGCTCTCCACCTCAGCGATGTGCCAGCGCTTGAATAGAGTCATCCGATCTATCGTCACCGTGTCACTCTCCGCTTCGTCTCAGCCGTAAGCGTGACGATCCCGGGTTCGCTACGGTTCTAATCGTGTCGAACTGGGGTCGCCACGGAGGCCCGTTCAGCGGAGGGCCTGGCCGGGAGGCCGCAGGCGCAGCCCGGACATGCCGCCGTCCACGGCCAGGGCAATGCCGGTGGTCGCCCCGGACAGCGGGCTGGCGAGGTAGGCGATGGCCGCGGCCACCTCGGCCGCGGAGACCAGGCGGCCCATCGGCTGGCGCGCCGCCAGGGCGGAGCGCTCCGCCGCTGGATCGGGCGACGCGTCAAGCAGGCGCGACACCCAAGGCGTGTCGGCGGTCCCCGGATTGACGCAGGCCACCCGGATCCCGTCGGCGACGTAATCCGCGGCCATCGCGAGGGTCAGCGAGTAGACCGCGCCCTTGGTCGCGGAATACAGGGCGCGCTGTGGCAGACCGGCGCTGGCCACGATGGAACAGGTGTTGACGATGACCGCGGCGCCCCGCCGCTGCGCCGCGCGGCGCAGGTGCGGGAGTGCGGCGCGGCTGGTGCGGACCATGCCGAACACGTTCACGTCGAAGACCCGCCGCCACTCCTCGTCGTCGTTGTCCTCCACCGTGCCGATCGCGCCGACGCCCGCGTTGTTCACCAGGATGTCGATGCCGCCCAGCGTGGTGGCCGCCGCGCCGACCGCGGCCCGCACCGTGTCGTCGTCGGTCACGTCGGCGATGACCGCGTCGAGGGCGCTGACCTGTCCGACTGCACCTCCCCGGGGATTGTCCCGGTCCAGGATCGTGACCCGCGCCCCCCGGGCCGCCAGGTGCTGGGCGGTGGCCAGCCCGATGCCCGAGGCGCCGCCGGTGACGAGGGCGGTGAGCCCGTCGAACTCTGCTGCGGTCATGGGCAGGCCTCCGCATCGTGGTGGCAGGCGCGAGGGAACAGACATCCGATGTATAGCGGACGACCAGGCCGACCGTCCACCCGGCCGGTGGTCCGAGCGCGCCGGCCGCGCCGCAAGCCGGCCGGCGCCAGGCCAGCCAGGTCCTGACCGGCCGGCCAAGCAGTCACCTGACCTGGCCGGAATGGGCCGCCAAGAGGTCAGACCTGCTCGGAAGGGCCGGAACCGCGACCGTTACCATGGGCGGACCCGGGCCTCGTCCGTCCGGGCCCCCGACCGCCGGAAGGGCCCATGCGGATCGCACTGTTTGTGACCTGCCTGGCCGACACGCTGTTCCCCGAGGCCGGCCAGGCCGTGGTGACATTGCTGGAGCGGCTGGGCCACGACGTGGCCTTCCCGATGGACCAGTCATGCTGCGGGCAGATGCACCTGAATTCCGGGTACCGGCGTGAGGCGGTGCCCATGGTGACCGGCTTTACTGAAGCGTTCGGGAAATTCGATGCGATTGTCACGCCCTCGGCGTCCTGCGCGGCCATGGTGCGCGAGTATCACCCGGCGCTCGCGGCCAGCACCGGTGACCGCGCACTCGCCCGGGAGGCCGAGCGGATCGCGCCCCGGGTGCACGAGCTGTCGGGGCTGCTCGTAAACGTGTTGGGGGTTACCGACGTGGGCGCGTACTTCCCGCACCGGGTGACCTATCACCCCAGCTGTCACTCGCTGCGGATGATGCGGGTCGGCGACGCGCCGCTGCGGCTGCTCCGCGCCGTGCGCGGGATCGACCTGGTCGATCTGCCGGACGACGAGACCTGCTGCGGTTTCGGCGGCACGTTCTCGCTGAAGAACCCGGACGTGTCGGCGGCGATGTGCGCGGACAAGGTCGCCGCCGTGCTGCAGACCGGTGCCGAGGTGCTCTGCTCCTCCGACAGCTCGTGCCTCATGCACGTCGGCGGGGCGCTGGCCCGCCAGCGGACGGGGGTCGCCACCATGCATCTGGCCGAGATCCTGGCCAGCACCGATGCCGTCGACGCCGGGCGGCGAGCGGGGGGGCGCGCATGAGCATGCCGACCTACCTCGGCATGCCGGCCTTTCCCGAGGCCGCCGCCGCGGCCCTGCAGGACTCCCAGTTGCGCCGCAACCTGGCCCATGCCACCGGCGCCATCCGGGTGAAGCGGGCGGCGGCTGTCGCGGAGCTGGCCGACTGGCCGGAGTTGCGCGCCGCGGCCAAGGCGATCAAGGATCACACCCTGGCCAACCTGGACGTCTACCTGACCCGCCTGGAGGAGCGGGTGGTCAGCGCGGGCGGCCAGGTGCACTGGGCGGCCGATGCCGAAGAGGCGAACGCCATCGTGGTTTCCCTGGTGCAGGCCGCGGGAGCTGACCAGGTGGTCAAGGTGAAGTCCATGGTCACCCAGGAGACCGGCCTCAACGAGGCGCTGGCCGCCGAGCACATCCACGCGCTCGAGACTGACCTGGCCGAGCTCATCGTCCAGCTGGATGGGGACCGGCCCAGCCACATCCTGGTGCCGGCCATTCACCGCAACCGCGCCGAGATCAAGGACATCTTCCTCCGGGACATGCCAGGTGCACCGGCCGATCTCACCGACCAGCCGTCGGACCTCGCCGCGGCGGCCCGGTCTTACCTGCGGCGAGCGTTCCTGCAGGCGACGGTCGGGATCTCGGGAGCGAACTTCGCCATCGCCGATACCGGCACGCTGGTCGTCGTCGAATCCGAGGGCAACGGCCGGATGTGCCTGACGCTGCCCGAGACGCTGATCTCCGTGGTGGGCATCGAGAAGGTGCTGCCGTCCTGGCGTGACCTGGAGGTGTTCCTCGCGCTGCTGCCCCGCTCGTCCACCGCGGAGCGGATGAACCCCTATACCTCGACGTGGACCGGCGTGACCCCCGGCGACGGCCCGCAGGCGTTCCATCTCGTGCTGCTCGACAACGGCCGGACCGGCGCGCTCGCGGATGCCACCGGCCGCCAGGCGCTGCGCTGCATCCGCTGCTCGGCCTGCCTGAACGTGTGCCCGGTGTACGAGCGGACCGGCGGGCACGCCTACGGCTCGCCCTACCCGGGGCCGATCGGCGCGATTCTCACCCCGCTGCTGCGCGGTGTCACCTCGCCGATCGACGCTTCGCTGCCGTACGCCTCCAGCCTGTGCGGCGCCTGCTACGACGTCTGCCCGGTGGCGATCAACATCCCCGAGGCGCTGATCTACCTGCGCGGGAAAGCGGTCGATGTGAAACGACACGGTTTTCCTCGCCCCGAACGTATAGCCATGGGTGCTGCCGCATGGACCTTGCGATCCCCTCGGCGGCTAGGCGTGGCGCAGCGTGTGGTGTCGGGCAGCCGGAGGTTCGTGGGCCGCCGCGGCTGGATCCGGCGGCTGCCGCCGCCGCTCAGCGCGTGGACGCAGACCCGGGACGCGCCGGCGCCGCCGCCCGAGTCGTTCCGCGCCTGGTGGGCCAGGACCAGGGGAGACAAGGAATGACCGACCAGCCAATGATGGGTCGGGGTTCCCGGGAGCAGGTGCTGCGCCGGGTCCGCGCGGCGATCCAGGACGGCGCGGCCGGGCCTGTCGGCTCGCCGGACGCAGCCGGGGACGGGCCGGGAGCCGGGGCCGGGCCGGGAGCCGGGGCCGGGCCGGGAGCCGGCAGCGGACCGAGAGCCGGGAGCGGACCGGGAGCCGGGGCCGGGGACGCTGACCGGGAACGACGCGCCGATGCGGAGTACGCCGCTTTGCCACGCGAGTACCTGGCCGCCCATCACGAGCCCGATGCCCACGACATCGTCGCCCTCTTCGCCGAGCGGGCCGCCGACTATCGGGCGGTGGTCGAGCGGGTTCCGGCCAGCATGCTGCCTGACGCAGTCGCCCGGATACTCGCCGAGCGGGCCGCATCGAACGTGGCTCTGGGGGCCGAGGAGGGGGCTGTAGAGGCGGACGAGGCCGTTGTGACTGCTGGGACGGGAGATGGCGCTCCTAGGGCGCAGTTTGTCGTTCCGCGGGGGCTTCCGGCGGACTGGCTGACCCGGTGCGCCGAGGAGTGCCCGGGTGCCGCGCTCATCGTCGACGATCCGCCACTGGCCACCGCAGTCCTTAACGCTGCCGCGGGCGTGGTGACCGGGTGCGCCGTCGCGATCGCCGAGACCGGGACCATCGTGCTGGACCACGGCCCGGGCCAGGGCCGCCGCGCGATCACCTTGGTGCCTGACTTCCACCTTGTCGTGGTCACGCATGACCAAGTGGCGGCCGACCTCCCCGGTGCCTTCGCCAGGCTGGATCCGGTCCGGCCGCACACGCTGATCTCTGGCCCCTCGGCCACGAGCGACATCGAACTGGTCCGGGTCGAGGGCGTGCATGGCCCGCGCACCCTGCACGTGCTTATCGCCGACCCCGGCTAAGCGCCCGGCTACGTATCTCAGGCCGGGGGGCTGACGTAGCCGATGGTCAGCAAGCGCAGCATGCCGCTCAGTGTGCCGCACGCATCGCCTCGGACCGGGTGCCGCTGGCCCGATCAGGACGTCCCGCAGTTCGGGCATAGGCCGAACATCTCGACTGTGTGGTCCACCGCGGTGAAGCCAGCCTCGGCAGCGACCTGCTCGGCCCAGCGCTCCACGACGCGTCCCTCGACCTCGACGCTGCGCCCGCATTGGCGGCAGGTCAAGTGGTGGTGGTGCACGTGGCTGGCGCACCGGCGGTAGAGCGTCTCACCGCTGGCGTCCCGGATGGTGTCGACCCGGCCGTCCTCGCTCAGGACCTGAAGGTGCCGGTAAACGGTGGTGAGACCGATGTGCTCGCCCCGGCGGCGCAGCTCGGCATGGATCTGCTGGGCGCTGCAGAAACCGGGCAGGCCGTCGAGCGCCCCGGAAAGAGCCTCCGCCTGGCGAGTGCCGCGTACCCGCGTGCCGCTCAGCGGGGGCTTCGCGGGCGCCGGGGTCATCACACCCGCACATTAGCAGTCGCCCGAAGGTGTTTCCCCGCCCAGAGCCTGGCGCTCACGCACGTGTCCCAGGCGCCTTCGGTCAAGATGGAGGTATGGCACAGCGACTAAAGGACGCCACCAGCCCCTACCTTCTGCAGCACGCCGGCAACCCGGTGGACTGGTGGCCCTGGGGCGACGCCGCCTTCACGGAGGCACGGGCGCGCGACGTTCCCGTTCTGCTATCTGTGGGTTATTCGGCTTGTCATTGGTGCCATGTGATGGCGCACGAGTCGTTTGAGGACACACCGACCGCGGCCCTGATGAACGAGAACCTCGTCGCGATCAAGGTAGACCGCGAGGAGCGCCCCGATGTGGACGCCGTGTACATGACCGCGACGCAGGCGATGACCGGTCAGGGCGGCTGGCCCATGACGGTCTTCATGACACCGGACCGCGAGCCTTTCTTCTGCGGGACCTATTTCCCGCGCGAGCAGTTCCAGCGCCTGGTCGCGGGGGTGGCGAAGGCCTGGCGGGAGGATCGCGGCAACGTCACCGATCAGGCCCAGCGGATCGCCGCCGCGCTGGCCGAGCGCGCGGCGCCGTGGGGCGGGGCGGCCGACCCGCCGGACGCGGCGGGCCTGCGGGATGCGTGCGATCAGGCCGTTACCGGGCTGGCCACCGACTACGACGCGGTGCGCGGCGGCTTCGGGGGAGCGCCGAAGTTCCCGCCCTCGATGGTGCTGGAGTTCCTGCTCCGGCACTCCGAGCGGGTCCCGGAGGCCGGCGAGCCGGCGCTGGCGATGGCCGCCTTCACCGCCGGTGCGATGGCCAGCGGCGGCATGTACGACCAGCTAGGCGGGGGATTCGCGCGCTACTCGGTGGACGCGGGGTGGGTGGTGCCACATTTCGAGAAGATGCTCTACGACAACGCCCTGCTCGCCCGGGTATACGCGCACCTGTGGCGGCGCACCGGCTCGCCGCTGGCCCGCCGGGTGGCGCGGGAGACCTGCGCCTGGATGATCAGGGATCTGGGCACGGCCGACGGCGGCTTCGCCTCGGCGCTGGATGCCGACAGCGACGGCGAGGAGGGGCTCTTCTACACCTGGACCCCCGCGGAACTGACCGACGCGCTCGCCGCGCCCGACGGGCAGTACGCGGCGGAGGTGTTCGGCGTCACCGAGGCCGGCACGTTCGAGGGCGGGCGCTCGGTGCTGCGACTGCTAGCCGAACCCGACGACACCGGGCGCTTTGCGCGCGTTAGGGAAATTCTTCTGGCCAAACGGAACCAGCGGGTAGCTCCCGCACGTGATGACAAAGTAGTAGCCGCATGGAACGGACTGGCCATCGCGGCGCTCGCCGAAGTGGGATTGCTGCTTGAGGAGCCCGGATTCGTGACTGCAGCCCAGGATGCGGCCGGCTTGCTGGCCGGGGTGCAGCTGAGCGGGGGCCGGATCGCCCGGACCTCGCGGGATGGCGTTGCCGGGCCCAGCGCTGGTGTGCTTGAGGACTACGCGTGCGTGGCCGAGGGCTTCCTGGCTCTTTCCGGGGTGACCGGGGACCATGGCTGGGTGGATCTGGCCGGGGAATTGCTGGACGTGGTGCTGGACCGGTTCGCCGATGGGGCCGGCGGTTTCTACGACACCGCGGACGACGGCGAGCCGCTGGTTTACCGGCCCGCCGACCCGGCGGACGGCCCTGCCCCGTCCGGCGCCTTCGCGGCCGCCGGCGCGCTGCTCAGTTATGCGGCACTGACCGGGTCAGCGCGGCACCGGGAGGCGGCGGTGGCTGCCCTCGGAGTGCTCCCGCCGATCGCGACCCGGTTCCCGCGCGCCGCGGGCTGGGGCCTGGCGGTGGCCGAGGCGATCATCTCGGGTCCGGCCGAGATCGCCGTGGTCGGGCCGCCTGGGGACGCCCGGACCGGCGCGTTGCATGTGACCGCCCTGCGGGCGGCGCCGCCCGGGGCAGTGATCGCGCTCGGCGATGGCGGGCAGACCAGGGGTGGTCCGGCTGATGGAGGGCCGCTGACCAGCAGAAGTCCAGTTGATGGAGGGCTGGCCGGCAGTGGTCCGGCTGATGGAGGGCCGCTGCCCAGCAGAAGTCCAGTCGATGGCGGGCTGGCCGGCAGTGGTCCGGTTGATGGGATGCTGGCTAGTGTGGCGAGCATTCCGCTGCTTGCGGGCCGGAGCCTGGTGAACGGTTCACCGGCCGCCTATGTGTGCCGGGACTTCACCTGCCTGGTCCCGGTCACCGAGCCAGCCGCGCTGCGGGAAGCATTGGGTTATCCGGTATAAGGGGCTGGGTGTGGGTATAGAGGCCTGCGTGACATCTCGGGCGCCAGCGTTGGCCCCGGCGCGCGCCTGGATGCGCCGTGCGGCACCTGTGGGCTGCGCGGCGCTCGCCCTTCTCGCCATGGGCGCCGCCTGGCCCTCGTCGGCGGGCCGGGCGGCCCAGCGGGGCGCCACCCCCGCGGGGCATGGCTCGGTCCTGGACAGTTCGGCCACGATGATGCTGCCCGCCCCCGGGGGGTCCTTGCCTGCGCAGCCGCCCGGTGCTAAGCCGCTGGGCAAGCTGCTGCACGCGGACGTGCTGGTGATCTCGCGCCAGTCGCTGGCCGCGCGCAGTGACGCCGCCGTACGGCGGGTACCGGGTGTGGTGGCGGCCGGGTTGGTGGATGCCGCCCGGATCCAGGTCAACGGGAAGTTCGCCGTCTCCTACACCATGGGCCGCCTGGACAAGCTGCCGCTTGGTGGCACGGTGCGCGTGGCCGGGCGGAAGGTGGAATCCCTGCGCGTCGGCGGGTTCGGCACCGTGGGCATCGGCGGCGTGGACGCGGTTGTCTCCACCGCGGTGGCCCGTTCGCTCGGCTTCCCGGCCGGCAACGCGCTCGTGGTCAGCGCGCCGCACGCCACGATGGCGACGCTGGTCGCGCACATCAAGTCGGTTGTGCCGAAGGGGACCCTGGTCGAACCGCTGGTGGCGTCTACTACTGCCCGTCCGGGCGTGGCGGGGGCGGCCGCCGGGAGTGCGTCAGCGCCACCTTCCGGCACTGCCTCAGCGCCAGCCTCCGGGACTGGGCCGGCTTCCGGCACCGGGCTCACCAGCGTTCAGCTCACCGCCATGCTGAATGCCGCCGTGAGCAGGCTCGGCATGCCTTACGTCTGGGGGGCGGCCGGGCCGACGTCATTTGACTGCTCTGGCCTGGTGAAGTGGTCCTTCGCCCAGGCGGGCGTCGTGATGCCGCGGGTCGCCGCAGATCAGGCGCGTACCGGGCCGGCGATCTTGCTCAGCCAGGCCCGGCCCGGCGACCTGCTCTTTTACCACACCGACCCGACCGCGCCCAATTACATCTCGCACGTCACCATCTACCTGGGCCGGGGCTGGATGATCCAGGCGCCGCAACCAGGCGAGAACGTCCAGGTCGTGCCGGTCGCCATGGGCAGCGAGTTCGCCGGTGTGGTCCGGGTGTCACCGGCGATCGCCGCCGCCGTGGCCGGGTCCCCGATGAGCTGACCCAGCCCGGATTGCTGCCGCGGTGGCCTGGCTCGTTTACGGGATCGTCGGCGGGCGAATCTGTGGTTTGGCGGTGCTTGCTGTCGGGAGGCAAGTGCGTAATCTTTATTACATGAGCACTGCCAAAGAAGAAGCGGGCAGCCCGACCGAGCAACTGCGCGCCTGGTTCGTCGGCCGCATGCCTGATGGCTGGTTCGCCGAGGCGCCGGACGTGCGGCTGGACCGGGAAGAGATCACGGTGGTCGGTCATCTCGAGGACCCGGGAACCGAGCCGGACACGGCTGAGGCAGAGCGCGCGGCAGCAGCGGACGGCCGTGCCCGCAAGTTCCGTGAGGAGACCCGTGAGCACCGGGTCGAGATCGCCCGGGAGGCGGAACTCAGATTCGGCCGGAAGGTGTCATGGGGCGTCATCTGCGGCGACCGGAAGGTGATGTTCACCACAGTGTCAGTACCGGTGATGACCCGGCTCCGCCAGTCTGAGCGCCGGGTGCTCGACACCCTCGTGGACGCCGGGGTGGCCCGCAGCCGCAGTGATGCACTGGCCTGGTGCGTCCGGCTGGTCGGGGAGCATGAGGACACCTGGCTGGCTCAGCTGAGGGAAGCGCTGCGCCGGGTCGAGGAGGTCCGGGCCGTGGGCCCCCAGGCGTGACCAGCGCGGAAATAAACGGATAAAGGGTTTATACCAAAGGTCTAAACCATTCCGGGGGAAAGCTCCGCCTCTTCGGTTCCTCGGCCCGCTCCGGGCTTTCCCGCCTACCTTCGAGAGCGGGAATTCGCGCTCGCCCGGGCCCTGCCAGCGGGTACTCTGGCCATCGCCCGGATCACCTTCCTGGCTTGTTCCCGGCCGCCTCAACCGAGGATTCGCAGAACGCCGAGGCGGGCCACATTTAATCCGGCCATGCCGGGGTACACTCCCCAAATCCCGCATGTACTGAGCGCAGATGCCTGTGTGTCATGGCGGGTGAACCCGGGCGAAGCGTGCGTTAGGCGCGCCTAAGAGGAGGAGCGATCGTGGCGCATCAGGTAAACGCGGCGGCGGTGGAGTGGAATCCGACCGCGGAGCGTCTCCGCGAGCTGGCGGAGAAAATGCCGAACTCATCGGTCACTGAGTTCGGCAATGTGGCAGTGAAAGCTCGCGTGGACTCCCGCAGCACCCGGTCGACCTACCTCGTGGAGGACTCGACCAATGCGACCAAAAAAACGATCACGCGCGCGGAATCTGACCGGCTGGCGGCGGCGCAGGACGCTTACATGGCCGGCAGCCACCTGGTAGTCGTGGACGGCTACATCGGCTCCGACCCAGCGTTCCGCACCAGGGCGAGGTTGATCATGGAGGCGGCCAACGCAAACGTGGCCGGCATGCAGCAGCAGCTCTACTACCCGGTGGAGGCGGACTACGACCCCGCTACCTGGGAACCGGATACGACGGTCATCTACACGCCCAACCTCCCCGCGCCCGGCTACCCCGATGACCGGGTCATTGTGGTGGACCTGAAGAGCAACATCACCCGCGTGCTCAACTCGGACTACTTCGGTGAGTCCAAGAAGGGCGGCCTGCGGATGTGGAACAACATCGTGTTCAACCGCGGCGGCCTGGCGCTGCATGCCGGCTGCAAGGTGATCCCGGTGGACGGGACGCCCACGACCGTTCTCATCGTGGGCCTCTCCGGAACGGGCAAGACCACGACGACGTTCACCACGCAGTTGGGCAGCAAGCCCGCCCAGGATGACTTCGTCGCGCTGATGCCCGGCGGCCGGGTCTACGCGACCGAGAACGGGTGCTTCGCCAAGACGTTCGGGCTTGACCCCAAGTTCGAGCCCGCGATCTATTACGCCACCACCAAGCCGGACGCCTACCTCGAGAACGTGTCGGTGGACGCCAGCGGCGCGGTGGACTTCTTCGATACCTCCTACACCAAGAACGGCCGCACCACCTGGCCATTCTCCTACGTGGACCCCTGGCCCGCCGACCAGGTGCCGCCGGCTGAGTTCCTGCTCATCCTGAACCGGAACGAGAACATCGTCCCCGGCGTGGCCCGCCTGGACCGCGCCCAGGCCGCCGCCTACTTCATGCTCGGTGAGACCACCGGCACCTCGGCCGGAGGCAAGGACGAGGAGGGCAAGTTCCTGCGCGTCCCCGGGACCAACCCGTTCTTCCCGCGCGACATGGCCGACATGGGCAACCGGATGCTGGAACTGCTGGACAGCCGCGAACTCAAGGTGTATGTGCTCAACACCGGCCGGGTAGGCGGCGGGGACGATCACCCTGGCTCGAAGAAGGTCACCATCCCGTTCTCCTCAGCGATCGTGCAGGCGATCGTCGAGGACACCATCGCGTGGACGGAGGACCCCGACTTCGGGTACGAGATCGCCGTGTCCGTGCCCGGCGTCGACGATGCCGAGATCATCCAGCCCCGCAGGCTCTACGAGCGCCAGGGGCGCCTCGGGGAGTACGACGCGATGGTCGCCCGGCTGAAACGTGAGCGCAAGGAATACCTCGGCTCCTTCGCCGGGCTTGACGAGGCCATCGTGAAGGCGATCGGCTGAGCTGCTGCCCGGCTGTGCCGGGCCCGCTCGCCGGTCAGGCGGGCGGGCCCGGCGCGTGGCACGTGGCTGCGGCGCCCCCCGTGCCGAGCGGCTGAACGACGGACTAACGTCGTGTATACATGTGATTACATTTAGTAGTCGTGGCGAGCCAGTCCGGCGGACCGTCGCGACCTCAGCCCGAACTGGTGAGATTCTTGGATACGGTGCTGAGAGGTGATCCGGCTGTGGCAGGATCGCCAGCCGCTCATACCACGCCCGCCGGGCGGGAGCAGGATCTCTCGGCGGCCCGCTGGCTGGGCCGGGCGGGCCTGCTGCGGAATAACAGCTGAGGAAGGGTGCAGATGGGGTTTCGCGATCTCGTCTACCGGCTGTATGAGCACAGGCTGGAGGCGTCCCTCTCCCCGCGCACGATTCCCAGGCACGTCGGGGTAATCCTCGACGGCAACCGCAGGTGGGCGCGCTCGGCGGGCCTCGCTGATGTCAGCGACGGCCACCAGAAAGGCGCGGATCACATCTTCGAACTGCTCGGCTGGTGCCGTCAGGCCGGAGTCGAAGTGGTCACGCTCTGGCTGCTCTCCACCGACAACCTGGCCCGTCCGCCGGCCGAGCTCGCGACCCTCCTCCGGATCATCGAGGGCACCGTCCAGGGCCTCGTCACGCAGGGCTGGAACGTCAACCCGGTGGGAGCCCTGGACCTGCTGCCCGCGGAAACAGCGCAGGTGCTCAAGGACGCGGGGGAGGCCACCGCCGGCCACCCCGGGCTGATGGTCAACGTGGCGGTCGGCTACGGGGGCAGGCAGGAGATCGCGGACGCGGTCCGCTCGCTGCTGCACGACCACGCCACCAAGGGGACCAGCATCGAGGAACTCGCCGAGATCCTCGACATCGAGCACATCGCCGATC
>WNFG01003918.1_pt1 | contig 19672 bp, 19 predicted proteins | sample 5400431 | NCBI WGS metagenome assembly WNFG01 (sample SAMN13153346, study PRJNA577476) | soil metagenome | isolation source: 120 cm saprolite under Douglas fir tree site 2 hole 3 replicate 2 | place: USA:California | collected 2015-04-18 | reverse complement strand
GCCCGCGCCACACGCGCGCGACAGCTTTCGACTGCGCTCTGCTACCACCTCAAGTGCAGGCGGACAAGAGTGTCCGCCCCACACGTGCAACAGCAGATTCCCTTCGGCGTTGCTCAGGGCAGGCTCTCGGGACTGAAGTCCCCCGGAATGACAATTTAAAAGCGGCTTATAGCGCGGCTGGAAGCCGGGTCATCACCGCTCGTGCTCTGTGCCAGTTGCGTTGGAGTTTAGGTGTGTGCGTGGTATACGCCTAGTGGGTGATGGCGAGGAGTGCAGAGATCCTTCGGTTGTCCATCGTTCCGCTTCGCGGCACGATGGACGCCCTCAGGATGACAGTTGGGCGGGTGGCCCGGGCTAAGCGGCGTGACGTGGGGCCGATCGAGATTGGGTCGCAGACAATCCCCGCCCAAGCGAAGCTTGAACGGGGCACCCCTCGAGAGTAGTGGGACACTTAAGCGTAACCATCCTCAGTAGTTCTTCGGCTGGATCATGCTGAACCGATTCCCGAACGGGTCTTTAAACATCGCTTCCACGCCGTCTAGCTGATCTTTCCATTTTTATGTTGCGAGAGCCCGGGGGCTAAAGCTCCGCTCGGTTTTAGGGCGTTTGACGCGGGCCTGGAAGGCCCGCTCTTCCACGGTGGTGCAGGCTTTCGCATTTAGCAAGCTGGAGCAACGGTACGCGGGCGAGGGCGCCCGCGCCACAGGAGCAACAGCAGAGTCCCTTCGGCGTTGCTCAGGGCAGGCTTAAAAACGGTGGACGCATAGTGGGTGCTGGCGAGAAGTGCATAGATCCTAGCTCCCTCGACTACGCTCGGGATTTCGGCAGCGGGCTCAGACGCCCGCTGAACGCCTCAACTTCGGGCGCCCATCGCGATGCTTCGCAGCACGATGGACGCCCTCAGGATGACAGTTGTGTAGGGCCGATGGTTTTATATGCCAAGTCTTCGTGATGCCGATTCCCTTGGGGTCGGACTCCGCGATTCCGGGGGCTTTAGAGACTGTGTCACAACTTGCTTGTATTCTCCTCGTCTCTGTACCTGGTCAGAGTTGGGGATCCGCGATGGCCAACTCCCCGCAACTGCCCGGTCGAACTCTCAACTCTGCACTCGGTGGTAATGGGTTAAGTTATAGCTGAGCGCAGCTAGCACCAGTTCCACGGTCACGTTGGCCAGTCCGCGACGCAGGAATTGCCGCATCCCGCGTTGTTCTTTCAAGGTCCCAATGACCGGTTCCACCATGGCCTTGCGCTGCTGATATAGCTTTCGTCCGCTGGCACTACGGAGCTTCTGCCGCATGCGCCGGGTCTCCCGGTGTCGCACCGGCGGGGTGCGCCGCGCCGCTTGCCCGGTGTTTAGTTTTTCGAATCCGGAACATAGCCGTCTATCCCTTGGGCCCGCAGTTGATCCAGGTTCTCCCCACTATAAAATCCGCTGTCGGCCAGCACCTTCTCGGCACGCGCCCCGCATTGCCGCTCCACCTCCGCTACCATGGGCAGCAACGCAGCATTGTCGGTGGCGTTCTGGGTCACCCGTACCGCCACAATGAAATGATCTTCACTCACCGCAACCTCTCCGTTGTAGCCCAAACGAAATTTTCCGCCCCGCTCCCGCAGAAACCGCGCATCCCCATCGGTCTGCGATTGCTTCCCCGGTTTTTCTTCTTTCCCGGGCCCGGCTTTCACCTGCTGCCGCAGCCGCTCGGCTTGCTCCGGGCTGAGTTCCAGCGCCGGCTCTTGATCCGGATCCTCCGTCTCCATCTCCTGCCGCCAGCGCCGCACCTGCCCCCGGTCTCGTTTCACCAGCCGGTCCGGCGAGGCGTTGGCCTTGATGCGCGTCGAATCAATCGCCACTCGCCCCAGCCGCGCCATCCCCGCCTGCCGCGCCCAGCCCAGCCCCTGCGTGAACAACTCTTCGATCGCTTCCCCATGCCGCCGCAAAAACTCGCTCAACGTCTTATGATCCGGTCTGGCTCCGCCCGCCAGAAAGCGGAATCCCAAGTCTTCCTGAATCCGCCGTTCCAATTTCCGCGTCGAGCCCACGTTCACCGCAAACCCGTATAACCACACCTTCAACATCATCCGCGGGGGGTACGCCTTCTGCCCTTCTTCGCTATAGGCAGCATCGAACCGGCTCAAATCTTGTCCTTCGATCACTTCATGGATCAAGAAACACAAGTGCCCCTTCGGCAACTCATCTCGCACGTGACGCGGCAACAACTCGGCTTGCTCCGGTGAATACGCAAAGTAGTTTGGCATACCTCTTCTTCGCCCATTTCTCACTCTAGTTCAAGTCCTTAGTTGTGACACAGCCTCTAAAGCCCCGCTCGTTTAGGGCGCTTGACGCGGGCCTGGAAGGCCCGCTCTTCCACGGTGGTGCAAGCTTTCGCGTTTTGCAAACTGGAGCAACGTTACGCGGGCGAGGGCGCCCGCGCCACACGCATGGCCGGTCTTTCATCTCGGTTCCTTCTGCAACGGAGGCTCCCCTACCAGCGCCCACATGCGGATTTCGCCGAGTTTCTGCGCCGCACAGGCAGTGGCGAACTCAGTTTTTCCCTCTGACGACTCCTGGCAATACCCCACCGCTATTTTTCCCGCAGCATCCGTGAGCAGCAGCGGCTCTGACTGCAACCAGCTCTCGCCCGCATACTCCTCACTGTGCATTGCCGGGATATCTTCTGCTGAGTGCCACTGCAATATAGTGGTGCCTAAGGCCGGCTTCTTGTCTGCCATGAGATCTCCTCTCCCTTATCTGTGCTTCGTCGCTCGCCGTGAAGCTTTCGATCTACTCTTGCTGCTCACTCTGTGCGTTGTTGCCGGTGGCGTGTCTTCTTTTTTCTCTTCAGCCATTTCCATTGCCATGGCTTCGTCTCTAGTGAGGCGTCCGCGCAAAATCCCGACCAGTGGCGGGAGTCCCCTCTTGCGGCGCTCTTCCTCGCGCCGCTCGACCTCGAAATACACGTCGTCGGGATCGCCGATGCTCTTCTCGTAAGCCCGTTTTTGCTTCCAGAATTGGAATGACTCTTTGCTCTCCATCTGGTCCATGATGTCAGCTACGTCCTGACTGGCTTCCGCCCGTAGATGTTCGATTTCCACCTGATAGGCGCGGAACTGTTTCTTGTTTATGCCGGGCGATTTGCGGATGCGCTCCAGAATTTCCACGGTCTCGTGCAGGTTGCGGTTGAGCTGGTATAGGTGCTCGTAAATAGGAAATCGCATGTGTAATCTTTCTGCGATGCATGGTCGCGGCGAGACGAATCACGTAGGAGCGGAGCCTGTCCTGAACGAAGTCGAAGGATGCCCTCACCTGCCCCGCCGAGCGCAAGCCCGGCTGTTTTCAAAGCACACCAATCCCGCGGCGCGCCTCAGCATTCAATTTGCGTAGGGAATAGACGGGTCTACCGCCAGGGAGGCGGATTCGCTATATACAACAAAGCGGTCGATTGCGGCCTGCCTCGATGTAGCCAATGAAGATGCGGTGAATGAAGCTGTGACGGGCGACCTTGCGCGTCAAGTAGGAAAAAGCTAGGGTGTGGGACAGCCATCGTTGCCTACTCCTTATCTACGTTAGGTGATGCTGGTTAGGGGCGCGTTCGGTGCTGTTTACACCGGCGCGTCCCGTTCTTCGGACGCATGTGCAGCTTCTCTCGGTTTGCATCTGCCGTCAACATCACGAATAGACGCAGAGACCTTTGTGCCGGATGAGAAGAACTGATGTGGTTGCAGCACCGTGCTATGCTTCACAATGCAGCTCCATGCCAACACCGCGAAGGCGAGTTATATATGATTACCCGGCTCCCACTCGATCCTGAAAAACTGGTGGCGGCCATGTTGTACGTTACCTCTCGTGTAAGTGATCCCACCAAGTTCAAAATAGGAAAGATTATCTTTCTTGGCGATTTCGTTCATGTCGCCAAGTACGGTAGGGCGATTGTTGGCGGACGCTATTGTGCCTTACCCAATGGTCCAGTTCCATCTGAAGTCCTCGACCTCTTGAATGGACTTATCAGCGGCGACATTGCGCCGGAATTCTGGGGCACGGGGATAGAGACCGCGCTTCAAGTGAGTGGGGATCCCTATCCAACTTTCATGCCGAAAGCAAAGCCTGACATGTCCATGTTGTCGGTGTCGGACGTCGAGATCCTCGACAAAGTCATCGCCGAGTTCGGTAACTGGAACTTCCACAGGTTGGTTGAATTTACCCATTCCCTTCCTGCATATATGAAGGCCGCGGAAAGAGAGCCGGATTCCCGCAATCCGGCGATTGACTACGAGGATTTTTTTGAAGGCAATTCCTATGTTGTGCCAGGGACCAAGCAGGAGCTCCTAGAAAATTACGCCCTCAGCCGGGCTTTCCCTGAGCACCCACTTGCCGTTTAAGCCAGAAGAAATCCCGATCTTTTCTGTAATCAGGATTCCCGTCGTGCTGCTCGGACAGACCGTGCTCAAGCGGTTTGCCTTGATCTCACACATCGCAAAACATGCCTACGCGCTGAAAACCACATCCAGAACCGAAACCTTCGATCAAAACCCGGAGCGGCTGCAAGGAGTTGTGGTCTATGAGGCCGGTGAGTGTTCCTTGTTCAACAAACGCACGATCATTGATCCAAGAAATCAGTTTCCTATCTCATACGGGGCATTGATCCAGCATCACCGCAAGGGTTTGTATGAGCACTTTGGAGTTCTGCCGGCCGAGTTCAAGCAAAAATTGGTTAGCGCGATCCAAGTTTCCAAGGTGATCGAACCGAATCGAAAGCAGCGGCTGTTGGCGCAGCTGGACGGGTGTGAGTTTTTGCAACGCTGTCCTTAGGGTATTCGCGGCGGGTGGCCCGGGCTAAGCGGCGTGACGCGGGAGCGATCGAGATCGAATCGCAGACAATCCCCGCCCAAGCGGAGCTTGAACGGGGCACCCTCGAGAGTAGTGGGGCACTTAAGCGTCAGGGCAGTAGTTGAGTCTCATAAGTCCTACCTCAAAACCACTCTCAGTAGTTCTTCGGCTGGGTCATGCTGAACCGATTCCCGAATCTTTAAACATCGATTCCACGCAGTAGAGCTGATCTTTCCATCTTTTTTATGTTGCACGGGCCCGGGGGCTAAAGCCCCGCTCGTTTTAGGGCGGTGACGCGGGCCTGGAAGGCCCGCTCTTCCACGGTGGTGCGAGCTTTCGCATTTAGCAAGCTGGAGCAACGGTACGCGGGCGAGGGCGCCCGCGCCACACGCGCGGAACAGCTTTCGACTCCGCTGCCCTACACCTCAAGTGCAGGCGGACAAGAGTGTCCGCCCCACACGTGCAACAGCAGATCCCCTTCGGCGTTGCTCAGGGCAGGCTCTCGGGACTGAAGTCCCCCGGAATGACAAAGGGAGGGGCGTTTGTTCGGCACGGCTGGAAGCCGTGCCCTTCCCATTCTAATGTTGCGCGGGCCCGGGGCTAAAGCCCCGCTCGGTTTTAGGGCGCTTGACGTGGGCCTGGAAGGCCCGCTCTTCCACGGTGGTGCAGCTTTTCGCGTTTAGCGAGCTGGAGCAAGGTTACGCGGGCGAGGGCGCCCGCGCCACACGCGGCTGCGCCACACGCGGGTGTGCCCTCGTACCATCCTCAAGGGAGGGGCGGACAAGAGTGTCCGTCCCACACGAGTCTTGTGGTTTCATGGCATCAATTTGGGACTGAATCCAGGTTTTACGGAAATCTTGTCAAGGGGGTTTGGGCGAGTGATTTGGCGTAAGCTTTTCATTCGATGGCGACTATAGTTTCGGGAAAATGTCCCATTTACCCTGGCGAACGTGTCATACTAGATATATAAGGTGAAAAGAGGCGCGGCCCCACACGGCTGCGCCTTTTTTGTTTTTCTGCACAGATTTGTCTTTTTGTACTTACAGAAAGGTTGGTACTACTCCTGGTTACGAAAGAAACAAAGGGTTTAGATGCAGAGGTGTCGGCCGAGTCCGGGGTAAGCGAGTTAGGTCCGGGGTCAGGGTTGAGTGGAGGCGCTGCTTTGATGGACAACGGGATGGTCCGAATGTCACGACTGGATGGGCACGATTGGAGCGCCGTGATCCGCGAGATTCGAGCTTCAGCTTCCAACAAGACGATCACCAAAAGACGCATGAATTCGAAACGCATGGGAGAGCTTTCGGAAGCGGCGTTTTTGCTGAAAGCGCGGACGCTGGGATTGCTGGTGTCGAAGCCGTGGGGCGATAGCGAGAAGTATGACTTTGTTGTGGATTTCGATGGGGAGTTGTGGCGGGTGCAGGTTAAGTGCACTGGAGCGGTGCATGCGCGCGGCTACGAGGTGCAGGCGATTTACGGCGTTTATGGCAAGCGCAAGAAGGCATATACGGCGAAGGACATTGATGCGCTGGTGGTGCACATTCAGCCGCGTGATGTTTGGTATGTGATTCCAGTGCAGGCGTTCGCGCCGGCGAAGAATTTGCGGTTCTACCCGGATATTCGGTGTTGGTGCGCGCGGTGGGAGAAGTATCGGGAGGCGTGGAAGTTGTTGCGAGGGGACGGGGGTAAAGCGCGTCGCCACTGAAGTCGTGCCCTCCCCAGGTTCCTTCCTAAGTTCACGCGGGCGCGGCGCCCGCGCCACACGGGCAACAGCAGATTCCTTTGGGCTAAAGGCGTTTTTGCCGCAACTTCGTGCAGGGGTTTGGCATCAAGGTAGGATGCAGATCCTACTTCATGGGAGGAGCGGCCGAAAATGCTAGTCGCACAGGATGGTCTCGAAGTCCGGCAGGAACTGTTGCAGCGGCTGACCGAGGCTCGCGGTCGAACTGACGAACTTTTCGATATCGTAAGGGCCGAGGCTATTTATGATCGGCCGATTCCTGAGCGACATCGCATTGTTTTTTATCTTGGTCATCTTGAAGCTTTCGATTGGAATTTGATGCGAGAGCGTGTCCTTGGGGCTAAAGCGTTTTATCCGGAATTCGACAAATTATTTAATTTTGGCATCGATCCGGTGGGCGGAGGGCTGCCTTCCGATCAGCCCGAGGCTTGGCCTGCGGTAGCGGAGGTTCGCAAGTACGCGGGGAGAGTTCGCGAGAATCTCGATGCAGGACTTGGGGCGGTGCTGTCTTCGGAGTCGAAGTCTGGCGTCAGCGAGGAGTTTTCTACGAGGCAGCTTCTCAATGTGGCGGTTGAGCATCGGCTGATGCATGCGGAATGCTGCACCAGTTGCCGCTTCACCGCAAGATTTCGAAAGTGCGCGGGCTCGAGTTGGTCAGTGGTCGAGTTGAGCCGAAGATGGTTGAGATCCCGGCTGGGCCGGCGACGCTTGGACTTTCGCGCGCTGACACCGCGTTTGGTTGGGACAACGAGTACGAGGTGAATACGGCTTCCGTTCCGGCGTTTGCAATTGACCAGTACAAAGTTACGAACGGCCGCTATCTGGAATTTATTGCTGCCGGCGGTTATGACAATCGAGATTTGTGGAGTGACGCGGACTGGAATTGGAAGACAGAGAACGGCATCTCACATCCAGCTTTTTGGAAGCGCGTCAATCGTGAGTGGTACTACCGAACGATGTTTGATGAAGTTCCGCTGCCGCTTGAGTGGCCGGTTTATGTAAGTCATGCGGAGGCAACCGCGTATGCACGCTGGTTGGGACAGTCGTTGCCTAGTGAGGCGCAGTGGCATCGCGCGGCTTATGGTGGTCGCGAGGGAGCGGAAAGATCTTATCCGTGGGGAGTTGAGACGCCTGGTGCCAAGTTGGGGAACTTTGATTTTCAGCGGTGGGATCCGACGCCAGTTGGCGCGTTTCCTGCGGGCAAAAGTGATTTTGGCGTTGCCGAGTTGCTGGGGAACGGATGGGAGTGGACGTCCAGTTTGTTTGAACCTTTTCCTGGGTTCGAGCCGTTTTCGTTTTATCGCGGATACTCCGCGGACTTTTTTGACGGAAAACATTTTGTCATGAAAGGCGGGTCATCTCGCACCGCCGCGTGTATGCTGCGCCGCTCGTTTCGTAACTGGTTTCAACCACACTACCAGTATGTTTACGCTGGATTCCGCTGTGTGACCAATTAGGGGCCCAATGCAGACACATGCGATTACCGCTGATCTCATCTATGAATTCGCGGCAGATGTGCGCGCCGGACTCACTCAACCAAAGCAGAAAGAACTGCCTTCGAAATATTTGTATGACGACGTGGGGTCGGGACTGTTCGAGGTCATCAGCTTGCTTCCGGAGTATGGGCTGACGCGGGCGGACGAGCGACTTTTGCGAAGACACGCCAGGGACATTGTCGAGAGGCTGCCAACACCGGTGATCGTCGCCGAGTTGGGGAGCGGCAGCGGCAAGAAGACGCGGTGGATTCTGGAGGCACTTTGCCGCCGGCAGCAGACTTACTATTGTCCGATTGAAATTTCACCGGCCGCGCTCGCCATGGTTCATCGCGAACTCAGCGATCTGGATTCGATCAGCATCGTTGGTTTCGAGCGTGAGTACCTGGACGGTCTATTGGAAGTTGCTGCCCGCCGTGATGCGGATGAGCACTTGTTTGTGCTGTTTCTCGGAAGCACGATTGGAAACTTCGACCGGCCAGCCGGGACGAAGTTCTTGCGCGAAGTGCGCCGCATCCTGCAACCGGGTGATGCACTCTTATTAGGAACCGATCTGGAGAAGCCGATCTCTCAATTGATCGCGGCCTACGATGACCCGCTTGGGATCACGGCTGCTTTTAATTTGAATCTGCTGTCGCGCATCAATCGCGAACTGGACGGCGACTTTGACCTGCGGCAGTTCGAGCATGAAGCACGATTCAACGCCGAGGCACGCAGTGTGGAAATGCACATTCGCTCCAAGCGGAAACAAACAGTAGCTATTCGAGAGGCTATTCTCTCTGTCGAGTTTCAAGAGGGCGAGACAATCTGGACAGAAAGCAGTCATAAGTATTCTCGCCATGACTTGCTACGTATGGCGATGGCGACAGGCTTTCATTGTCAGGCACAGTGGATCGACGATGAATGGCCTTTCGCTGAAAACCTCTTCATTGCCGTGTGATCCGTCCCTTGCGCTGAGAAATTCAAAACTTCAGCCATGCAGAAGCGGTGGGGGTGCGTCAGATCTCGACTTTCTTCTGATGCTGGGCTGCTGTTGTCTCTCAAGGCACTTACGAGGCACGGGACGAGAGGAAAGCGTTCACCACATTTGTGCATCATGTTAGACTCGAATTCTCGCAAAAACTTTCAGGGGTTTACGCAATGTGGTCCGCGAAATTCGGCTTACCGCGGTGTTGTTGGTTGCTATTTTTCGTTCTACTCTTCATTGTTTTTACCGCTAATGCGATCGCACAGCAAAATCCTGCTGAGCCGGTGACGGATTCAACCAATTCTGCTGGGCAATCAAACGCGACTGCTCCTACTCCCTCAACCGACGCGCCGGCCGATAGCGATTCCTCATCGCTCAGATTAGGCGCGGGCGATCTGGTGGAGTTCAATGTATACGGCGTTCCGGAGCTGTCGACCAAGGCACGGGTAGGCAACACGGGCGATGTATATTTGCCGCTGATCGGTTACGTACACGTCGCCGATCTGACTTTGGAGGAGGCTCAGGCTTTACTTGAAAAACGGCTTTCCGATGGTGGATTTGTGAAGAATCCACATGTGACTATGTTTATCGACGAGTATGCATCGCAAGGGATCACCGTAATAGGCGAGGTGGCCCGTCCGGGAATCTATCCGGTGCTTGGAGACCGCCGTCTCTTTGATGTGCTGTCAGCGGCTGGAGGACTTAGCGACAAGGCGGGCAGAAACATCACCATTACCCACCGAAACAGCCCCGATCATCCTAAGATGGTTCATCTTTCCCAGCATCTCGAGCGAGGCACCGGAGAAAACGTGGACGTTACGCCCGGAGACACGATCGTAGTGGCGCGAGCAGGTGTGGTTTACGTAGTGGGCGATGTGGGGAGACCGAGCGGATTTCTCATGGACAGCGACAGCATCACCGTGCTTCAGGCAATCGCCATGGCGGGCGGGACTACCAAGACGGCCAAACTTAATGGCAGCCGAATCATCCGCAAGACGGCACAGGGCGCACAAGAAACGCCTATTCAGTTGAAGAAGATTATGCAAGCCAAGGCGCCGGATCTGACCATGCAAGCAGACGATATTCTGTTCGTGCCCTCGAGTGCCGGCAAGACCGCAATGTACCGCGGCGCTGAATCCGTGTTACAGGCCGCCACAGCCTTGAGCATCATTGCAGCTCACCCGTAACGGGGAAATCAAGCCGCTCTAGCGCGCTGCTTCCTGGTACCATCCAGTAATTCTTCAAGCACGGCTATATATTCTGCGGCCGTCTGTCTTCGAGAGAAATTCTGCAACACGTAGTGCCTGCCATTTTGGCCAAGTTGATGAGACAAAGTCTGGTTTTCCGCTAGCAGAGTAATGGCGTTTGCCAACGCAGTTGCATCTTCCGGGGGAATTACAATTCCTGAATGGGCCTGCTGGAGAATCTTTCTGGCTTGCCCGTCTACGGCAAGGATGACCGGCCGGGCGCAGGACATGAACTCAAGCATTTTGGTTGGAATCACGGTCTTGAAAATGTCATTTTTCTTGAGCAAGACCATGCAGGCATCCGATGCAGCGATGTAGGCAGGGACGTTGATCCGCGGTTGTTGATCGATGAATCTTATATTTTTAAGTCCGTGGGAACGGGCTTCGCCGATGATACGTTCTTTGTCGGCTCCCTCCCCTACCAGGAGAAAAAATACGTCCGGCGCCCTGGTTTGCAAGTCCTGCGCGGTTTCGATGAGTGTGTCCAATCCATGAGCCATTCCCATGGTTCCGATGTAGCAGACCACAAATTTATTCGCGAGTTCCAATTCCCTTCTCAGATCCCTGTCGCCCTGCTGCGGAGCAAATAGCTCAGTTTCAACCCCGTTCTCGACGACCGCGAGCTTCTCGGGAGGAAGTCGCCAATGCTGAATCAAATATTCCCGGAACGCGCTGGTAACCACCACGATGCGATCGGCTTTCGCGTAGAGAAAACCCGCGATTCTCGCGAGGAAACGATGAAGTATGGAACTATCATCGCCGAGACCCACAGCAGTCAAAGATTCCGGCCACAGGTCACGCACTTCGAAGACGAATGGCACGCGCTTCCATCTCGCGAGCCACCATCCCGAGAGGGCAACCAATAGCTGAGGAGAAGTTGCGATTACAACGTCGGGGCGCGAAATAAAGAGACCGCTAATGGCCGAGGAGATGCAGAACGAACTGTAGTTCAACATACGCTCCCAGGCTTTTCGATTGGGCAGAGGCGCCAGCCATGTCCGGATTACATTTGCATCGCCGACGGTCTCGCGCATGATCAGCCTGCGAAAGGCGCGACGATATTCCGGAGGCACGACTCCGGTAGGATGATTGGGAAAGCCTGTGAGAACCGTGACCTGGTGGCCAGCTTGCGTCCAATGCTGCGCCAACTCGGCGGCTCGCGCTGCCGGTGCTCCCATTTCCGGCGGAAAGTACTGGGATACGTAGAGAATTTTCATCGGTGCTCAGTAGTAACAGAGCTTGAATGCACTCTTGTAACAGAGGGCGCGAGTACGTTTGGCGCGGCTTCGGCTGTAGCCTTCCCAGCGATCAGCGTAATGGCCAAATTCTTCATAGCCGGTGAGACGCTGCATGATGCGCAATTGCACGATGTGCAAGCGGTGATAGAACGGACTGGCGAGCATCTTCAGGCGCGTTCCTGATTGCTCGTACAAGGACCAGAAACCCAGGTCGTAGCAGTGCAGATTGCGCAGCAAGGTTTGCGTAGCCTGTTGGAACAAAATACGCGCCGAATCTTCCTGGGTGGCAAGCCAATAATCGTAAACGCCCCACGCTGCCCAGAGGAATCCATTCAGAATATGAGTGGGTGGAGTAACGATGTATTCCTCGAACCAGATGTCTCCTTGCTCGTCGGTAAAGGTCACGCCACCTTGCGCGGTTGACCGGAGGAATGCGGCGAAGGCGCGCTGAGCGGCGTCAAAGTAGCTGGTGCTCCCCGTATCGAGATGAGCCCGCAAAAGCAGCGATATCCCTTGTGCCTGTGCGAGTCCCGAGTACCAAGGCGATTTTAGCGGGTTGCGGTACTCCCAATTGAAGTGGTGGTTCCAGACCGAAATTCCAAAACGATTTTGCTCGAGATTGGTGCAAAGCCAATCACTGGCAGCGAGAAATTTTTCCCGGCGTGCTGAATCGCGGTCGGCACAGTAAAGGTTGTAATTGCCGAGGCCCCATTGTGCGATGGCAATCGGGTTGTACTGGAGGCCGATTTGCCCGTGGTAGTCCAGCAGAGGAATGCCGGGGGAATCGCAATGCAACCTATAGTCAGCTTTCCTGGCAAACGACATGTAGTACTCGCCAAGGCTGTCGCGGAGAGCACGTGGATTCATTTGTGGCGAGTCGTGCCAAAAGGTTAATTGACTGGGGCCCGGCGCAAGGTAGGCGCGAAAGATTCGCCGATAATAATGCAAACGGCCAGTCAGCGGCATGTGTGAAAAGAATTCCGGCAAGTGTTCGGACTATAGCACCGACAAAATGGCGGTGGTAGCGACTAACCAGATTCCGGTAAATCACTGACCAAGCGTGACCCGTAACAATGCAGTTTCGAGGTCGGCATCGGTTACGCCGATGGTTGTGACGGCGAGCAAGTCGGTTGTGTTTCTCCCATCGGGCAGGAAGGCGTTGCCATACTGAAAAAGTCTCATTGGCCAACGGTCCTTCTTCCACTGCAAAACACTATGCCAGTGGAAGCCATCAACACTGCCGTAAAGGTGGACGTGGCGGTCGGAGTTGGCAAGGCTCGGTTCTACCATCGTAGAAAAAAACATGGTTTCGCTGGCGCGGCATCCGTAAATCGAAGAACTGCTTAAATCCGCCAACTCGAGCAGATTTCTTTTGCGATCTAATCGATAAATATGGTTGGACTCGAGCGGAGTATCGGATGAGAAGTAGAGTGCGTCTCGTGTCGGAATGAGCGCTACTGCCCGCGCCTGCTGATTGCCGGAGACGATCGTATCGACGATATGCAAATCGCAAGATGCTCGCAGGATACGACATTCATCGCCATTGTCGCCGGTTAGAATCCAGAGGCAATTCTCCCATTCGTCGTAGACGATGTTATGTACATGACGAATGGAACCTCGAGGAAAGGTATAAGCGATATCCCACGTAACGCCGCGATCGGTCGAGGCATAGATGTGAACTTCATTGCGATCGGGGTTATTAAAATATTCTCCCCATAGGAGGCGGCCGTCCGGCGTGCCCGTAATATGTAGCGGGCGTGTGCCGCGAAGTACTTTGTGCGTGACACGAAAGTTTGTTTCTGCCGGGCAAAGCGTGACGATCGCCCCCGGCACAGCAGCGACGATATGGCCGGAGGACAGCACCGCAGTTGCGTGGAAGCCGTCTCGGCAAAGGCGATAGGAGAGACGCGCTGAGGAACTAAGCTTCCGCCACCAGACTGGATCAAAGCGTCCCACGAATTCCCAGTTGATCGCTCCAGCAGAGGGCCGGCAGCGCAACACGGTGTAGCCGCGTGAAACGTAGAGCACATCGCCTGCCCAGGTGAGCGCACGAACGCGGGGAAATGAGGCAACTCTGGTCAGTTGCCAATCGGTCGATTTGGAAGGTGGCGCGAAATTGACTGTTTGGGCTGCCATTCTTTCTTCAGTTTTCTGACTTCAAGGCGAGAAAAGGGCCGATGGCCAATGCATCCATCCGAGTTCGCTTGAAACAATCGATCGCTTCGCCGGGGGCGCAGACAATCGGCTCGTTCTCATTGAAGCTGGTGTTAAGGACGACCGGAATGCCAGTTTTGCGCTGGAAGGCCTGAATCAAATCATAGTAGAGCGGATTCTCATCCCGCGAAACGCTTTGTAGACGGCCGGTGTCGTCCACGTGATTGACCGCACACAATTGCTCACGTTTTTCCGGTCGAATTTTGTAAACGTGCAACATGAAAGGAGAGGGATGATCGTGTTCGAAATATTCGTGCTGGTGCTCGGCCATGATGGACGGTGCAAAAGGACGAAACCACTCGCGATGCTTGATGCGCGCGTTGAGAACATCCTTCATGCCGGGCAAGCCGGGATGAGCGACGATGGATCGATTGCCCAGGGCGCGCGGGCCCCACTCCATGCGTCCTTGAAACCAGCCAGTTACATTGCCGGCGGCGATCTGCTCGGCCACCGCTTCGAGCAGCGGGTTGCGCTCGAGCCGTTGATAGCGCAGGTTGGCGTTCTTCAGAGCCGATTCAATACGCGATTCCGAAAAATCCGGCCCGAGGTAGGAATTATTCATCACGTAGCTTCGCGGCTGCTTGAGAACGGAATGATAGGTATGCAGTGCGGCACCGACGGCCAGGCCTTCGTCGCCGGCAGCGGGCTGAATCCAAGTCTGGCGAAACGGAGTGCGAGAGAAAAGTTTTCCATTGGCAACGCTGTTTAAGGCGCACCCGCCGGCCATTGCCAAATTCTCAAGTGGGACCTTTTTGTGCAATTGGTTCAAAAGGTGGAAAAAAACTTTTTCGAAACTGTGCTGCATTGCGAAGGCGAGATCCATGTCTCGCTGAGTAATATCTGCGTGTGGGTCGCGGGGCTCGCCGAATAACTTTGCCATTTGCTGGGAGAAATGACGGGCCAGGCTGACCGTGCCATCGGAATCAATTTGCATTCCCTGGTTGCTGCCGAGCGGCTTGAAATACTTCAAATCCAGTTGGAAGCTGCCGTTTTTTAAACCAATAATTTCGCTAATCTGGTCGCAATAAATTTCCTTGCCATAGGGCGCCAGCCCCATTACCTTGCCTTCATCGCCGTATTTCTTGTAGCCGATGAACTCGCAAATCATGGTGTAGAAGCTGCCGAGCGAGTGCGGCAGGAACACACGGTCCAAAATTTCGATGTCGGTGCCTTCGCAGCGCGCCATCATCGTAGAAACGAAATCGCCTGACCCGTCGTAGCTGAAACCGGCAGCTTTCTCCCAGGGCGAGCAGTAATAGGCGCTGGCAATATGCGCGATGTGATGTTCCAGATGGTGTTCCTGGAATCGCAACAGCTCGGGATTTACCTCAAGCGAACCAGCAAGCAGCGAGCGAAAGTCTCGCATGCCTTCTTTGCGTTGGCGCAAGCGGATGAAGTTGAGAATTTTGCTTGGCTTCGACAGTGCATATTGGACTTTCTTTGCCAGGTTTGCATCACTGTCCTGGCCGACTGCGACGTGATCAATGTCGGTGATCTTGGCGCCGACGGCATCGAGGCAGGCTTTCACCGCGAGCGAGGGGAATCCTCCGTAATGCTTGTGGCGATTGAGGCGCTCCTCGGCAATCGCAAAGACGACTTTGCCGTCCTGTACGATGGCAGCGGAAGAGTCGGCATGAAACATGTTGAGGCCCAGAATCAGCATTGACTGCTATTCCCTCCCCTCTGGAGCTCGAGTTCGTAAATCTTGGCCTTGGTATGAAACATCTGAATCGCCTGGAACGCGCAATAAATCAGTCCCGGAATCCCGTCAAGAAATCCCATGCGTACCAAATACCTGTAGAAAAAGAGCAGCACAGGCGATCCGGGAAGCTGGTAAAGCTGGTTCTTCAACCAACGGCGTCGTTGTGCCTGGGTCCCGAAGAAGCGGGGCGCCAATTGGTTGCCGTCCTCACCTCCCAGAAACAGAACTCGTGACTCCCAGTTGGAATATTCGTCGTGCTTCTGAATGTAACGCGAGAGTGACTCGAGGTTGTAGTGAATGATTGGGTTCTTCAGTCTGGCGGTAGGACCGTCGATCAAGATGTGCTCATGCACTTCCATGTCCGCCATTGAGGCGTCCTGGTCTTTGAGGCGGCACTCATAACCTCCCTTTCCACGGCGGAACAAAGACAGTTTCCAGAAGCTGGCATCACAATGCCTGAGGGCGCGTCCGAGAAACAGCATGCGCAGCGAGATGTAGTACCCATTAAAGCTTGACTCTTTGATCGCTTGCCCGATCTCCTCAATCAATTCCGGTGTGAGAATTTCATCGGCGTCGAGCAGCAGAACCCAATCGTTCGAAAGAGGGAGAGTATTCATCGCCCATTGACGTTTTTTCGGCCAGCCCCCCTGATAATGGAACTGTACGACCATAGCGCCGTGATGGCGTGCGATTTCGATTGTTTCATCAGTGCTCTGGGAGTCGATGACACAAACCTCGGCAAAGTTCTGGAGTGCCGCCAGGCAAGCGGGCAGGTTTCGGGCTTCATTACGAGTTGGGATGATCACGCTCACGGGAAGAGTGGCGGTGGTCATCGTTCTGTCGAGCGGCGTTACTTGCTCAACTGCGGACATTACGCACTCCCTGGTTCACAGATGCAGCTCACACCAACGCTGAAGGACATACAGCGACCACGGGCGCGACCACGACGTCGTCCCATCCAGAAAGTTTCTCCATACGCGGCGCACACTCTCGGCATTCAAAACATCGCCAAGTGGCCCTTGTGGAATTTTGCACAAAGTTTGTTCGACATCAGCTCGTAAGTCGTCCCGCAACCAATGCTCAAACGGAAGCGTGAAACCCCGCTTTGGTCTGCGAACGATGTCGCTGGACAGTTTGTCCTTAAGAGCCCCCACCAGCAAGGGTTTTGGAGTATCGCGGTTTATCTTCCAGGAACCGGGCATCGCGAGCACATTTCTTGCTAATTGGTGATCAATCAGAGGCACGCGGACTTCAAGACCATGTGCCATGCTCATAAAATCTGCATCACGCAGCAAGGTATTCGCCATGTAGCAGCGTGATTCCAGATAGGAAACTCTGTTGATCGGATCTAAGTGCATTGCGCGACTCAGAGTCTCTCGCAGAGGAGCATTCGCGCTGTCGAGTGCTTCCAGGTCACATTTTGGGAGCAAACGCTTCCGTTCACGCGGAGTAAATAGCATGCGCGACAGAAAGTAGGGGTGTACAAGATTTCCATTCTCCTGAGCGAGCGCTGCAAGTTTCCGGTTCTGATCAGTTTGGGGGGAGAGCGAAGCGAATATGCTTGCCAGGGGCTGCCTAGCGGCATGGGGCACATGGCTCCAAAAACTAACAAAGCGTTCCATTCGTGGAACAGTTTGGAAGCCGGAATAACCGGCAAAAATCTCGTCTCCACCTAAACCGGAGAGTGCGACTTTGACTCCGGCGGCGCGCGCCTGTCGGGCCACAAGATATGTATTCACGCCATCAATTGTCGGCTGGTCCATCGCTGCAAGGGCGCCGGGAATGGCGTCGAGAGCATCTTGCTGTGAAACCGAGATTTCGTGATGGTCAGTGCCGAATCTTTGAGCTACCGCCCGCGAGTATTCAGCCTCGTTGTAATCTGACTCGCGGAAGATAATGGAAAAGGTGTTGAGCTTTGTATTTGCGGAATTTTCTGCGCGAGAACTCAGGATGCTGACCAAACTGCTGGAATCGATACCACCGGAAAGAAATATGCCAACCGGAACGTCGCTGACCATTTGCAGCCGGACGGCTGCGCGCAAATCTTCGCCTAGTTTAGCTTCGGCATTTTGTCTCTGGCCGGATGAGAGGGAGCGTTCATCAGAGGGGGCCTCCGCCTGCGAATCACCGTCTAGCAAGTCCCAAAACATCTGTTCGCGAAAGCTGCCGTCCTCCCACGTCAAATAATGACCCGGCTTAAGGGCGCGGATGCCTTCGACCAGGGTGCCTGGATCGTAAACCGACCCAAAAGCAAGATAGTTAAGCAGTCCTACAGTATTGAGGCGGCGCGGCATGAGGCCGGTGGCCAGCAGGGTGCGGACCTCCGAAGCGAATACAAAGTGCAGATCGGAAGTAAAGTAATAAAGCGGCTTGATCCCCATTGGATCGCGGGCAAGCAGCAGGCGGTGACGCTGCGCATCCCAGATTGCAAAGGCAAACATGCCGCGGAATTGGTTGAGGCAAGCATCGCCCCAGCGACCGTACGCCTTCAGCAGGACTTCCGTATCGGAGTGGCTGTTGAAGTGAATTCCGTCTTTTTTTAGTTTCTCCTGAATCTCACGGAAGTTATAAATCTCGCCATTGTAGACAATCCAATTTCCGGTCTCGTTGTCCCGCATGGGCTGATGTCCCAAGGGTGACAGATCGAGAATCGATAGTCGCCGATTGCCGAGGCCGATTTCTAACGGGTGGGGACTAGCATCGCGGATAACAACGGTGCCCGAATCATCAGGGCCGCGATGCGCCAGAGATTTTGTGGCGCGCTCCAGCAAATCCTCGGAAAGTCGAGCGCTACGCGCTAATATGCCAACGATTCCGCACACAGGAATTGATTGTCGGGAAACTCGCATCATCGTATCGCGAAAGGCTGTGAATTACTCGTCGCTCTTATGGTTCGCCGTAATTACGTTGTGGCTGGCGCCAGCAAGACCTGTGCTACTATCCGCTTTCACGCGGAACGATCGGAACAGTAATGGAGTCATTGCCGCCCGGGTTACTGAAAACAATTGTTTGTCCCCGCGATAAGCAGCCCTTGCGAGACGAAAGCGGGCATTTGCGTTGTCCTGAGGGCCATCGATATGCGGTTGTAGAGGGGATTCCCATCCTGCTCGTTTCAGAGGCGAAGCAAACTCACATCGAGGGCGATCGCTCGCTGGTAATTGCTGATGCCGGAAACGGCGCGCAGCTTCCGAAAATCGAGATTGTCGCTGAAGAAGTTGACCCCTTCGTGAAAAACGCCATCGGGGCCACCAATGGCGGTCTTTACCAACACCTAGTAGGAAATCTAAAGGAGTATCCGATTCCTGATATGCGGCTGGCTCCGGGTAAGGGCGCTGCTTTTCTCGAAATTGGATGCAGCTGGGGACGTTGGTGCATTGCCGCAGCCCGAGCTGGATACCAGCCGATGGGCGTGGATCCATCCCTAAAAGGCATTCGAGCAGCACGCCGGGTTGCACGGCAGCTGGGTATCGATGCGTTTTACCTGGTGGCTGACGGCCGCTATCTTCCGTTCCGCGATAATGCTTTTGACCAGGTTTTCTCTTACAGCGTCCTACAGCATCTTTCTAAACAGGACGTGGCGGCTGTCCTGCCGGAGATTCGCAGGGTGCTGAAGCTGGGAGGAATATCCCGGATACAGATGCCAAATGTGTTTGGTCTGCGTTGTCTGTATCATCAGATCCGACGCGGGTTTCGACAAGCGCAAGACTTTGAGGTGCGTTACTGGACGCCCCGTGAGTTGATTTCCACATTTCGGCAGAGCATTGGTCCAAGTCGTGTCACAGTGGACGGATATTTCTCGCTGAACGCTCAGGTGAGTGATGTGCGATTCCTGCCCGCGAAATATCGAGGCCTAGTTTACACTTCGGAAGTACTGCGGCGGATAAGCACGATAGCGACTCCGCTCGCGTACGTCGCAGACAGCCTGTACGTAACGGCTTCGCGGGATAATTGATGGTCGATGCTCATGCCTGCGCAAGTCCCCGGGCAAGGTTAAGCAACTCGTCAACGTGTTTGCTCCACGAGAAATCCTGCGAACGAGCAAAACCTTTCTGAGAAAGTTCCGCGGCTAAATCTGGAGAACTCGCCAGCTGAAGAATCCGATCTGTCAGCGACTGGGGAGAAAAGTGGGGGAAATATAAAGCAGCATCGCGGCAGATTTCTCGGTGAACCGGAAGGTCAGAGGCAACTACTGTTAAGCTGCTCGCCATGGCCTCGACTAGCGGATGAGCAAAAGTCTCGGCATAGGCG
>WNFG01001470.1_pt1 | contig 19679 bp, 23 predicted proteins | sample 5400431 | NCBI WGS metagenome assembly WNFG01 (sample SAMN13153346, study PRJNA577476) | soil metagenome | isolation source: 120 cm saprolite under Douglas fir tree site 2 hole 3 replicate 2 | place: USA:California | collected 2015-04-18 | reverse complement strand
ACCCTCGTCGAGGAGGTCGCTGCATGGGAGTTCGATCGCAATGCCAACCACTCCAAGGCCAATTGGCAATTCACGACCCAAAATGCCCGTATCAAACTCAAGCACCTATACCCCTCAATCTGAATGAATCGGGCGACTATGTCGGGAGCAATTTCGATGTGAGCGCTTTGATCGCCGATCAATACAAACCGGGAGCATGAATGATGACACACGATATCGAACGTCGGGACTTTCTTCATGGCGTAGGACTGGCGCCCGGCGTAGCGGCAGTATCGACCCTGATTCAACAGCCTGCTCAAGCGCAGACCGCACCACAGTCGGGAGCAAAGCCCATGGCGTATGCAATCAAGCCGTTTGCCCTCGATCCGAAGTCGGTGAAGGGCATCTCCGAAAAGATCCTTATCAGCCACTACGAAAACAACTACGCCGGGGCGGTCAAGCGCCTGATTGCGATTGCAGCGCAACTGGCCGAACTCGATTTTGCGAAGGCTCCGGGATTCGTCATCAACGGGCTGAAGCGGGAAGAATTGGTGGCGATGAACTCGATGATCCTGCACGAAGCCTACTTCGACAGTCTTGGCGGCGGCGGCGCGGCCAGCGGGACACTCGCCGACGCGATCGCACGCGATTTCGGCAGCGTCGAACGCTGGCGCGCTGAATTTTCAGCGATGGGTAAAGCGGAAGGCGGCGGCTCCGGTTGGGTGCTACTGGTGTATTCACCTCACGACAAACGACTGGTCAATCAATGGGCGGCCGACCATACCAATGCCATTGCAGGCGGCCGGCCGGTTATTGCGCTCGATATGTACGAGCACGCCTATCACATGGACTATGGCGCCAAGGCGGGCGGCTATGTCGATGCGTTCATGGAAGCGATCAACTGGGACAATGCCGTCAAGCTTTACGAGCGTCACAGTCGCGACGGTTGAGCACGGTGAAAGCCGGTTTCCAGATCGGATTCGGTTTCCTCGCGGCCATCACCGTCGGCTCGGTCTGTGCCGCCCGCGACCCGCAGGTGATGGCGGCTTGCGAGTCCTGTCGCCGTGGTGGTGGCGCCGCCCGACAATTGCCGTCCGGCGTTGACCGGCCAGGGCGGGCCTGCCCTCCAGCGTCGCCCTTCAGCGATTGCGCCCGGACGCGGAGAAGCTGGCGCCTCAGTTGCAAGGCTACAGTTACCTCGCCGTTGAAGAATTGGTGGCTATCGTTGACACGAACTCCCGCAAAATCACCAGTGTGATGCAGCGAATGTGGAGACAAGAAGATAAAAAATCCAGTCAATGATTACGCCCCATTGCAGGTCTCGGTCCTTGAAGTCAGGCTGATCGAGGATTATTCTTCGGCCGGGGTAATGCAGACACCCCACCAGACGCTCGCCGTCCAAGCTCTGCGCAATACTCGCTGTGTCGAGGAGATTGCGCATGGACGGAACTCTCCGCCGGAGATCTCCTCGTCATTCGACGCCGGGACCCTTGCCGAGCGGGATAATGATGGCAAGCCATCAGTGCGCAACCGCGGCTGAGCCTGGAGACATGATTTCCGCCGCACCTGCGTCCTCACCCGATGAAGCACGAACTCAAATCCTGCTGAGCGTTGATTCGATTACCAAGCGATATGTTGACCAAGCGGTGCTCGCGGATGTCAGCTTTGACATCCAGGCAGGCCAGATCATCGGTATTATTGGTCCGAACGGGGCCGGCAAGACAACCTTGCTTGAGGCTGTCGCTGGAATTCTACCGATCGATAAGGGGGGTGTCCGGTGGCACGGAAAACCATTGCCGCCCTCGCGCCGGCGCGAAGCCATGTTCTACCTCCCCGACGGCGTGCGACCTTATCAGGATCAACCGGTTACTCGGGTTTTGGCGTTCTTTGCCGATGTCTATCGGCGATCGACAAATGAGGTGGAGGATGCGGTCGAATCAGTGGGCCTGACGCCGGTTCTTCACAAACGCGTGCAGTCGTTGTCGAAGGGCTACGGCCGAAGGCTCATATTGGCGCTGGGGTTGCTCACGCCTCACCCGCTGCTGCTCATGGACGAACCATTCGATGGTTTCGATCTCCGGCAGATTCGCGACGTCGTCGGTGTGCTGCGCAGGGAGGCGGCTAAAGGCCGGAGCCTCGTCCTTGCGATCCATCAACTGATGGATGCCGAGCGGGTTTGCGATCGCTTTATTCTGCTGGCCGATGGCCGTGTTCGTGGTGCCGGAACGCTCAGTGATCTTCGCGCGCGAACCGGACTCACCAGCGGGAAGCTGGAGGACATTTTTCTTGCTCTCACATGAGACATTCCGCGTCCAAGACGCCCGTCTGAGGCCCCTGCTCGTCAAGGAGCTGTGGGAGATTCTCAGTGGCCGTGCGCTGTGGACGATGCTGCTGCTGATGTGCCCGTTGATCGGGTACAGCTTCTTCCAGGCTATTTCGTTGTATGGCGAGGCCAGCGTCGCCGGGCTGCAGTCACCGGTACTTGCGAGCAGCCTGTCGCCACTGGACGGCGTTTTGGTACCTACGCTCGGCGCCTCCTATGTCGCCGTTACCCTCCTGTTTCCTTTTGTTGCGATTCGTGTGCTCGGTCAGGAAAAGGAATCGGGCGCGCTGCGTCTTCTGATCCAGTTGCCGTATCGGTCCTCTACATTGATTGCGGCCAAGTTCCTGGCAGTGCTCGCTGCGTGGATGCTTTCAAGCGTCCCCGCGCTTTCGGCAATTGCCATGTGGAAAATACTTGGCGGCCATTTGTCTGGCCCGGAGACTGCCACCCTTCTTTTCGGACACCTTCTCTACGGGCTCCTCATCGGCGCTATCGCGCTGTTCGCGGCGTCGGTGTCGGAGAGCGCAGCAACCGCGGCGATCGTTACGCTCGCTTTTACCATCGGTTCGTGGGTGCTCGACTTCACGGTGGCCGGTCATCCCGGCATTCTCGATTGGGTCGCCCGTTTGTCGCTGACGCAGGTGTTGCGCACGTTCGAGCAGGGACTCTTATCCGTTGGTCTTATCATAGGCATCGGCGCAGCGCTGTGCGGTTTCGCTGCACTTGCGACCGTTTGGCTGCCGCCGGGAACTTCCATTCGCAGCAAAATCTTGCGCTCAGCGGCAAGTGTTTTTGCGATGGCGCTCGTCCTCGGCGTGGCGACGCAAATCAAATTCTCCGTTGATGTCACAGAGGATCAACGCAATTCGTTTCCCGCTGCCGATCAGCGATTGCTCGCGACGTTGGCTGAGCCCTTAGTCGTAACGGTGCATCTGGCGCCGGAAGATCCGCGCTATGCCGACCTGCAGCGCAATGTGCTGGCGAAACTCGAACGGGTGCTCCCGAACGTGTCTATTCGTCTGGCCGGCGGACGCCAAAGTCTAGCGACCAATGCAGGCGACGATAGCTATGGCGAGGTCGAGTACACTTATGGCGGTCGCTCGGACATCAGCCGCTCGAGCAGTCCGCGTGAGATTCTTCCTCTCCTCTACCGCTTAGCGGCGACCGCGCTTCCTGCATCCGTTCCGGGAGCCGATTACCCCGGCTATCCGCTGGCTGCCAACGGCGAGGTCGCTCTTCTATGGTTTTTCTGCGGACTGCCACTCTTCATCGCTCTCGCTTGGTGGCGGAGCCGACGTCTGCCCGAACCAGTCAAGGCACGCTTCAAGAAGGAGGTTCAGTCATGAATATCAGTAAAAGCATCCTAGCCATCGCAATATGCGCCTTCGGCTTCGCATTTTTGGTAAAACCTACCGCAGCAGAACAACCGACGACAAAGATCGACTTCTCGAATGAAACGGTTGGCGCGGAACCAAAGGCGCTTGTGGCTGTCGTCGGCATCTGGCGGATTGAAAGTGAAGGCGGGAAAAACGTTTTAGCCGTCGATGGGAGACAATGGAAAGAAGGGCAATCCTCCGCCGGCATCGCTGATAAGGCAAGAGCGCTTTACGGTGAACGCTATGCCGAATTTCTCGATCGCGTCCAGGCTTATGCGTACTACCCCTATACGGTCGCCAAGGACGTGGAGGATTTTCGCGGCGGTGAAATCACCGTGCGCTTTGAAGGATTGTCGGGCCGTATCGATCAGGGTGCCGGAATATTATTTAACCTCAAGCCAAACGGCGACTACCTGGCCCTTCGCGCGAATTGTCTCGAGAATAATCTGGTGCTGTGGAAGTTCGAAAAGGGAAAACGGTCATCGGTTTCCTGGGTTCGGAATACGCCGGCTGCCAGCAAGCAATGGCATGACCTCAAAGTCCGTGTTTCGGGCAGCAAGGTTGAGGGTTATCTCGATGGCAAACTCTATCTGGAATTCACCCTACCAGGCACTGTGTCCGGCCGCGTGGGCCTCTGGTCCAAGGCGGACAGCTACATGCACTTCTCGGACTATACGGTGACATCGTCCAATTGAGCGGGCCGTCGCAGTTTGGGGCGGTGGTCAAGCCTCATGTGCGATCCCGAATTCGATGGCTGCGACCGGCTGAATCGTACGCAGCGGGCCGATGATAGGTGTGAGCTTTCAGAACTAAGGCTCACAAAGTGCTATTGCATTTGTCGCCTTGCTGAATTATGACGTGCTCAGGGGAAGTACGGTCTCCCCTTGAGGCTTCGGTCCAAGAACTGTGCAACGCTCGACTTGTCGAGGTAATGTGCACATGGACGAAAGCAAGCCTTCAAATCCCCCCAGCGAATTTCGCTTACGGTCTGCTTCCGAGTGGACCTCCGCTGACATTGATCCGTCGCCCGCGGAGTTGGCGAAGTCAGACGAACTCGTCGCCGATGAGGGGCAAAGTCGTTCCGGACAAATCGAACCTTGCCGAAACGATTTGTCCGATGGACCTTCGGTCGCCGTCTATTACCGGAACGAGGAGGAAGTCAGGGAAGGATTTCTCATTGCGTTACGCGCAATGGGAGTCGCGGTGGTTAAACAGCCCCCCGAGGCGGCAAAGCCCCCTGTCGCGCGAGCAAAGCCGTGAAGCCGCGCATTTTTCAATACCTGCCGCTTTGCATGTTCTTGGCTGCTTGCGGCCCAACGGCATCGCGCAGCCCGGCCGATGCGATCACGTTCGATACAGCAAAACGGCTTGACGATTTTGATTTTGCCGCTTCGGGCGACGGCAGGTCGGGCGAATGGTTGGTGATTGACAACGACGCCGGTCGAGGATTGGCGCAGATCGATACTGAGCCTGCTGACACTCGCTTGTCGTTTGCCATTTACCGTCCCTTCTCCGGGCGCGACGTCTACGTGTCGACTCGCTTCATGACCATTTCCGGCAGGATCGATCAGGCCGCCGGCGTATTCGTCCGGTTTAGATCGTCTGATGATTACTACGCCGTACGCGCCAACGCGCTCGAAAATAACGTGAACCTTTATCGCGTGGTCGCGGGAAGGCGAGAGATGATCGGATGCATGGAGTTCAATGTGTCGGGCCGAGCATGGCACACTCTTGGGATCGGGGCGAGAGACGACCGCCTCACGGTATTTTTCGACGGCAGGGAGCTTTTTGTCGCGACCGACAGGCGGTTTCCGGGCCCTCCCGGCAAAGTTGGTTTGTGGACCCAGGCCGACAGCATGACCTTGTTCGAAAGTCTCAAAATTGGGTCACTCGACTGATGGCTGGATACTGGAACGCGATGTCGCACGCCGGCATTGATCTTGCGCAGCTCCTGATATGGATCTTGCGAGGACGCTCACGCCGGACTAGCTTGATTGAACTGGGGACATGCAGACTCCCCATTAGACGGTCTCCGTCCAAACTCTGCGCAACACTCGATGTTCGAGGAGATTGCGCGTGGACGATTCCCGGGCCGGTTATCTTATCTCCCATTCTCCAATTTTTTTCAGCGCAACAGATTGCGCGCGGAACGCTGTGAGGTCGTCATGCCGCTGAAAATAGCCGGAACCATCGCTATACCAGGCGCCGCGGGCAGCGAGTTTGATCACGCCGCCTTCGATGCGAAGAGCCGGCGAGTCTTCATTGCGCACACCGCGCGCGATTGCGTTGAGGTGATCGACCACGACGCCGGCAGGCACCTTGCGACGCTGCCGGGATTTCCGGGCGTGGCCGGCGCCGTCGCAGACGACGGACAAATCCTGGTCACCAACCGCGGCAGCGCCAGCGTCGCGTTGCTCGATGCCGGCAACTTGAAAACGGGAGCCATTTTCAAGACCGGCGCCCGACCGAACGGCGCTGTGATCCTAGCCCAATCCGGACTCGCGATCGCGGCCTGCATCGGTGATGACACAGAAACGCCGACGCTACAGCTTTTCGGATTGAGCGATAACAGCCATGTATCGGTCGACCTGCCGGGACGGCCGCGCTGGTGCGTCACCGATGCCACAGCCGAGCGGGTGTTTCTCTGCATCCGCGAGCCCTCGATGGTGCTGGTGGCGCACCTGCCCGATCTCAGCGCGATGGCGCATTGGAAGGTTCCCTCGTCGGGCGCCCACGGTCTCGACATCGATCATGCCAGGGGTCGGCTTTATGTTGCCTGTGATGATTCAACCTTGGTCGAGATGAGCAGTACCTCGGGCGAAGTCACCAACGTCTGGCCGATCGGAGGCCCGCCCGACGTCACATTTTTCAACCCGGCAACCGGTCTGGTTCACGTCGCCATCGGGGAGCCTGGGCTTGTCGACTCCATTGACCCGCGCAACGGCCGTGGCACGCGAACCGTGACCGGCGCGGGCGCTCATACGACGGCGCTCGTGGTGCCGGACCAGCTTTACGTAATTTCACCCGCGCATGGCGGAATCCTCGTCCTCTCGGACACCTGATGTCCGCCGACACAAGAACTGCACAGGAGAACTCAGCATGAAATGGATCACCCGCGAAAAGGTCAAAGTTGACCGCGTCGCATGCCCCTGGCTCATCAAGAAGTTCGTCGATAAGGACGCCGAGTTCGTGTTTGTGCCGGGAGAGAAGGTGATGGCGGAGGCTAAGCGCCTCGACGCAATTCCCTACGATGTCAAAGACGTCGAGCTTGGCCATCACGGCAAGGAATGCTCGTTCGAAGCTATCCTGAAAAAGTACAAACTGACCGGCGATCCCGCGCTGGTATTGCTTGGGCGGATCGTCAACGGCGCCGACACCGATAACACGCTGTACCATCAGCCGGAGGGGCCGGGCCTCGAAGCTATCGCCGAAGGCTTCCGGCATCTCGGCTTCAAGGACGACCATGCGCAAAATGCGGCGGAGTGGATCGTCTACGACGCGCTCTATGCGTATTGCGGCGAGATGGTAAAGCGCGGCAAGCCGAACGGCGACTTCATGGATTGATAACTCATCGCCTCGCGCAAACGGATGAATCGTATTCGGCAAAGATAACAGTAAGGAGAAGATATGAGTTCGCAGAAGGTTTCGTTTGTGTGCTTGCACGGCTCGGCCAAGAGCCTGATCGCGGCGGAATATTTCAATCGCCTCGCGATCGAGAGAAACCTGCCACTTCGCGCGACCACGTCCGGACCGGAACCCGATAGCGAGGTCCCTGGAAATGTCGTCGCCGGCATGAAGAGCCGCGGTATCGATGTCAGTCAGTACCGTCCCACCCTGATCGCGGCCGAGCACCTCTCTGACACCAGCTTGATCGTGTCGTTCGCCTGCGACGCCGGTCGGCGGCTCGCGCCTTCCAAACCGGAAGAGCGTTGGGATGAGTGCCCCGCGGTCAGCGACGATTTTGATATCGCCTGGACCTTCATCACCGGCCGCGTTGAGAAGTTGATTTCCCGTCTCTCCGCGCAGTGAGGATTCCCGCAAGAGGACTTGGTCGATCAATAGGCTGAATATCCTTCGTGCAATAGATTTGCTGCGATGTATTGCGAGCTTCGAAAACAGGACACTGGGCAAATGCGTCATCCGCACGTTCGCTGGGCCGTTATCGCAGCCGCGTTTTTCCTGTTGGAGATGAATGACATGTCAAACCACGCAGTTAGTTTTGAGAGCACCAAGATTGGGGCTACCCCTGAGGGTTGGACATCGACCCTCACAGGATCGGGCGATCCGAAATGGACGGTCGAAAGCGATCGGACGGCACCGTCAAAACTGACCGTGCTGCGGCAATCCGGGCGTGCCACCTATCCTCTAATCCTGAAGAACGACACGAACATCAAGGACGGCTTCGTCGAGGTGAAGTTCGAGGCCATCGCGGGGTCCGAGGACCGTGCGGCCGGAATTGTTTGGCGGGCGAAAGACGCCAACAACTATTATGTGGTCAGGGCCAATGCGCTTGAGGACAATGTCGTTCTCTACAAGACCGTCAACGGTGTTCGCAGTTCGCTCGACATCGTCGGCCGCAAGGGAGGTTATGGAACGGATGTCAAGGTGCCGGCGAACACCTGGCACAGCTTGCGTGTCGACATCAAAGCCTCGCGCTTCAGCGTATCCTTCAACGGCAATCAATTGTTTGAAGTTGAAGACTCTACATTCACCGATGCCGGGAAAGTGGGACTATGGACCAAGGCGGACAGCGTGACGCTGTTCGACGAGGTGTCGTATGGCGAAACGAAGTAACTCAACTGACGTGCGCAAGCGCTATGGCTATCTACGCCGAAGACATCTTGTTGAGGTGGCGCGAGAGAGCGATCGATCTCTCGTCAGGGTGCATTAGCGCGAAGAGGATGGGGCGTGTCGCATAGCGCGAAGTATTGAAGGCCCTGGTACCAGAATGAGAGGCTCTTATGGCCCAATCCGTTGCTCCTGCACGTAGTGAGATTGTGCTGCTGTCGGGTCACGATCTGCGGCGCTTGCTCAACCCGAAGGTTGTCATCGAGGCCTTGCGAGAAGCGTATGCAGCGCTTGCCGACAACCAAGGGGAACAGGGCCGCTCGGTCGCCTTCACGATCGACGGCGGTTCTATTCACGTGAAATCCGGCCTGTTGCCGGGCTCGCATCTCGTATTCGCCTCAAAGGTCAACGTCAACCTTCCCGATAACTGGAAGCTGCGACAGTTGCCGACCATCCAAGGTATGGTCGTGGTCTCGGACGCGAAGGACGGCCGCCCGCTGGCGATTTTGGAGTCGATTACGCTGACGGGTATTAGAACCGCGGCCACGGCAGCACTCGCAGCGGGATATGGTGCTCGAAAGCATTCAACGCGAGTGGCCATCATTGGCTGCGGAGCCCAAGCCAGGTATCAACTCGAAGCCGTCAAGGCGGTTTTTCCCCTGGAAACGGTGCGGGTGTTTGACGTTGACGCTGCACGTGCGGAAGCGTTCGCGCGCGCAAATTCGACGGCAACGTGCTCTGCGGCGCCGGCGCCGAGCGTGTGCGATGCGGTAAGAGATGTGGACATTTGTATCACCTGCACAACGTCGAAATCTCCGATCCTGACCGATGATTTGGACTTGAGGGGGTGCTTCGTTGCGGCCATCGGTGCCGACAACCCCGAAAAGCAGGAGATTGCTCCGGCCCTCATGCGCCGTGCGCGCATCCTTGTGGATGACATTGAGGCTTGTGCTTCCGGCGGCGATCTCAACCACGCGCTGCGTGCGGGGGCCATGTCGAAGGACCAAGTCCATGCTGAACTTGCCGACCTCGCGGCAGGCCGAAAGCGTGGGCGCATGACCGAGGACGAGCTCGTAATCTTCGATTCGAGCGGCAGTGGCGTGCAGGATGTTGCGGCTGCATGGGTCGCGTATCGCGAGGGTCGTCGAACCGGCATCGGCGGGCGATTCGATTTGTCGGGAGCTGCGATGGAACAGTGAAGATGGCAGAAGAGGTGGATGCGACTATTAGCCGGCCGAGCCTTGTGCCGCTTGCGTTCAGCGCCCATTATTGCGGTTTCGAAGCAAATACTTTCCGGAGACGGCGTGCATCGTCAGCCGCCTCGGCTAGCAACCAGTCACGAAAAGTCGCGACCTTCGCCTTGGTCGAGGTCGCCTAGGGACAAACGAATGGCGCCGCTCGATGACTATTCGTAAAGAAACATCTTCGCGGAGACGGTGTGCGTCGTCGGCCGCTTCGGCTGAAAGCCAATCGCGGAAAGTCGTATCTTTGGCTTCATCGAAGTCGCCTTCGAACAGACGATCCAATACGAATTGGATAGATCGAACGGCCTTGCCAAGCGACCATTGGTGAGGTCCCAACCACAGCCACCTGCAATGGCAACGGCTGAAATGAACATGGCGTGGGCAGGTTCAGCACTGGGCTACGATGATGAAACCCGTTCGCGGGCGCGCCGCTTCCGCCGGATCAGGCAAGCGAAAGCGGCGCGTCGGAGCCTCCTTTGAATCAGTCGGCCGCGGATTCGCCGGTCACAAGGTCATAAGAGATGACCTTGACCGTGTTGCCCCGCGCGGTCATGACCTCGAAAACAGGTTTGCCGTTGCGTACCTTTTCCTTCACCGAAAAGACCGTGCCTTGCGGCGAGGCCTTTTGAATGATCGCCGGGATCGTTATCTTGGTCATGGACAGCAACGTGTGCGCCGAGCGGGCAATATGCGCGGCGTCGGCAAACACTTCTTTCCCTGGAGCCCAGGGAACGGACGCCTCGCCGCTGTACTCGTTGAAGGAATTGTCCTCGGCGGCTGTATCGAAGCCCTTGGCCGATGTGTAAATGGACAGCATGAGCTTGCCGTCCTCCATCTCGAATTTGGCTTCGGTCGGGACTTGATTCGGGAAAGATCAAGCCGGCGCGCGAGACTCTGGAGCTCGGAGAGTTGGCACGAAATGTCACCGATCAGCTGCGCGTACTGGCGGAGGAAAAACTGCAAAGCCTGACCATCCTAGCTCACGCGCCGGTTCATACCGTGGGGGACGCCGCACTGTTGCGACATGCCCTCACGAATTTGATTCACAATGCGATCAAGTACACGCCGACTCACGGCGCCATCACCGTCGATCTCAAAACGATGCAATCCGGGGAAGCAGCGATCGAGGTCCAGGACACGGGGCCGGGAGTTCCCGCTGCGCATCGGGCTCTTGTATTCGAGCGCTTTTACCGCGTGGACGCCAGCCGCTCCAGCGAAGGCGGTGGTGTCGGGCTGGGTCTCGCGATCGCGCGCTGGGCAGTCGAGGCAAACGGCGGACGAATAGGGCTTGCAAGCGACGAGCGGAACGGAAGCTTATTCCGAGTCCTCTTGCCGGCCACTGATAAAGCTTCTTGTCATATCTGAACTATCCTTAGAACAGTCATCGCCCTTCAATCTCTTACCGCGATTGCCAAGAGCTAAGCCAGCTTCGGAAGTCACCGGCCCGTGGCGACTATCGCCAGCCCGGAAACCAAGAGTAAAACGAGCACGACCTTGCGGAATGCGATCTCATCCAGTTTGCCGTAGAGCGACCAACCGAGCAGCGTTCCGGCGACAAGCACCGGCAGGCCGATCAAGAACAGCCGTGTCGTTTCGGGTGTAACCAGCCCCATCCCACCAAAGGCCAGTAGCGATATGGCGAAAGTTGCGACTGCGGTTGGCTGTGATACCGAGCGATGTTCGTCACGGGGCCAGCCGCGCAATACGCACCACAGGGTCGGGAGAATACCACCGAGCCCGGTTGCGCCACCGAGCACGCCGTTGAGGAATCCAATGCCCGCATCCCCTGCCCGCCCCACACTTTTCAAGTCCGGCATTTTCGGTCGCAGCAGATTGTAAACGCTGAAGGCGATCAACAGCAGGCCGACCCCCGTTCTCAAGTGCACGGCCGATGCAAATTCAAGAACGACGATGCCTGCGGGAATTCCGACCGCGCTTCCGACGACGAAAGGCCAAAGCCGCGACGGAAGTATTGTCCGCCGCGTCCGCCAGGTAGAGTAGCCCTGCACCAGCAGCGCGTAGGCGACGATCAACGTCGTTGTCTGCACGGGCGTCAGGGCAAAAAGCCAGATACCGGCGGCGACCATGCCGAATTCAAAGCCTGCGAGTCCGGTTACAAAGGCGGCGGCGAATGTACCAAGCAGGAAAACGGTGAGATCGAACGGAACAGCTGAACTCATGACGTGCCCCTTCCCTTATTGTGTAGTGGATTGGTGTTGGACGAAGCGTCGGCGCAGACGGTCAGCCGTGCGTCTCTTCGGTCCCGTCGCGGCACCAGCGGTACAGCGCGTCGTAGACTGGCATCGTGGCATCGAGCTGGGCCACATCGTCCCTGAACATGCGGGAATAGCCGAGCGAGATCGCCAGCAGCCCTCCCGACTGAAGCGTCAGATCGGGCCGCCCGGTATCGGCGCCGCGAATGATCGCCGCCAGACGCAACAAGGGTTCGGTCTTGAGGTTGAATTCCCCGAGCATCACGTCGAACGTGCAGGCGTCACCGCGATCGTTCCAGATGCCGTCTCCGCTGTCGAATGCAGTTGCCGCGAACCGCTTGGCAACGGCTGCCACTTCCGACGGCGCCACGTAAAGGACTACGGCGGTCGGATCGATGAAACGGCGGATCAGCCATGGGCAGGCAATTCGAATGATCTTCGGCCGCGCTCGCGTGACCCAAGTCGTTCGGCCGGCTTCGTCGCGTTCCGGGAGCCGGTCCGTGCACAAATGCGGCTGGTCGGCTTTGCACCATGCCTCGAACCCGCCTTCAAGCGTCTGGGCGTCGATGCCAGCATGCCGAAGCCAAGCGGCGGTTCCCTGGCTGACATTGCCGCCGTCCTGGCAATAGACGATGACGCGTCGGCCGGAAAAATTGTGTGCCCAGGTCGCGACGGTTTGGGATTTCATTTGCCGGGCTGTCGGCAACAAGTGCCGGCCTGAACCTCCGTCATCACATGGACGAACGTCGACGAGCATCGGTGCGCCGGGCAGGCCAATGATACGGGATAGCTGTGCTACCGAAATCTCGGTTGGTGACGGCATGGCGTCCACCTCGTCGTCGAGGGCTTGGACGCGATATTTGGCTGCCGCCTCACGGGGTCATCGCGGTAATCCCCAGAAACACATGACGTACCGAAACAGCGCAAATGTCAACCTGGTCACGCGTTCTCAACGGCGTCTTTTGGATATTGCGATGTGATAACTAGCAACTGTCGCAGGAGCAAAAACGCCGATAGCTGGAACCACCCTGCCGAACGTGGGTTGATTGTGCGGAGCCATCCAGGCCCTGGCATACTCGGGAGAATGCATCATGAGCTGGCGGTTCGCGGCTTGTACGGTCGCGTCTTTCCTCGCTATCGCGTTACCGGCGCTGGCGCAGCCAAGCACAACGCCGTCGACGCGCCCACCCACAAACCAAAGCATCACTGGCTCCTCGCAAGTCAGTGCAGCCGAGCAGGAGTTAATCTGGAAGCTGGAGAAGGCGGGGTACACCCAGGTGCGAGACCTCAAATCAACCGCCGAAGGGATTGCAGCGAAGGCGATGAAGGACGGAAAAGAGGTATCTCTTGTCGTCGATAGCAGCGGTACCTTTCGGGAGCGGTAAGGGAGTGCGACCGCCCTGCGATGAGATTATTATTTCGAACCAAACATCTTCCGGAGACGGCGCGTGTCATCAGCCGCCTCGGCTAAGAGCCAATCGCGAAATGTCATGATCTTCTGCTTCGTCGAAGCCGCCTTCGGACAGACGATCCAGTAGGTCTTGGACAGTTTCAAAGACAGATCGAATGGCTTTGCGAGGCGACCGTTAATCAGGTCCCAGGCTGCAAGCGTGGTGCGCGCAAGCGCAACACCCTGACCGTCGACGGCAGCATCTATCAGCATGCTTGCGCGGTTCAAAACCAGACCATGAGACGTTTCGGGCTCGGCAACACCGGCAGCATCGAACCACTGCGACCAGGCTTTGCTGTCGTCGAGATGCAGCAACGGCGATTTCAGCAGGTCGGACGGTTTGGCGATGCGGTTACGCCCGGACATCAGCTTGGGGCTGCAAACCGGAAAAAGCTGCTCGTAGCAAAGGCGGACGGCGTCAAGTCCGTTCCAATTGCCGTCGCCGTGCCTAACCGCAACGTCGACCTCCTCCCGAACGAAGTCGACATGATGCATCGTTGCGGAAACCCGCAGATCGATGCCGGGGTGGGCCTCGGCAAACCGTCCGAGTCGATATACCAGCCACTTGGCCGCAAAATCCGGCGATGTGCTAACGGTGAGAACACCCGAATTTTGGCGCTGCAGAACACGCTCCGTGCCGACGGCAATCCGATCGAGCGCGTCGCGTACCACGTTTAGATATTCGCGACCCGCATCTGTGATAACCAGCCGCTGGCGCTCGCGATTGAATAGCTTGATGCCGAGCGTGGCCTCCAGTGCTTTGACCTGGTGGCTGACAGCACCTTGGGTGACACAAAGCTCTTCAGCCGCCCGCGTGAAGCTTTCGCTCCTTGCCGCAGCCTCGAAAGCCTTGAGGGCGTTCAACGGTGGCAATTGGCGGGGCATGGCCCTCTTTCATGAGAAAATCTAAGGCAGGCTAGAGAATAGATGCTTTGCTGACAAGGCATTGCTGGTTCTATCAGTCCGCTCCTCGGCTGTGCCGACGCTCAGCCAGCAGAAAATGGAGCATTCGGAATGTCGCATTCATCTGTAATGGAAGCGCCCCGGGCCAGTGCTGCAGCGCGGACCGGTCGAAACGTGCTCTCGACATGGGTTCGCAGCATAGAAACCTGGTTAATTCGCCGGCAAGGTTGGCAGGATCTGAACTCGCTCGTCGATCGCTTGCTGAAGGATATCGGAATCTTGCGGGAAGACCGCTCTCTGGAAGGGGCGGCAAGCTATTTTTCGGGCAGCGAGTTCGCGTGACTGAAACCGGCCGGTTTAGCTGTCTTGCAATCCGGTCATTCGAGATAATGAAAATTTCTAAGGCATGGCATAGAAAACATGCGTTGCGGACCGGTTAGGCAATGATACATATGATCAGGCTTCAAAATGTGAAGCGCAAATCGGGTTTCGAACGCAGCCACCCGATTCCTTGAAGACGGTTCGTCTCAAGTGCTGCTCCAGCCCTTTAGGGAGGAGCAGATATGACCGATCCCAGCATTGCGATTTCCTCACCGTCATTTTCTCCAGCCGCCGCTCAGCCGCCAAGCGCACAACCGCCGAGCATCCCGCACGCCGCCGCACCATTGACAGCCGTCCAGAATCTAGGCGCGGCGCGTCGGCGCCTGCTCCTCGAAGGTCCCATCGTCTCCACGCTCCTGCGGCTCGCGGTTCCGAACGTCGTGGTCAACGTGGTGCTCATCGCCGTGACGGCGAGCGTCGACGCACACTTCGTCGGTCAACTCGACCCGAGCGCGCTTGCCGGGTTGTCGCTCGTGTTTCCGTTGCTGATGCTCATGCAACAAGTGGCCAACTCGAGCATGGGCGGCGCCGTCGCGTCGGCCGTCGCCCGCGCCATCGGATCTGGACGCCACGAGGACGCCTCGGCGCTGGTCGTCCACGCGCTCGTGATCGCCTGCGGCATGGCTGCCGTGTTTGCATCGGTGCTGCTCGTCGCGGGCCCGACCCTTTACACGCTAATGGGCGGCAGCCGGTCGACGCTCGCCGCCGCGGTCGAGTACTCGAACGCGATCTTCGCCGGCTCGCTGGCCTACTGGGTCCTGAGCACGCTGACGAGCGTCGTGCGTGGTACCGGACGGGCGACCGTGCTCGCGGTCGTCTATATCGCCGCGGAGATCCTGCACGTGCTGCTGGTGCCCACACTGGTGTTCGGCATCGGACCGATCCCGGCCCTCGGGATTACCGGCGCCGGCATTGCGACGGTGACCTCCTTCACCGTCTCGACGCTGGTGCTCGTCTGCTACCTGGCGTCCGGGCGCACCGCGGTCACCTTCTCGCTTCGGGGCGTCCGGCTCAACTGGCGCGCGTTCCGCGAAATCCTGCGGGTGGGGGCTCCGATGTCGCTCCAGCCCTTGCTCAACAACCTGATGCTCGCGCTGCTCACGGGGTTCGTCGGGTCGCTCGGCGCGACGGCGCTCGCGGGCTTCGGCGCGGCTGTGCGGCTCGAATACGTCCTGTATCCGCTAACCTTCGGCCTTGGCGCCGGGCTGCTCGCCATGGTCGGGACGAACATCGGTGCGGCCCAGCCCGCGCGCGCGGCGCGGATCGCATGGACCGGCGCCGCCCTGGCGGCGAGCGTGACCGGCGGCATCGGCCTGCTTGGGGTGATGTGGCCGGAAGCATGGGTCGCCTTCTTCAGCGCGACGCCCGCCATCCATCTCATGGCCGCGAGCTACCTCTGCGTCGCAGGCGTCGCCTATCCATTCCTCGGGATGGGGCTCACGCTGTCGTCCGCATTCCAGGCCGCCGGACGGCCGCTCTGGCCCCTGCTCGGGATTGCCAGCCGAGTGCTCGTCGTCGGTGCAGGCGGATGGGTCGTGATTCACACGACCGATGCCGGCCTCGTCGGTCTCGCCTTCGTCACGGCCGCTGGATTGATCGTGTATGGCGTCATCATGGCAATCGCGTTCCGCGCCGGCGCCTGGCGGCCCGTCGGCGCTGGATCCCAGTGATGGTTCGGCATGCGAGTGACCGAACGAACGAACGCGACACGTCAACCATGCCGCGAGCGCCGGTGGTGCAATGCTTGCGATCTATTGGCTCGACCTCGGGGCCATCGGGTTTTTTGTCGCTGTCGCCCCCGGCTTTTGCGCGTTCGCGGCAATGGCCGTCAACATCACGCTCAAGCTGAAGACGCCTGCTCCGACAGCGTCTTGAATTCCGATATACCGCAACCCTGGAGTTAGTTCATCATGGCCGACGTTACTGTTTACGGTTTTCCGATCAGCACCTTTGTCAACATCGTCCGGCTCGTCCTGACGCATAAGGAGGTCGCATTCGATTTTCATGATCTCGAACCCGAAATGGGCAGCCCGACCCACCTGTTGCTTCACCCATTCAACCGGGTGCCGATCCTGGATCACGCGGGCTTCCGCATTTACGAGACGTTGGCAATCGCGCTCTATGTCGACGAGGTTTTTGACGGTCCCACACTGCAACCGAACGACTTGCGCCAGCGCGCCAGGATGTATCAATGGATCAGTGCGGTGAGCAGCTATTACTACCCCTATATGTCCTATCATTTGAGCCACGAACGCCTGATCTATCCTGCACTCGGGATTGCTCCAGACGAAAAGGTGGTCGCCCACGCCTTGCCGCGCATCGCGGTCGCGCTGGACGTGATGGAGCGCGAACTGCGCACGGACACGGTTTATCTACTTGGCGACCAACTGACGCTGGCCGACTTCTTCGTTCTCCCCACCATGACCAGTTTGAGCATGACGCCTGAAGGCCAGGAGATGCTCAAGTCCAGGCCGCGGATCGGGGCTTGGCGCGCGCGAATGGAGGCGCAGCCCGCCGTCACCAAAGTTCGCGCAACGGTCGCTCCACACATTGGCAAACCTGTTGAGCACGCACGCAAGTGGGTCGAGACACATCGGCCCCGATATTGAGTGCCAGCAGTTTACCCGCCGGGCTAAGTCGATCACTGCTTTTCGAGTTTGGTGATCGTCTTTACGCCACCAATTTCAGTTGCAGTGAAGACCACCTTGGCTCCGCCGCCACTGTTCGCACCAACCGTCACGCTTTGTGTCTCATGCGATTTCCATGCCGTGGTGCTAGGAGTTCTCCCGGGCCATCTGTGGCTGAACCGCCGTTCTCAGTGGCGGGGCGCCCTTGGTGCTTGCCACCACCGGCGTCTCCTCCGATAGGCCCGCAGTCACCTCGATGCGACCGTTATCGGTGAGACCCGTCTTCACCGCGAGGCGCGTGATCCGATGGTCCGTGATAGTGTACACGAAGTCGCCGTCGCCATCTGAACCCACAGCCGCGGTAGGTACGGTAAGTGCGTTCGGGCGCAGGTTCATTTCCAGCGAGACCTCCGCATACGTGCCCGGGTAAAGCCGTTCGTTAGGGTTGGGCAGGTCGATCTCGGTACGCATGTTGCGCGTCTCGGGATCGAGACGGAGAGAGAAGCGGGTTACGTTGCCGATGAATGGCTGACCGTCGAAGCCAGCCGGCTTGACAACGGCAGGATCGCCGACGTGAAGGTGCGGTACGTCGTTCTCCGGCACGTCGCAAAACACCCGGATCGTGTCGATCCGCTGTACCGTGAAAAGTGACCCTGCGGACGGCGTTGTCCGCGTGGCCGTGGCGGCCTGGACCAAATCGCCCCGGTTCACTTGGCGCCGCGCCACCACGCCATCGAACGGCGCTATGATCTGCGTATAGGCAAGCAGAGTCTTGATCTTCTCCACGGTCGCAGCGGCGAGGTCGACCTGGTTGGCAGCGAGGTCGCGGTTCGCCTCCGCAACACCGAGATCCGCCTTGGCGATCTCCGCATTGGCGTGCACCTGATCGAGCGTCCGGTCGCTGATGAAGCCCCGTCCCTCGCCCAACTGGTCCCGGTCTTTCGCCAAGGCGCTCTGAAGCGCCAGGTCCGCCTTGCTGTGGTCCAGTTGGCGGCGCGCGCTCTCTAGCGAACTTCGCCTGGACTCGAGCTGGGCCTTGGCTTCAGCAAGCTCCTGCTCCATTTCGGGGACGTCGATCACCGCCAGCACTTGACCTGCCTTCACGTGATCGCCGATATCGACGCGGACATCGGACAGGTATCCGGAGACTTTGGCGAAGAGATCCGCTTCCTCAAAGGCTGCGAGCGTGGCGTTGGTTTGGAGACGTTGGGCCACCGTGGCGCGGCGCGGACGCACAACCTCGACCCGCGGAGGACTATCCGCCTTCGTTGTGTTCACTGGCGATGGCGATGCCGCCAGATGCTGCTCGGCAACGATGCCCGCCGCGCCGACGCCGACCACGACTAACAAGACCTTGATACCCGTTTGACTCGTGAAATTCATTGTGTTCCGCCTTCAAAATCCGTTCTGGCTGTTGGCTCATTCCGCCGCCCGAGCATGGTATTCGGCGCGTCCGTCGCCACGATCCGACCCGGGCTGCGACTCGAAATAGCGGCTATGCGGGTCGTCAGGATCGAGCGACGCGGAAATCGGGGCATGCCGCGACTGAAGCGTGGCCAAGATCGCCGGCAGGATGATGAGCGTGGCGCACGTTGCGCCGAGAAGACCGCCGATCACCGCCCGCCCAAGCGGAGCACTTTGCTCTCCGCCTTCGCCCAGGCCCAGCGCCATTGGCATCATCCCCGCCAGCATCGCGAAACTTGTCATCAGGATCGGACGCAGACGGCTTCGTGCGCCTTCTATCGCCGCCTCCCATGGTTCGCGGCCCTCGATCCGGCTGCGCTCAGCGAAAGTCACAAGCAGGATGGCGTTTGCCACGGCCACGCCAATCGCCATGATCGCACCCATGAAGGATTGAATGTTGAGTGTGGTGCCGGTGAGCCAAAGCATGAGTACGCCCCCGGCGATGACGTCAGGAATCGTCAATCCCACCGCCAGGGAAAGCCGGAACGATTGGAAGTTGGCGGTCAGCAGCAGGAGGATGACACCCACCGCCATCAAGAGTCCCAGACGCAGACCTGCGAACATCTCCGCCATCGGCTGGACTTGCCCGCGCACGGTCGCGTTCACTCGATCGGGCGGCTTTCCCGTATCGTTGATCACCTGCTGCACACGGGCTGCCGCGCGTCCCAGATCCTCGCCGTAGATGTTGGCGCTGAGTGTCAGCATGCGCTGCATGTTGTAGCGGTCATATTCGCCGAGCGCCGCGCCGTCGGTGACGCCGGCCACGTTGCGGAGGTCGATCTGTCCGCCCGACCGGCGAGCGATGGGTAGGTTCTTCACCTCCTCCAGGGAATTCATCTGGTGCTCGGGGATCTCGACCTGCACCTGATAGCCAATGCCGCTCTTGGGATCGGGCCAATAGTTTGCGGACGTGTAGCGACTCGATGACGTG
>WNFG01001468.1_pt1 | contig 19687 bp, 23 predicted proteins | sample 5400431 | NCBI WGS metagenome assembly WNFG01 (sample SAMN13153346, study PRJNA577476) | soil metagenome | isolation source: 120 cm saprolite under Douglas fir tree site 2 hole 3 replicate 2 | place: USA:California | collected 2015-04-18 | reverse complement strand
CGCGCCGTCGCAAGGCTCAACGACCCCCGCGGGCTGTATGCGTACTGCTGGTGCCGCGAACCGCGCATGACCCTCAAAGGGCTTACCGGCCGCTGACCAGCATTTGTGAGTCGAGCGGCCCACCGTGAGGGTCTGGGGGGATGGGAAGCCTGAAGGCAACGAAAGAAAAGGCGCAGTTGCCTTCAGGCTTCCCATCCCCCCAGACCAAAGCGAACCGGTCAAAATCACTATTGCGTCAATTCAGCGAACGGCGGATTAAAGCGTGGACCAGTCCAGGGTCACCTTGCCCGACTTGCCGGATTTCATGATCTCGAAACCTTCGAGGTAATCGTTTATCCCTAAACGATGGGTGATCACCGGCCGCACATCGAGTCCGCTCTGCAGCATGCTCGACATCTTGTACCAGGTTTCGAACATCTCGCGGCCGTAGATGCCCTTGATCACCAAGCCTTTGAAAATGACCTGGTTCCAGTCGATGGCCGTTTCGCCGGGAGGAATGCCGAGCATGGAGATACTGCCGCCGTGGTTCATGGTGCGCAGCATTTCGCGCAACGCCGTGGCGTTGCCCGACATTTCGAAGCCGACGTCGAAGCCTTCCTCCATGCCCAAATCGCGCATGGCGTCGTCCAGGGATTCACGCGACACATTGAGCGCCTTGGATGCGCCCATTTTTGCGGCCAGCCCAAGCCGGTAGTCGTTCACGTCCGTGATGACGATGTGCCGGGCGCCGCAATGCCTGGCGATCGCCACCGCCATGATGCCGATGGGGCCGGCGCCTGCGATGAGCACATCCTCGCCGACGACATTGAACGCCAGCGCCGTGTGCGTGGCATTGCCGAACGGATCCAGGATGGAAGCGATCTCATCGTCGATGGCGTTCGGCAACTTGAAGACATTGCTCGCCGGGATGGTCAGATATTCGGCGAACGCGCCGGCGCGATTCACGCCCACGCTCGAGGTATTGCGGCACAGGTGCCGCCGGCCCGCACGGCAATTGCGGCAGTGTCCGCAGGTGATATGGCCTTCTCCGGACACGCGATCGCCGGTGCTGAAGCCGCGTACTTCGCTGCCCAGTTCGACGATTTCTCCCGCGTACTCATGGCCGACGGCCATGGGCACGGGAACGGTTTTCTGCGCCCAGGCATCCCAGTTATAGATGTGCATGTCGGTGCCGCATATCGCCGAGCGGTGCACCTTGATGAGCACGTCGTTGTGGCCGACCGCCGGCTCCGGGACGTCTTGCATCCAGATACCGGGTTCCGCTCGTGCCTTGACCAGCGCTTTCATGTTCCGCCCTCAGGAGCCTAGTGAATGATGCTCAAATCGCGTCCCGCCGATCGGAACGCCTGAATGACCCGATCCAGCTGTTCGCGGGAGTGCGCAGCGCTCATCTGGGTGCGAATTCGCGCTTTTCCATGGGGAACGACCGGAAAGGCGAAGGCCACGACATAGACTCCCTGCGCCTGCACCCGATCCGCGAGGTTCACCGCCAAGGGCGCCTCGCCCAACATCACCGGGATGATAGGGTGTTCGCCCGGGATCAAATTGAATCCCAGGCCCTGCATCTGCTCGCGGAAGTAAATGGTGTTCGCCTGCAAACGCTCGCGCAGGTCGGTCGAACTCTCCAGCAAGTCGAGCACCTGGATGGTGGCCGCGGCCACCGGCGGTGCGATGCTGTTCGAAAACAGGTAGGGCCGCGAGCGCTGGCGCAGCCAGCCGACGATTTCCTTGCGCGCGGCAACATAGCCGCCGCTGGCTCCGCCCAAGGCTTTGCCCAAAGTTCCGGTCAATATGTCGATTCGGCCGATGACGCCGCGCAGCTCATGCGAACCGCGGCCGCGCGCACCGATGAACCCGGTGGCGTGCGAGTCATCCACCATCACCAGTGCGCCGTAGCGATCGGCCAAATCGCAGATGTCCTTCAGATTCGCGATCGAACCGTCCATGGAAAACACGCCGTCGGTGGCGATGAGGCGCACGCGCGAACCCTGCGAGTCCTTCAACGCTCGTTCGAGCTCGTTCATGTCGTTGTTGGCGTACCGCAGCCGGCGTGCCTTGCAAAGCCGAATGCCGTCGATGATGCTGGCGTGGTTCAAGGCATCGCTGATGACGGCGTCCTGATCGTCGAGCAGCGTCTCGAACAGCCCGCCGTTGGCGTCGAAGCAGGAAGAGTACAAAATCGTATCTTCCATCGACAGATAGGCGCTCAATCGCTCCTCCAGCTCCCGGTGGACGCTTTGCGTGCCGCAGATGAAGCGCACCGAAGCGACGCCGTAGCCGTAGCGCTCGAGCGCATCCTGCGCGGCTTTCACCACGGCGGGATGGTTGGCGAGTCCCAGGTAATTGTTGGCGCAGAGATTGATCATCTCGCGCCCGTCGGCAAGCCGAACCACGGGGCCCTGCGCCGATCCCAAGACCTGCTCGCGTTTCAGCAGTCCCGCCGCATCGAGCGCCTCCGTTTCGCGCGACAGCCGCTCGCGGAATTCCTTTAGCACGAGGTTCCTGAGTACTGAGTCGGGTCGTTCATACGGCTATTATAGCGAAGGCATGCGCCGTATTGGGTATCGTCGTGGACGGGTTTCCTATGGCAACCGATGAGAAAGTCGACAGTCACCGCCTCGACAAGTGGTTATGGCATACCCGGTTTTACAAAACGAGGAGCCTGGCGACCGCCGCGATCACTGGCGGGAAAGTGCACCTGAACGCCGAGCGGGTGAAGCCCGCGCACCGTGTTCGCGTCGGCGACCGGTTGAGCCTCTCGCTGCAGGGTATCGTCGGCGAGTTCGAGGTGCTCGGACTGCCGGCGCGGCGCGGTCCCGCCGCCGAGGCGCAAGCGCAATATCTCGAGACGCCCGCCAGCGCCGAGCGCCGCGCCAAGTTGCGGGAGCAACAGCGGCTGGCGCAGGCGTCCCGGCCGCGGCCGGACACGCGCCCGGACAAACGCGATCGGCGGCGGCTGATGCGGCTGCAGCGGGACCAAACCTAGGAGCCTGTCAGACAGGCTCCTAAGTCGAATCACACCCAGAGATCCGCCATGCTCTCCGGATCGTCCAAATCGCAGCTGACGGCTGACTCGGGCTGCAGCGTTTGCCACAGAGCGTTGTGCCAAACGGCGCTCGCGATTCCGCCCGTGGGCAATTCCCGCGGCAGGGGCTTCGGACCCAGGCGGCTCGCGATCTGACTCAAGCCGGGATTGTGGCCGCAGATCATGATGTGGCGGAGCGCCGGATCGCGCCGCGTGACCAGCCGCCAGGTGGCCTCGGGCGTGGCCAGGTACAGTTCGCGCGCGCATTGCACCTGCTTGGCATCGAGTTCGCAGGCGGCGGCTACGATCTCGGCCGTCGCCCAGGCGCGTTCGGCCGGGCTCACCAGTATCAAGTCCGGTATGAGGTCGCGGTACACGATGCGCTTCGCCATCTCCCGCGCCTCGATGGTGCCGCGGCGTGTCAACGCGCGCTCGAAGTCTTCGGCGCAGGCGTCGATGGACTGCGCTTTCCCATGTCGCAACAGCGTCAGTCTGCGCGTACCCACAAATGACCATCCTCAACTTTTAACTCGTAGACGCGCACCGGCTCGTAAGCGGGCGGCGTCAGCGCTTCCCCCGTTCGCAGGCAAAACCGGGCGCCGTGGCGGGGGCAGATGATGTCCGTCCCCTCGATGGCGCCGCCGGTGAGCTGGGCGCCGTCGTGAGTGCAGACGTCTTCAAAGGCAAAAAAAGACTCGCCGCTGCGTGCCACGGCGATGATCCGGCGTCCCACCGGGATAGAGATGGTCTGTCCGTCGCCCAAATCAGCGGCCAGCCCCGCGTCGATCCATTTCACGCCCCCCTTCGTCATGTCCTTCAGCCGCACATCGTCCGCGTCTTACATCATTCCGGTTTGCAAACGAGCTTCGTCCGACATCATGGTCTGGTTCCACGGCGGGTCAAAGACCAATTCGACGTTCGCGCGCGCGACGGTCGGGACTATCTGCACCTTGTCGCGCACGTCCTGGACCAGGACTTCGCCCATCCCGCAGCCCGGCGCCGTCAAGGTCATTTTGATGTCGACGGTGCGTGTCGCATCTTCGTTCTTGCTGACCTCGCATTCGTAGACCAGTCCCAAGTCGACGATGTTGACCGGGATCTCCGGGTCATAGCAAGTCTTCAGCTGCTGCCACACGACGTTCTTGATGTCTTCCTCCGAAGCTCCCGGCGGCACCTCCGGCGCCGTCGCAGCGGTCTTGCCGATGGCGTCCGCATCCTGGCCGGCGATGCGGAACAAGTTGCCGTCGATGTACACGGTGAAGCTGCCGCCCAGGGCTTGAGTGATATAGCCCACCGAACCCAACTTGAGATTGACGTCGACGCCCGCGGGAATGGCTACGGCCTTGACCTCGCGCTGGACGACGATGGGTTCATTTTCGTACGAATGCATCTCAGCAGCTCATTCCGTGGTGACGGTGGGCAAAACGTGCGGATCGGAGCATCGCAGGGCGGAGGCGAGAGTGTGCCAGCACAGGCTCGCGCATTTTACGCGCGCCGGATATTCGCGAACCCCGGAGAGGGCTGCGAGCTTGCCGAGCTCGTCGGCGGGCGGCGCTGCGTCGTCGGTGAGAAGCTCGTGCACGCGGTCGAACAGGCGCAGCGCTTCGGCGCGCGTCCTGCCTTTCACCGCTTCGGTCATCAATGAAGCAGAGGCGGTCGATATCGCGCACCCCTGACCTTCGAAGCGGATGTCGCTGATCTTGTCGTCGTTCATCTTCAAGCGCACCGTGAGGCGGTCGCCGCACATCGGATTGAACCCCTCGACGCTGGCATCGGCCGGTTCCAAAGCTCCAAAATTACGCGGTCGACGATTGTGGTCGAGAATCACGTCGCGGTAGAGGTCGTTGATTTCCATGGCGGCCGTCTTAAGCGAATATCTTGCGCGCGCGTTCGACGCCGGCGGCAAGCCTATCGATTTCCTCGAAGGTGTTGTAGAACGCGAACGAGGCTCGGGCGGTCGCCGGCAGTTTGAAGAAGTCCATGACCGGCATGGCGCAGTGATGCCCGGTCCGCACGGCGATGCCGTCCTCGTCGAGAATGGTTCCCAGATCGTGAGGATGCACGCCCGCAACGGCGAAGGAAACCAGGCTTGCCTTGTCGCGGGCCGTACCCACGATGCGCAGCTCCGGAATCCGGGTCAATACCGCCGTCGCATGATGGAGCAGGGCGGCCTCGTGGCGCTCCGCGGCGTCGCGGTCCAGGTCCAGCAGAAAATCCACCGCCGCGCCCAATCCGATGCCTCCGGAGATGTTGGGCGTGCCTGCCTCGAATTTATACGGTAAGGCGTTGTACGTGGTCTTGGCGAAGGTCACGGCGAGGATCATGTCCCCGCCGCCTTGCCAGGGCGGCATGCTCTCGAGCAGCTGCTCGCGCCCGTACAGGACGCCGACTCCGGTGGGCCCGAACATCTTATGGCCTGAGAATGCATAAAAATCGCAGCCCAGCTCTTGTACGTCGACCTGCATGTGCGGCACGGCCTGCGCGCCGTCGATCAACGTGGTGATGCCGCGCGCCTTCGCGGCGGCGATCAAGCGCCGGATCGGCAGGACCGTGCCCAGGGCGTTCGATACATGCGCACAAGCGAACAGGCGCGTGCGCGGGCTCATCAGCGCCACCACCGCGTCCTCGTGCACCTCGCCGCGCGCATCCATGGGCGCGACCACCAGCTTCGCGCCGGTTTGCTCGCAGACCATCTGCCACGGCACGATATTGGCGTGGTGCTCCAAATGCGTGATGAGTATCTCGTCGCCCGGCTCGAGCACGGGCCTCGAGTAGCTCTGTGCGACCAGATTGATCGCTTCGGTGGTGCCGCGCACGAAAATGATTTCGTGCCGCGACCGGGCGTTGACGAACTTCACGAGGCGATCCCGCGCTGCTTCGTACAGAGCCGTCGCCTCCTGGCTCAGCGTGTGCACGCCGCGGTGTATGTTCGCGTGGTGACGGCGTTCGTAGTCATCGACGGCATCGATCACCGAGGCCGGACGCTGGGCGGAAGCGCCGTTGTCCAAATAGGCCAGCGGCCTGCCGTGCACCATGCGTGCAAGCACGGGAAACCGCCGGCGCACGGCCTCCACGTCGAATTCCACGGGTCGATCGGCTAATGCGATATTTTTCATCGAAAGTTCCGCAGTGTCATTGAGTCGGGTAATTGGGCAATCAGCGCGTCTTCGATCGCCTGGCGCGCCGAGGTCACCGACATGCCGGTGAGCACATCGGCGAGGAAGGCATAGACCAACAGGCTCTGCGCCGTGGCGCGGTCCAGGCCGCGCGAGAGCATGTAGAAGAGCATGTCGGGGTCGAGCCGGCCGGTGGTCGCGCCATGCGCGCATTTGACCTCATCGGCATGGATCTCGAGCTGCGGGCGCGTATCGATCTCGGCGGTGGGCGACAGCAGCAAGCCGCGGCAGGACTGCTTCGACTCTGCGTGAACGGCGCCGGCGTCGACGATCACTTTGCTGTTGAAAATGACGCGGCTCGAGTCGCTGGCGATGGCGCGCGCCGTCTGATCGCTGCGCGTATCGGGGGCGCCATGAGTCACGATATTGACGCAGTCGACATGCCGGTCTTCGTGTCCCACCAGCAGCGAATGGCTGTCGAGCGAGGCGCCCGGCTTGTCCAGGTGCGCTTCCAGAGCCGTGCGCACCAAGCCGCCGCCCAGCACGATCGTGAACTGCTTGCAGTGACTGTCCTTATCCTGGCGGATATCCAGCGAATCGAGGTGGGTGGCGTCGGCGCCGGTCGCAAACACGCGGTAGTGTTCGAGCTGGGCGTCGTGCCGAAGCGCGATGTGCGTGTTGGAGTTGCAAAGCGGCGTGTGGTCGCCCTGCGCCACGTGGTGTTCGATGATCGTGGCGCTGGACCCCGGCGTCGCCTCGATGATGATGCGCGGGTAGGCAATGTTGTCGGCGCCGTCGCCGGTGGCCACATGCAGGATGACCAGCGGCATCGGTACGCGGGAAGTGATCTTGAGATACAGGCCATCGACGAATAGCGCGGTGTTGAGCAGAGCCCAGCGTCGCTGGTCGGCGTCGGACAAGGGCTCGAGAAAGCGCAACAGCGTGTTGGGATCGAGGCGGGCGACTTCCCGCAGGCTGTAGATCTCCATGCCGCTGATCAGGCCATCCACCACCGGCATCGTCGGATAGCCGTTGACCATGAGCAGCGACGCGGCCCGGTCGGTCTTGTCCAGCAGCGACAGCGAGGCGTTCGGTTCGATCTCGCCGCGAGTCTTGCGCGGCGCATCCACGAAGCTCTGGGCGGAGAGGCTGCGCAGATTGGTATAACGCCAGGTCTCATCGCGAGTGGTCGGCAGGCCGAGCTTCAGAAACCGCTCCATGGCCTGGGCGCGCACCGGCGACAGCGCATCGGCGGACCGCGTCTGCCATTGGGCCGCGAAGGAGCGCAGTGCTGGATTCATGCGACCTGACTCTCCAGAACCCAGTCGTAGCCGCGACGTTCGAGTTCATGTGCGAGCGAACTGTCGCCCGATTTCATTATCCGGCCGCCCGACAACACGTGTACCTGGTCCGGCACGACGTAGTCGAGCAAACGCTGGTAGTGGGTCACCAGCACGATGGCGCGCTTGGCGTCGCGCAGGGTATTCACGCCCGCGGACACCACCTTGAGCGCGTCGATGTCGAGGCCCGAATCCGTTTCGTCCAATATCGCGAGCTTGGGTTCCAGGACCAGCATCTGCAGAACTTCATTGCGCTTCTTTTCGCCGCCCGAGAATCCCTCGTTGACGCCGCGCGTGAGGAAGGACTCGCTCATCTGCATGAATTTCATCTTGTGCCTGATGAGAGTCAGAAATTCATAGGCATCGACTTCGGGTTCTCCGGCCGCTTTGCGTTTCGCGTTGAGCGCGGCCTTCAACAGATAGACATTGTTGACGCCGGGAATTTCGACCGGATATTGAAAGCCCAGGAACAGCCCCGCACGCGCGCGCTCTTCCGCCGGCAGCGACAGCAGGTCCAGGCCTTCGAAGGTCACCGAACCGCCGGTGACCTCGTAATCTTCACGGCCCGCCAACACTTGCGCGAGGGTGCTCTTGCCCGAACCGTTCGGACCCATGATGGCATGGACCTCGCCGGCGCGGACCTCCAGATTGACTCCCTTCAGTATGTCTTTGCCCGCTACGCGGACCGTCAAGTCGGTAATTTTAAGCAAGATCTATCCTCTATTGCCTTTCCTTTTGGCCTTTCCTCCGGCCGTCAGCCGACGGCGCCTTCCAGACTCACGCTCAACAGGTTCTGTGCCTCGACCGCGAACTCCATGGGCAGCTCCTTGAACACCACCTTGCAGAATCCGCTGACGATCATGTTGACGGCGTCTTCCGCCGAGATGCCGCGCTGCAGGCAATAGAACAGTTGGTCCTCGCCGATTTTGGAGGTGCTGGCCTCGTGCTCGACCGTCGCGGTCGGATTCTTGACTTCCATGTAGGGAAACGTGTGCGCCGCGCATTTCGGTCCCATCAGCAGCGAATCGCATTGGGTGAAGTTGCGCGCGCCCGCGGCGCTCGGCAGGATTTTCACCAGGCCGCGATAGGTATTCTCGGCATGGCCGGCGGAGATGCCCTTGGACACGATGGTGCTCTTGGTATTGCGGCCTATGTGGACCATTTTGGTGCCGGTGTCCGCCTGCTGATAATTGTTGGCGACCGCGACGGAATAAAACTCGCCGATCGAATTGTCGCCCTTCAAGATGCAGCTCGGATATTTCCAGGTGATGGCGGATCCGGTCTCGACCTGAGTCCAGGAGATCTTGGAATTGTGCCCGCGGCATTCGCCGCGCTTGGTGACGAAGTTGTAAATGCCGCCCAGGCCATTTTCATCGCCGGGATACCAGTTCTGAACGGTCGAGTACTTGATCTGCGCGTTGTCCAGAGCCACCAGCTCCACCACCGCGGCATGCAGCTGGTTCTCATCGCGCATGGGCGCCGTGCAGCCCTCCAGATAGCTCACCGACGCGGCCTCCGCGGCAATGATCAAGGTGCGCTCGAATTGTCCCGTCTTGGCGGCATTGATGCGGAAGTAAGTCGACAGTTCCATCGGGCAGCGGACGCCCGGCGGCACATACACGAACGAGCCGTCGGAGAACACCGCTGAATTCAACGCCGCGAAGAAATTATCGCCCGGCGGCACGACGCTGCCGAGATAGCGTTCGATGAGCCCCGGGTGATCGCGAACCGCATCCGAGAATGAGCAAAAGATGACCCCGGCCTTGCCCAATTTCTCCTTGAAGGTGGTCGCGACGGAAACGCTGTCGAATACGGCGTCGACGGCGACACCCGCCAGCCGCGCGCGCTCATGCAGGGGAATGCCCAGCTTGGCGTAGGTCGCGAGCAGTTTCGGATCCACTTCATCGAGGCTCTTGGGTGCATTCGCCGGTGCGCGCGGCGCCGAGTAGTACGAAATGTCCTGGTAGTCGATGGGCTTGTAATGCACATGCGCCCAGGTCGGCTCCTGCATGGTCAGCCAATGCCGAAACGCCTTCAGCCGCCAGTCCAGAAGGAACTGCGGCTCATGCTTCTTTTTCGAAATGGCGGCCACGACATCTTCATCGAGTCCCGGCGGCAGGCTGTCGGACTCGATATCGGTGACGAAGCCGTGCCGGTACTTCTGCGCGAGGAGGGCTTCAACATCTTGAGGTTTGCTAGACACTAGAATTTCCAGTTGCCATTACGCTTCAATCGACTAAGTGGGGTCGTTTTTCCGATATTCACCCAGGCCGGTATTCACCGGAGGCTCCACGCGAATTTCCGACGCCAGGTCGGCGACGCGCAGGGCTGCAGCGTCCAAACCCGCCAATTGGCACAGCGTGACCTCTTCCAGCGCGCGGCGGATGGCGGCGTTCACGCGCTGCCATGCAGAACCGACCCGGCATTGGCGCTCGATGCCGCACTGGCTCGCCGCGCCGCTGCATTCGGTGATTGCGATCGGCCCCTCGAAGACGTCCAGAATCTGTGCGGCGGTAATCTGCACCGGGCTTCGCGCCAGCCGGTATCCGCCCTGGGCCCCGCGCGAGGAGATCACCATGCCGGCGCGCTGCAGACCCTTGAGTACCTTGCTCACGGTGGGACGGCTCAGGCGGGTGCGCTCCGCCAATTCCGCTGCGGCGCGATGCCGCGCGGGTTCTTGCGCTAGACTAGCCAGCACTACGGTCGCGTAGTCGGTCAATTTTCCCATTCGCAACATATGAGTCCTTAGCCTCCGGTGCCGTGTCACGTAGGACAACGTCATGTAGGACAAGTTTAGTCCTATTTGAATTGGAGGTCTACCCGGGACGGATTCAGACATATTTTGTTATCCTTCCCGAATCCATCGATCAGCGAGATAGGCCAAACATGAATACTGCAGAGCTAAGCGCTACCGCGCACGCGTTGGTCGCGAAAAGTAGAGGAATTTTGGCTGCTGACGAAAGCACGAGCACCATCAAGAGGCGCTTCGACACCATCAAGCTCGAATCCACCGAAGAGAATCGGCGCGCGTACCGGGAAATGCTGTTTACCGCTCCCGGTGCCTCGGAATACATCAGCGGCGTCATCATGTATGACGAGACCATCCGCCAAAAGACCAAGGACGGGGTACCGTTTCCGGTCTATCTCGCACAGCATGGAATGCTCCCCGGCATCAAGGTCGATCTGGGAGCGAAGCCGCTGGCCGGTTTTCCCGGCGAGACCATTACCGAAGGACTCGATGGATTGCGCGAGCGGTTCGCCGAGTACTACAAGCTGGGTGCGAAATTCGCGAAGTGGCGCGCGGTGATCGATATCGGGTCCGGAATCCCGACCCTCTATGCCATCGACGCCAATGCGGAAGCGCTGGCGCGCTATGCGACCCTGTGCCAGGAGGCGGGGATCGTGCCGATCGTCGAGCCCGAAGTCCTGATGGACGGAGGCCACCCGTTGGATCGCTGCGAGGAGGTGACCAACCTCGTGCTCGACAGAGTATTCGAACACTTGTTTGCCGCCCGGGTGTTTCTGGAGGGCATGGTGCTCAAGCCGAACATGGTGGTTCCCGGCAAGAAGAGTACTCAAAAGGTGAGCCCCGAACAGGTCGCAGAAGCCACCGTTCGCACGTTGAAACGTCAGGTACCGTCCGCGGTTCCCGGCATCGCGTTCTTGTCCGGAGGCCAGAGCCCGACCGAAGCGACATTGCATTTGAGCTTGATGAACGCGGCGGGTCCCTTGCCGTGGACGCTGACATTCAGCTACGGGCGGGCGTTGCAGGAGAACGCGCTCAACGCCTGGGGCGGAAAATCGACCGGGTATTCGAGCGGCCAGCAAGCTCTATTCGTTCGTGCGAAGTTGAACGGATTGGCGGCCGTAGGGACCTACAGGGGCTCCATGGAAAGTTCCGCTGCCTAAAAGCTCCGCTCTCAGTTAAGGTGCTCCGCGTCCTTGGGACGCGGACCCTTACAGCAACCACATTGAACCAATCCTCCTCCATCGTCGAGATTCGTAACTTGAGTTACGCGGTCAACGGCAATCGCCCGGTGTTTGCCGGACTCGACATGGACATTCCGCGCGGCCGGATCACGGCGGTCATGGGACCGAGCGGCACCGGCAAGACGACTCTGCTGCGTCTCATCACGGGCCAAGTGCGCGCCGACTCGGGCTCGGTCATGGTGGCGGGACAGGAATTGCGCGGCATGCGGCGCGCGGACTTGTACGTGCTGCGGCGCCGAATGGGCATGCTGTTTCAGAACGGAGCTCTGCTGACCGACTTGAGCGTGTTCGAGAACGTTGCCTTTCCGTTGCGCGAACACACCGACCTGCCGGAGCAGCTCATCCGTCAGTTGGTGCTCACGAAGCTGCAGGCTGTGGGCCTGCGCGGTGCGGCCGAACTCATGCCTGCGGAACTCTCGGGCGGAATGAGCCGGCGAGTCGCGCTGGCGCGAGCCATCGTCATGGACCCCGAGATCTTGATCTACGACGAGCCGTTCGTCGGGCTCGACCCGATTTCCCTGGGAGTCATCTTGCGGCTGATCCGGCGTTTGAACGACGCGCTCGGGATCACCAGCATCGTGGTTTCGCACGATGTGCAGGAGATCTCCACCGTAGCCGATGTGGTTTTTCTGCTCTCCGGGGGCAAGGTGGTCGCGCGGGGCACGCCGCAGGAGTTGCAGTCCTTCCCATCGGACGTCGTTCGCCAATTCATCGGTGGTTTGGCCGACGGTCCGGTGCCGTTTCATTTCCCCGCTCCCGACTACTTCAGCGAACTTCTCGCCCGCGAGGATGCGTGAAGCTGATACGGGAACTCTGGGAGAGCATGACCGAGTCTCTCGCGGGACTGGGTTCGGTGGTGCGTTTCTTGCTGCGCCTGGTGGCCGCCTCTCCGCGTGCGATGCTGCGCCTCGATTTGATTTCGAAGCAGATTTACAACGCCGGCGCCCTGTCCCTGGTCATCATCATGCTGTCCGGCTTGTTCGTCGGGATGGTGCTGGGCCTGCAGGGATTCCAGCTGCTGCAGCGATTCGGATCCGAAGATTCCTTGGGCACGGCGGCGACCATCGGCCTCGTGAAAGAGCTGGGTCCGGTGGTCACGGCGCTGCTGTTCGCCGGCCGGGCGGGGACGGCGCTGGCCTCGGAATTGGGGTTGATGCGCGCAACGGATCAACTATCGGCCATGGAGATGATGGCGGTGGACCCGATCCAGCGGGTCGTCGTGCCGCGATTTCTGGGCGGCGTCATCGCCATGCCGCTGCTCGCCGCGATATTCAGCGTCGTCGGCGTCTATGGGGCGCAGCTCGTGGGAGTGCAGATCATGGGCGTCGATGCAGGCAGCTTCTGGTCGCAGATGCGTGCTGCCGTCGGCTTGAGCGACATCAACGAGGGCATCGTCAAGAGCTGCGTTTTCGGCGTCGCGTGCAGTTTGATTGCGGTGTACGAGGGTTATTATGCGACGCCGACGGCGGAGGGTGTCGGCCGCGCGACCACGCGCACCGTGGTCACCTCCGCCGTGTTCACCTTGTTCTTGGATTATTTGATCACTGCCGCGTTTCTGTAAAGAGGTATCGCCATGCGCAAATCACGTACTTTGGATCTCGGTACCGGGTCGTTTGTGCTGCTGGGTTTTGCAGCGTTGTTCTTTCTGACCACCCAGACCACCAGCCGCGGTATTTCATTTGCGAGTCCGCCGCACTACGATTTGACGGCCAAGTTCGACAATATCGGCGATCTCAAAGTGGGCGCTCCCGTATCGATGTCCGGAGTCGAAATGGGTCGAGTCACGAAGATCGCCTTTGATTGGAAGGAATACAAGGCCGCCGTCACCATGCGCATCGATGCACGATTCAACCAGATCCCCACCGACAGTGACGCGAGCGTCTATACGCAGGGCCTGTTGGGGGGCAAGTTCATCGGTCTGACCCCGGGCGGTGCGGAAACGTATCTGAAGGACAAGGATCAAATCGGCTTTACGCAGTCGGCCTTCGTGCTCGAAAACCTGATCGGCCAGTTCGCGGCGAACTTCATGAAAGGCGGCGGGCAATCGGATTCCGGCAAATCCAAGACGGACGCACCCGCGGCCGCAGAGCCCAAGTCTACGGAGAAATCGAAATGATACGACTTACCATCCTCGCCATGTTCGCCCTAGGGTTGGCGGGCGGAGCCAACGCAGCCGATCCGCAGGCGACCCCCGCCGCAGCGCCTAGCACCCTGGGTCCGCAGGAACTGGTGGAGAATTCGGCCAAGCGCATGCTCGTGGAGCTGGACGCCAATCGCGCGATGTATTCGAAGGATCCGGCGAAGCTCGATGCGCTGGTGGCCAATGTATTGCTGCCGAATTTCGACACCGAATATGCGGCGCGGCTGGTGTTGGGTCAGACCTGGCGCACCGCGACTCCCGAACAGCGCAAGCGCTTCGTCGATGCGTTCTATCATTCCCTGCTGCGCAATTACGGTTCGGCGCTGGTCGACTTCACCGCCGATCGCTTCGTGATACTGCCGTACAAGGGCGATCCCAACGACACGACGGCCAGTGTTCGAACCGAAGTGAAGCGTTCCAACGGGGACAAGGTCCCCGTGAATTTCAGCTTGCGGAAAGTCGACGGGGTATGGAAGGCCTGGGACGTGGTCATCGAAGGCATCTCGTACGTCAAGAGTTTCCGCACCGACTTCGGCTCGGAGATTGAGCAAAAGGGACTGGATGAAGTCATCAATCGGCTCGAGGCCGACAATAAAGTCGGACGCACCAGCGCCCCCGGGACCAGTCATTGATCGGCAGACGCAGGTATAGCGGCAACACCCGGCAGGATGCCTCGTTCGAAATGTCGGACGGCGACCGCGCACGCGTCATCGGGTCGCTGCATTTCACGACGGTGAGTGCGCTGCTCGCCGCCGGGGAAGCGGCGATCAACGCCGGCCGCGCCGCCGTGATCGATCTGGCCGGCGTGACCGCGAGCGACAGCGCGGGACTTGCGCTGCTGATCGAATGGTTGAGGGTGGCCAAGGCTGCGAGCCGTTCCCTGCGGTTCGAGAATATTCCGTCACAATTACAGCAGCTTGCACGTTTGAGTGAAGTCGAGGAATTGCTGCTTCCCGCGTAGCGGTCAAGGCGCCGGCCCTTCGTCAACCCCTCGCCGAGCCCGGCGTTGTAATAGTGGGTTCAACATATTTCGAGGAATGCCGCTATGCACAAATTCGCCGCACTGGCCCTTGTGGCCGCTCTCGGGATCGCCGGGATGGGGTATGCCAAGCCGGCCGAGGCGCGCGTCTACATCGGTGTGGGCATCGGATTACCGGGGGTGGCGGTGGTTGCGCCGCCGGTAGTCGCCTACGCGCCCCCCGTGGCGTATGGGCCGTACTACTACGGCCGTCCCTACTACTACCCCTACTACTACCCCTACTACTATCGCCCCGGCTTCGTGCGCTACGGACACGGCTTTTACGGCCACGGCTACGTGCACGGCCGCTATTGGCGCTAAGGGCGGCCCCTGCCGCCGGCGCTAATCGCTGCTACCGGCGCTAAGGGGTCTTGGGCTGCGCATCGTCCGCCGGCGCTTTAGCCGGTGGAGGCGCGGCCTTCTCCGGGTTCGCGGGCGTGTTGCCCGGGTCCTGACCGGCCTCCGGATCGACCAGCGGCTCCTCCGTGACTTTTCCGTCGGACACGAGGTAGGCGCGGCGTTGCAGATAGGCGTCCCGTATGAAGGCATAAGGGTCGTAGACATTCTTCAATGTCTCGTCCAACGGGAGTAGACGGACGCGCGTATCAACCAGGGAGGGGAGCCAGAGACCGTATTTCACCCAGTTGTTTTTGACGTATTGGCGCGGGTTCGTGTACGAATCCACCACCTTGCCCGGCGCATCGCGGAGGTCCGACGGACCGAATATGGGCAGTTCCACGAAGGGCCCGGGGTGCACGCCCCAGTGGCCCAAGGTCTGTCCGAAATCCTCGTTGTTCTTATCCATTCCCGCCGACGTGGCTGGATCGAGTATCCCGCCCAAGCCGATGGTTGAGTTGAAGAGGAAGCGTCCGAGATCGTTCCCTGCCGCCAGGAATTTGCCCTGCAAAGCGTCGTTGATCATGACGGTCGGCGTGTCAAGATTGTCGAAGAAATTGCTCACGCCGGTACGAATGGGTTTGGGCACGATGCGCACGTAGGTCCGCGCCACGGGTTTGGCGATGGCGTTATCGAGCTTCACATTGACCTTGTAGACGCCGCGGTTCCATGATTCCCACGGATCCTGAGGCGAGCGCGGGTGATTGGGCGGTAACGTGACGCAGGCGCTTACGCTCAAAAAACACGCGATGCCGAGCGCCGCGCGGGCGTACCTTGCTTTCAGCATTGAGAACTTCTCCCTAATGAACCAAATGGATACCCGAACGATACAGGGGTCTGCCCCCGCGACAAAGCGGGAGATGTGTGTGAGTCCGGAGCGGTCCCTTAACGTCGACCGTTGCCGCCGTTGTTGTCGTCGGCGACCGTGTTCTTGCGATCCTTGGGCATTGCGGCGCGCACCTCTTCGAGACGCGCGCTGAAACGTGCGCGCTGTATCGGGTCCAATCCCGGCATCCCGAGGCCGAGCTCCAGCTGGTTCGCCGCCATCTTGAGATCGCCGCTCATCAGATAGAAGTACGACATGTAGTAGTACGAGTCGGCGACGTCGCCTGCGGCATTCGCGGCCTTGGCGATCAGCCGGGTTTGATCGGGCGTCGGTTCGACCACATTGAACAAGTCGTCCAGAATGAGATGCGCCCGCTTGTTGTCGCCGGCATGCATCAGCGTTTCAGCGAGGCGAATGGTGATCGGCGCGTTGCGCGGAAACAGATTCTCCGCCTTATCCAGCACCGCCAGAGACTCCTTCAGCTGTCCGTTCGCGAGGTACGCCTGACCGAGCGCGCCATAGAATTGGTTCACCTTCGGATATTCGTTCACCAGCGCCTGCAATTCGGGGATGGCCGCGCCGGGGTTGCGCGTCGCGACTTCCGCCACCGCTTTGCCGTAACGCTCCTCGATACTCTTGCCGCCGCCATTTTTGACCAAGCTGGCGTAATAATCACGCGCGACCTGCGGGCCGGTCAGCGATCTTAACCGCTCGCGCATCAGGGTATAGCTCAAGGAATCCGTATGACGAATGCGGCCGATCTGCTCGGCGCGGTTGCGCGCCTCCGCGACACGCTCCGCGGACAAGGGGTGATCGATCAGGAACTCGACGGCTTTGACCCTGCTTGGATCGGGTGAATTTCGGTCCAAGGTTTGGAAAAAGCTTGCCATCCCCAGCGGATCGTAACCGGCGCTCGCCATCGTGCCGATGCCGATACGGTCGGCCTCGAACTCGTTGGCGCGCGTGTAGTTGATCTGGTGCTGGATGGCCGCGCCTTGAGTCGCGAGGATGGCCCCCTCCATGGCATCGGGCGAGCCACGGCCCGCCGTGGCGCCCAATAGAATCGCGGCCAGCATCGCGGCGGTCGACATCAGGCCGGCGTGGCTTTGGTCGATGAGTCCACGCACGAGATGCCGCTGGGTGACGTGCGCGGTTTCATGGGCCATCACTCCGGCCAGTTCATTTTCGTTGTTCGTCGCGAGGATCAAACCGCTATTGATGGCGATGAAGCCGCCCGGCATCGCGAAGGCATTGATGACAGGATCCTTCATGACGAAATAGTAAAACTGATGCTGGCCTTCCTCGGCATGACTCGACAGGCTGTGGCCGATTTGCTGAATGTAATCGCTGATTTCGGGATCTTCGATGATTTGTCCCGACTGGCGGATGCCGGCGAACCAACCCAATCCGGCCCGATATTCCTCCTCGAGTGATACGGCGGCGGTCGCCGGGCTTCCCAAATCCGGCAGGTCTTGATCGACGGCGCTCGAGCCCAGCCCCACGCCGGCAGCCCAGCCCACGCTGACACTTGCGCTGACCGCGGCAGCGGCCGCAAACGCGGAGAGGGACTTCACCAGTGACATTCGGCCTCCGTAAAGCTCCTTGGAGTGCTCCTGCAGACCCAAAGTTCGCTCATTTCCCTCGCCAAATCAAAGAACTTCGGATGCGTAGTCTGCCAGACGCGACCGTTCGCCGCGCACCAGGGTGATATGCCCCGAAAATGCCCAGCCATGGAACCGGTTGACTACGTATGTGAGACCTGAAGTGGTTTCCGTCAAGTAGGGCGTGTCGATTTGGGCAATATTCCCCAAACAGATCAATTTGGTGCCGGGCCCCGCGCGAGTCACCAGCGCCTTCATCTGTTTGGGGGTCAGATTCTGAGCCTCGTCGATAATGATGAAGCGGTTCAAGAACGTACGGCCGCGCATGAAATTCAAGGAGCGGATCTTGATGCGGTGCCGGAGCAAATCGTTGGTCGCGCCCCGTCCCCAGGTGCCGCCGGGCTGGCCCTGGGTCAATACCTCCAAGTTGTCCATCAGCGCGCCCATCCAGGGCTCCATTTTCTCCTCTTCCGTGCCCGGCAAGAAACCGATGTCCTCGCCCAGGGGTATCGTGACCCGCGTCATGATGATTTCACTGAAGCGGTTGTGATCCAAGGTTTGCGCAAGCCCCGCCGCCAGAGTCAACAGCGTCTTCCCCGTGCCGGCGGGTCCGAGCACGGTCACGAAATCGATTTCGGGGTCCATCAATAAATTCAAGGCAAGATTCTGCTCGCGGTTGCGCGCGGTGACTCCCCAGACATTGTTGCGTTCCGCGCGGTAGTCGACCGTGAGCTCCAGGATCGCCGATTCGCCCTCGAGCTTGCGAACCACCGCCTCGACGCCGTTCTCGCCGGGATCGTAGACGAACTGGTTCGCTTGCCATTCGCGCACCAGAGGTCCGCGCACTCGATAATAGGTGCGGCTCTGTTGCTGCCACGACTCCATGCCCTTGCCGTGCTTCTCCCAGAAATTCGGCGGCAGCTGCTGCACGCCGCTGGCGAGCAAATCCGCGTCCTCGATGGTTTTGTCGCTCGAGTAGTCTTCGGCCTGCACGCCGAGGATCGCCGCCTTGATCCGCAAGTTGATGTCTTTCGAAACCAGGGTGACTCTGACGGTGCGGAATTTCTGTTGTAACGCCAGCGTATTGGCCAAGATCGCATTGTCGGCGCCGTGCCCCGGCAGGCTGTCGGGGAGCACGGATTCCATCAATTGGGTTTGAAAGAACAGGCGGCCGCCCGGCGGCCGCTTGCCGTGATTGATGGGCACTGCGGTCGGCAGCGCGAGGCCGCGATCGATCTGCTTCTTGCTGGCGCCCTTCATCAGCTCGTCGAGAAAGCGGCTGACTTGGCGCACATTGCGCGCCGACTCCGACAGGCCCTTCTTACCGGCGTCGAGTTCCTCGAGCACGGTCATCGGAATATAGATATCGTGTTCTTCGAAGCGGAAGATGGCGGTCGGGTCGTGCATCAACACATTCGTGTCCAGCACGAAGATGCGGCGCTCCTGTTTGCCCTGGCGGCCCTTGACGATCGCGGCCGCCAGAGGCCGCAAGTTCCCGGTCACAGCGCTTTCACCGCCGCCAGTACCGCGGCGGCGTGGCCGTTCACCTTGACTTTGCGCCACTCCTGCCGCAATACGCCCTTGCCGTCAATCAGGAACGTGCTGCGTTCTATCCCCAGGAATTTCTTGCCGTACATGCTCTTTTCCTGAATCACGCCGTAGAGCTTGCAAACTTCCTTTTCGGGATCGCTCAGCAATTCGAACGGAAAACCCATTTTCTCCTTGAATTTCCCGTGCGACCCCACGCTGTCGGCGGAAATGCCGAAGATCAGGGTCTTGGCCCTTTTGAATTGTGGATAGGCGGCGGCGAAGTCTTCGCCTTCCTGGGTGCAACCCGGCGTGTTGTCGCGCGGGTAGAAATAGATGACGACGGCGCTGCCGGTGCCATCGCTCAGGGACCAACTGCCGTCGGTGCCTTCGAGGGTAAACCGCGGCGCTTTCTTGCCAATGTCGATTTTGCTCATGGGGGGGGGTCAGCTTTTTACGGGTTCGAAAATGGCGTCCAAGTTCAGGTGGTCGCAGAAATCCATGAACTCCTCGCGCAGCACTCCGATGTGCAGCCGACTCGGCACGTTCACGATCATCTGCACCGAAAACATCGGCGCGCCGGTATGCGCGGCAGCATATGAGCGGGTCGACAATTCGGCGATGTCCACCCCGCGTTGCGAAAAGAATCCGGATAGACCCGCGACGATGCCGGTCTGATCGAGGCACACCACGTCGATGGAGTAGGGC
>WNFG01003984.1_pt1 | contig 19700 bp, 19 predicted proteins | sample 5400431 | NCBI WGS metagenome assembly WNFG01 (sample SAMN13153346, study PRJNA577476) | soil metagenome | isolation source: 120 cm saprolite under Douglas fir tree site 2 hole 3 replicate 2 | place: USA:California | collected 2015-04-18 | reverse complement strand
CCCGCGCCCGCGGAAGAGCACGCAGCGGAGCTGGGCGGTGTCGTCCTTCAGGGTGAAGTAGGCGTGCCCCGACGAGGGCGTCCGCAGGTTCGAGATCTCCCCCTCCACCCACACCGCCGGGAACTGGTCCTCGAGCGACACCTTGATCCGGATTGCCAGCTCGCTCACCGTGCAGACGACGCGCTCGCTCATGGCCGACCGTCCCCCTCTCCCCTCTGGGGAGAGGGCCGGGGTGAGGGGCGAGTTTGTGCAGAGCTCAGCGCCTGTGGAATGCGCTGGAGCACTCCGTCGGTGTTGCGGAGCGCCTCATTGTCCCAGAAGCGAAGCACGCGGTAGCCGAGACCTTCGAGGAATGCGGTACGCCCCGCGTCGTAGTCGGCACGCGTCGCATGCTGACCGCCGTCAAGCTCCACGATCAACCGCTGCTCCCGGCAGCAGAAGTCGACGATGTAGGGGCCGATCGGCACCTGGCGCGCGAATCTCACGCCGAGGAGACGACGGTCGCGCAGTCGCGCCCACAGCCGGCGCTCCGCGTCCGTCTGTCTACGGCGCAGCCCGCGGGCGTAGTCGCGAGGTGATTCACGGACCTCGCCCCTCACCCTGCCCTCTCCCCAAAGGGGAGAGGGTATGTAGAAAGCCGGCGCGCTCGTCATTGGGAGAGCTGGCGGAGGGCGGCGCGGTGGGTGTTGCGCATGAGCATCGCGATGGTCATGGGGCCGACGCCGCCGGGGACCGGGGTGATGGCGCGGGCCTTGGGGGCCACCGAGTCGAAGTGCACGTCGCCGGTGACCTTGCCGGTGGGCAGGCGGTTGACGCCCACGTCGATCACGACCACGCCCTCGCGCACCATGTCGCCGGTGACCACGCCCGCCTTGCCGGCCGCGACGCACAGGATGTCGGCGCGCCGGCAGTGCGCGGCCAGGTCGCGCGTGCGCGTGTGGCACATGGTGACGGTGGCGTGGCGCCCGAGCAGGAGCTGCGCGAGCGGCTTGCCCACGAGACGCGAGCGGCCGACCACCACCGCCTCCGCGCCCTCGATCGGGATGCCGTAGTGGTCGAGGATCTCGATGCAGCCGGCCGGGGTGCACGGAATCGCCCCCGGCTTGCCGCCGAGCAGGTTGCCCAGGTTCACCGGATGCAGCCCGTCCACGTCCTTCTCGGGGGCGATCGCGGCCACCGCCTGGTCCTCGTCCATGCCCTTGGGCAGCGGGAGCTGGAGCAGGATGCCGTGGCCGGCGCGATCGCGGTTGATGCCCGCGATGGTCTCGAGCAGCTCCGCCTGCGAGCAGCCCTGCGGGAACAGGAAGTCGCGCGTGGTGATGCCGACCTCGTCGGCCGCGCGCTTCTTGTTGCGGACGTAGATCTGGGAGGCGGGGTCCTCGCCGACCAGGATGACCGCGAGGGTGGGTTGCGCGCCCGTCCTCTCCCGGAAGACCGCGACGTTGGCCTTCACTTCGGCCAGGACCTTCGCCGCGACCTCCTTGCCGCTCAGGATCAGCAACGACACGGTCAGCCGGCGAGGGGGACGCGCAGACGCTCGATCGACAGCCCGCGACCGGTTTCGGGATCGATGCGGATCACCGCGCCCTGGAGCATGGCCGGCCCCTTGGCGGGCTCGAAGCGATTCGGCATCTGGCTCAGGAAGCGGCCGAGGGCCAGCTCGGGATCGACCCCGATGACCGAGTCCACCGGGCCGGTGAGCCCAAGGTCGGTGATGTAGGCGGTGCCCTTGGGCAGGAGCCGCTCGTCCGCGGTCTGCACGTGGCGGTGCGTACCGACCACCGCGCTCACCCGCCCGTCGAGGTGCCAGCCCATGGCCTGCGACTCCGAGGTGGCCTCGGCGTGCATGTCCACCACGATGATCGGCGTCTCGGCCCGCAGCCGCTCCACTTCCTCGTTCGCCTTGCGGAAGGGGCAATCGAGCTGCGGCAGGAACACGCGGCCCATCAGGTTGAGCACCGCCACCTTGTGCGGCCCGGCCTTCACGACAATCGACCCGGCGCCGGGAGTACCCGGGGGGTAATTGGCCGGGCGCAGGAGGAGGTTTTCCTTGACGATGTACTCGATGATCTCCTTCTTGTCCCAGATGTGGTTGCCGGAGGTCATCACGTCCACGCCCTGCTCGAGGAAGGTCCGCGCGATCAGCGGGGTGACCCCGAAGCCCGAGGCCGAGTTCTCCACGTTGACCACCGCCAGGTCGGCCTCGTGCTGCTTCTTGAGCTTGGGCAGGAGCATCTGGATCGCGCGGCGGCCCGGCTCGCCGAACACGTCGCCCACGCAGATGACGGTGAGCGGCTTGGTCACTTGGCCACCTCGACCGCGCGGGTCTCGCGGATCACAACGACCTTGATGTGGCCGGGGTACTGCATCTCGGCCTCGATGCGCTTGGAGATGTCCTTGGCGAGCTGGTAGGCGTCGAGATCGGAGATCTGCTCGGCCTTGGTCATGACCCGCAGCTCGCGCCCGGCCTGGATCGCGTAGCAGAGTTCCACGCCCTTGTAGGACATGGCGATCTCCTCGAGCTTGGCCAGCCGCTTGATGTAGCTCTCCAGCACGTCGCGGCGCGCGCCCGGGCGGGCAGCCGAGATGCCGTCGGCGGCCTCGGTGAGCACCGCCTCGATGGTCTCGGCCTCGACGTTTTCGTGCCCGCAGAGCGCCGCGTTGATCACCTGGGGCGACTCGTTGTACTTGGTGAGCACCTGCAACGACAGCTCGGGGTGGCTCCCCTCCTGCTCGTGGGTGAGCGCCTTGCCGATGTCGTGGAGCAGCCCCATCCGCTTGGCGAGCTGCACGTCCGCGCCGATCTCCGCCGCCATCATGCCGGCCAGCCACGCCACTTCCTTGGAGTGCTGGAGGCAGTTCTGGCCGTACGAGGTGCGGAACTTCATCCGGCCCACCAGCTTGATCAGCTCGGGGTGGAGCCCGTGCACGCCCACCTCGAAGCAGGCCTTGTCGCCTTCGTCGCGCAGGTGCTGCTCCATCTCCTTCTTGACCTTCTCGACCACCTCTTCGATGCGGGCGGGATGGATGCGCCCGTCCGCGATCAGCCGCTGGAGCGCCAGCCGCGCGATCTCCCGGCGGTAGGGGTCGTAGGCCGAGATCAACACCGCCTCCGGCGTGTCGTCCACGATCAGGTCCACCCCGGTGAAGCTCTCGAGCGCCCGGATATTGCGGCCCTCGCGGCCGATGATGCGGCCCTTCATGTCGTCGGAGGGCAGGTCCACGATGGACACCGCGGTCTCGACCGTGTAGTCGGGGGCCAGGCGCTGGATAGTGGTGGCCAGGACCTCCTTGGCCTTCATGTGGGCGGTCTCGCGCGCTTCTTCCTCGAGCCGCATGCCGAGGAGCTGGGCCTCGCGCCGGGATTCCACCTCGACCTGCGCCATGAGCTGGCGCTTGGCTTCCTCGCTGGTGAGCCCCGCGACGGCCTCGAGCTTGCGCCGCTGCTCCTCCAGCGCCGAGCCCAGCCGGGCCTCCTTCTCGCCGAGGCTCCGCTCCCGCTCACCCAGGGCCCGCTCTCGATTCTGGAACTCGACGTCGCGCCGGTCGATCTGATCCAGGCGGCGGCCGATCTGCTCCTCCTGCTGCGCGACGCGGCGCTCCAGCTCCTGCAGGTCCCGCTGGCGGACACGGGCTTCCTGGTCCAGCTCGGCCCGCGCCTTCAGCGCCATCTCCTTGGCCTCGAGCTCGATGCCACGGATCTTGGTCTCGGCCTCGCGGGTCCGGGCCTCGGCCTCGCGCATCTTGCCCTCGGCGTCCCCGCGCGCTTGCTCGGCCAGCCGCTTGGCGTCGTCCACGATGCGGCTGGCGCGGGCCTGCGCATCGGCGAGCGTGCGGCCGGCGACGGCGCGGGCCCCGAAATATCCAAGGAAGGCGGCGAGGAGGGCGACGACCGGCACCACCACCACCAGCCAGGTCATGGCGTTCATCGATCACTCCATCCCGGGTCGTAACCCGGTCCGGATCATGTGCACTTGAGGAAGCGGGCGGCAAATAGCCGCGAAAGTTGACGAATTATAGGCCCCGCAGGAGAGGAATGTCAACGAAGCGGGCGTAGATCTACGGAGACGAAAACGCCCCACCTCTGCCGTGTGCCGACGGTGTTTCGAACCTGGTATGCACCAGGTGGGCGCCAAAATGGAGGGCTTCAGGCTTCCCCTTCTAGGAGGGGCATGCGCACCACCCTCGTGAGCGGCTCCCAATCTTTAAACGAGGTTGAAACTTCCCCCCGGCATCACGCACAGCGCAGGGCCTCTACTGTGTACCTCCGGCCCCGGCGGCCGGTCAAGCTACTTTTCGGGCACCACCGCGTCCAGCAGTTGCCGCAGTGCGCCGAGGCGGGCGGTCACGTCCTTGTGGTCCACGTCCTGATCCTTGCGCTCTTCGCGAAGGCGAAAGAGCTCGTCGGCCACGTCCAGGGCGGTGAGGGCGAGCACCCGGGCCGGGTCCCCGCCGGAGGCATCGCCGCGGATCTCCCGGGCCCGGCCGTCCACGAAGGTGGCGAGCTTGCGGACATATTCGGGCGCCGCCTCGCTCCGGATGGGGTACTTCTGGCCCAGGATCTCGATGTCGACGCGTTGCTTCTCGGCCATGGCGCCCTTTCACCGTGCCCCTCGCCCTACCCTCTCCCCAAAGGGGAGAGGAGGAAGAGGAGGAGAACCGTTCTTACTGGATATCGAGCCGGTCCAGCTCCTTGAGGATGCCGTCCACCTGGGCCAGCACTTCCTTGCGCTCCTGCCGCAGGCTCTGCAGTTCAGCGCGCTCCCCTTCCACGTGGTGGAGCTTGGCCTCGAGGCCGGCGACCTTGGCCTGCAGGTTGTCGCGCTCCTTCCGCAGCCGGGTGATCGTCTCCGCGGCGCGGCGCACCGACTTCTCGAGCTGCTCGAGCCGTTCCGTCAGCCCCTCGGCCATCCGGTCCTCCGTCACGCGCCGCGGACCTCGGCCCGGAAGCGCTTGGCGATCTCCGCGACGATGCGCTCGTGCAGCCGGTTCACCTCGGCGTCGGTGAGGGTGCGGTCGGGCGCCTGGAAGGTGAGGCTCCAGGCGAGACTGCGCCGGCCCGAGCCCACCTGGCCGCCAGTGTACACGTCGAAGAGGGTGATGCGGGTGAGCAGGTCGATGCCCATCGCGCGGATGGCCGCCTCGACCTCCCCGGCCGTCACCTCGCTGCCGACCACGATCGCCAGGTCGCGCTGGACGGCGGGGAAGCGGGGCAGCGGCTCGTACTTCGCCGCGGGCGTCGGCAGGCCGGCCAGCGCGGTCACCGAGAGCTCGGCCACGAAGACCGGCCCGGACAGGTCGAACACCTCGCGTGCCGTCACCGCCACCTCGCCGAACCAGCCCAGGTCGAGCGAGCCCCGGACCAGCCGGCCCGCGCGCCCGGGCTCGAGATACGCGGGCACCTGGTCCGTGAGCCAGACGCTCGTGTCCGCGTCGGTCAGGCCCGCGGCGTGGAGCGCCAGCTCGGCCAGCCCCTTGGCGTCGTAGACGTCCACGCGATCGCGGCCGCCCGTGAACCAGGCGCGGGGCGCGCGCAGCCCGGTCAGCGCGATGCCCAGCCGCAGGTCCTCGTGCGCGGGGCGGTCGCCGTCCTCGGGCCGATGCGGCGAGAAGACATTGCCCACCTCGAAGAGCCGGGCGTCCGGCATCTGCCGGTTCGCGTTGATCGCGAGGACTTCCAGGAGCCCGGGGACGAGCGAGGGGCGCAGGACCGAGCGCTCGATCGAAGAGGGATTCTGGAGCGTGAGCAGGCCCGCGGGATCGTCCCAGCCCATGCGCTTGAGCCGGTCCGGATCGAGGAAGCTCCAGGTCACGCACTCGAAGACGCCGGCCGCGTTCAGCGCCCGGCTCATCACCCGCGCCACCCGCAGCCCCGGCGGGCGCTTGACCGGTATGATCTCGCCGCCGCCCGCGAGCGTCAGCGGGATCTGGTCGTACCCCCAGATGCGGACGATCTCCTCGACCAGGTCGTCCTCCTGGTGCACGTCACGGCGGAAGCTCGGCACCACCACCTGCACGTCGTCGCCCGAGTCGTCCACCGCGAAGCCCAGCGCCTGCAGGATGCGAACGGCGTCCGCCCGCGGCGGGCACGCCCCGACGACTCGCTCGACTCGAGCGAGACGGAGGGTGAGACGCCGGTGCGGCCGCGGATCCGGATAGACGTCGAGCACGCCGCGCGCCACCGTGCCGCCACCCAGGTCGGCCATGAGCTGCGCGGCGCGCGCCAGCACGTCGGGCGGCGCCTCGATGTCACCGCCGCGCTCGAAGCGATAGGCCGCGTCGGTGGACAACCCCAGAGCGCGCGCGGTCCGCCGGATCGAGCCCGGATCCCAGTAGGCGGCCTCGAGCAGCACGCTGGTGGTGGACGCGGTCACCTCGCTGTCGGCGCCGCCCATGACGCCGCCGATCCCGACCGCGTGCTCGGGATCGCAGACCAGGGCGGTGTCGGGCCCGACCGCGCGTTCCTGGCCGTCGAGCGTCGTGATGCGCTCGCCGGGGCGCGCGCGCCGCACCACCACCGTGTGCTGGGCCAGCGCGTCGAGGTCGAAGGCGTGGAGCGGCTGGCCCATCTCCCACATGATGTAGTTGGTCACGTCCACCAGGTTGTTGATGGGCCGCAGGCCCACCGCGCGCAGCCGCTGGGCCAGCCACGGCGGCGAGGGCTTCACGGTGAGCCCGGTGATGACGCGCGCGCAGAAGCGCGGGCAGAGGTCGGGCGCCTGGATGTCCAGCGCGGCGAGCGCGGAGGCCTCCGCCTCGCCCTCGGTGACCAGGACCTTGGGGAAGCGGAACGGGGCGCCGGTGAGCGCAGCGACCTCGCGGGCCACCCCCACCACCGAGAGCGCGTCCGGCCGGTTCGGCGTGATCTCGATGTCGAGGATCGAGTCGTCCAGGCCCAGGTACCTCGCGAGGTCGGCGCCGAGCGGCGCCTCGGCGGGCAAGAGCAGGAGCCCGCGGTGATCGTCGCTGATGCCCAGCTCCTGCTCCGAGCACAGGATCCCTTCCGAGACGACCCCGCGGATCTTGGCCGCCTTCACCTCGCCCAGGCCGGGCAGCCGCGCCCCCGGCGGCGCGAAGGCCGCGCGCACGCCCGGCGCCGCGTTGGGCGCGCCGCAGACCACCGAATAGCGGCGGTCGGGCAGCGCCACCCGGACGAGCCGGTTGTGGTGCCCGGCCGCGCTCACGCCGAGGTCCCTCTCGATGGCCTCGATCTCGCCCACGACCACGCCCGAGAGCCCCTCCACCACCGGGGCGATCTGCTCCACGCCGATCCCCGCGTTGGTCAGCCGGTCGGCCACCGCGCGTGCGTCGAGCTCGGTCTCGACGAACTCCTTCAGCCAGCGGAAGGCGATCTTCATCGCCCGGGCAGGCCGGCGAACTGCTGCAGGAAGCGGAGATCGTTGTCGAAGAAGAGCCGGATGTCGTCGATCTCGTACTTGAGCAGGGCGATGCGGTCGATACCCATGCCGAAGGCCCAGCCGGTCACCTCTTCCGGGTCGTAGCCCACGTTGCGGAGCACGTTGGGGTGAACCATGCCCGAGCCCCCGATCTCGAGCCAGCCCGAGTTCTTGCAGAAGCGGCAGGCCCCGTCGCCGCCGCACTTGAAGCAGCGCACGTCGAACTCGGCGGAGGGCTCGGTGAACGGGAAGAACGACGGGCGGAAGCGCACGCCGGACGTCGGCCCGAACATCTCGCGGGCGAAGAGCTGCAGCGTGGCCTTGAGATCGGCCATGGTGATGTGCTTGTCGACCGCCAGCCCTTCCACCTGGTGGAACATCGGCGAGTGGGTCGCGTCGAGGATGTCGCGCCGGTAGACCTTGCCCAGGCAGATGATCCGCACCGGCGGCCGCTGGGCCTTCATGGTCCGGATCTGCACCGGGGAGGTGTGCGTGCGCAGGAGCGCGTCGGGCCCGACGTGGAAGGTATCCTGCATGTCCCGCGCGGGGTGATCGTCGGGAAAATTCAGCGCCGCGAAGTTGTAGTAGTCCGACTCCACCTCGGGCCCCTCCGCCACCGAGAAGCCGAGCCCCTCGAAGACCTCGATGATCTCCTCGGTGACCCGGGTGATCGGATGCACCGGGCCCGGATCCGGGCGGCGGCCGGGCAGCGTGAGATCCGGGCGATCGGCCTGCAGGGTGACGCGCCGCTCCTCCGTCTTCAGCCCCTCGAGCCGCGCCGCGATGGCGGCCTCGACACTGGCCTTGGCCCGGTTGGTCTGCTCGCCGATCCGGGGCCGCTCCGCGGCCGGGATGGAGCCGAGCGAGCGCAGCAGGGTGGTGAGCTGGCCCGACCGGCCGAGCACACGTACCCGCACCTGCTCGAGGTCGGACGTGGACCGGGCCCCGGCGACCTCCGCCAGGGCCCGGTCGAGGACTTCCTGGACCCGCGGGTCCCCGGCCACGCTCAGGCGCGCTGGGCGCGAGCCGTCTCGGCCAGCTTGGCGAAGGCCGTCGGGTCGGACACCGCCAGCTCGGCGAGGATCTTCCGATCCAGCGCGATGCCGGCCTTCTTGAGCCCCGCCATGAAGACGGAGTAGGACAGCCCGACCTGCCGGCACGCCGCGTTCACCCGGATGATCCAGAGCGCGCGCGCCCGCCGCTTCTTCTGCTTGCGCCCCCGGTAGGCGAAGGCGCCGGCGCGCAGCACCGTTTCCGCGGCCGGGCGGTAGAGCTTGCGACGGCCGCCGAAAAACCCCTTCGCCTGCTTGAGGACCTTCTTCCTGCGCTGGCGGGTCTTGGCCCCGCCCTTTGCCCGTGGCATGAGTTCTTCTCCTTAGAGGTACGGAACCAGGCGCCTGAGGCGCGGCTCATCCGCTTTCGAGACCAGGACCGCATTCCGCAGGCGCCGCTTGCGCTTGGGCGGCTTGCCCTCGAGCTTGTGCCGCTTCCAGCCCCGGTTACGCTTGAGCCGGCCGGTGCCGGTGGCCTTGAGCCGCTTGGCCGCCGCCCGCTTCGTCTTCATCTTCGGCATATGAAGTGTTGTTCCTTCCTCATGTCCCTCTCCCCTCAGGGGAGAGGGCAGGGTGAGGGGTGGTTCCCAGTGGAGCGCTAGTGTGGTTTCGGCGAGAGGATCATGCTGAGCATGCGGCCTTCCATCCGGGGATGGTTCTCGATGACCGCGATGTCCTGCATGCCCTCCACCATCTTGTTGAGCATCTTCCAGCCGAGCTCGGTGTGGGCCATCTCTCGTCCTTTGAAGCGCACCGTGACCTTGGCCTTGTTGCCTTCCTCCAGGAACCGCCGCACGTGCTTGGCCTTGAAGTCGAAATCGTGCGTGTCGGTCTTGGGGCCGAGCTTCACTTCCTTCACCTGGATGATCGTCTGCTTCTTCCGCGCGTCCTTCTGCCGCCGCGCCTGCATGTACTTGTACTTGCCGAAGTCCATGATCCGGCAGACCGGCGGCTGCGCCTCCGCGGCCACCTCCACCAGGTCCATCTCTCGCTGGCGGGCCAGCTCCAGCGCCTGCGCGATCGGCAGGATCCCGAGCTGCTCGCCGTCGGCGCTCACCACCCGCACTTCCCTCACCCGAATGCCTTCATTGATCCGGATGTCCTTTGACTGGATGGCGCGCGCTCCTTCGGTGCGGGGCCGGCTCAGCCGGCGTGACCCACGGTGAGGGTGGCGGAACGATTTCCGATCTCGGCGGTCAGCTCGGCCACGATGCGCTCCACCGGCACCGCGCCCACGTCTTCGCCCGTGCGGCGGCGCAGGCTGGCCGTGCCGCTCTGGGCCTCGCGCTCTCCCACGACCAGCATGTAGGGCACCTTGCGGACCTGAGCGTCACGGATGCGATAGCCCAGCTTCTCGTTGCGATCGTCGAGCTCGGCGCGGATGCGCGCGGCACGGAGGGCCGCGAAGACCTTGCGGCCGTACTCGGCGTGTTTCTCGCTGATCGGGAGCACGCGGGCCTGCACCGGAGCCAGCCAGGTCGGGAAGGCGCCCGCGAAGTGCTCGGTGAGGATGGCCACGAACCGCTCGTAGGAGCCGAAGATGACGCGGTGGATCACCACCGGTCGCTTGGCCTGCCCGTCCGTGTCGATGTACTCGCACTGCATGCGCTCGGGCAGCATCGTGAGGTCCACCTGGATGGTGGCGAGCTGCCACTGCCGGCCCAGCGCGTCCTCCACGTCGATGTCGATCTTGGGCCCGTAGAAGGCCCCGCCGCCCTTGTCCAGATCGGAGACGAGATCGTTCGCCCGCAGAGCCTGGTGGAGCGCGTCCTCCGCCTGGTCCCACTGCTGCTCGGTCCCGAGCTTGTCGGGCGGCCGCGTGGCCAGCCGATACGAGGGTTGCAGGTTGAAGGCGGCATACCACTCGCGCACCATCTCGAGCAGGTCCGTGATCTCGGCCTGGAGCTGCTCCGGCCGACAGTAGAGATGCGCGTCGTCCTGGGTGAACTGGCGTACCCGCACCAGGCCGGAGAGCGCGCCCGAGCGCTCGTTGCGGTGACAGCGGCCCATCTCCGAGTAGCGCAGGGGCAGGTCCCGATAGGACCGCAGCGCGCGCTTGTAGACGTAGGCCGACTCCGGGCAGTTCATGGGCTTGAGGCTGAAAACCTCACCCTCGACGTCGAACTTGAACATGTTCTCCTGGTAGTAGTCCCAGTGCCCCGACTGCACCCAGAGCTTCTTGTTCACGAGCAGCGGGGTGGCGATCTCCTGGTAGCCGCGGGCGTCGAGCGACTCGCGCGCGAACTTCTCGAGCTCGCGCACCAGGACCATGCCCCCGGGCAGCCAGAACGGCGCCCCCGGCGCGATGTCGAAGAAGTCGAACAGGTCGAGCTCACGCCCGAGCTTGCGGTGATCACGCTTCTTCGCCTCCTCGAGCCGCCAGAGGTGCTTGTCCAGCTCCTCCTGGGTGAGCCAGGCCGTCCCGTAAATCCGCTGCAGCATCGGGTTCTTCTCGTCCCCGCGCCAGTAGGCGCCGGAGCTCGACAGCAGCTTGAAGGCCTTGAGCTGGGCGGTCGAGGTCACGTGAGGCCCGCGGCAGAGGTCGAGGAAATCGCCCTGTCGGTAGATCGAGACCGTCGGCGCCTCGAGCCCGCGCAGGATCTCGACCTTGAACGGCTCGCCCCGCTCCTCGAAAAAGGCGATGGCCCGCTCGCGCTCCATCTCCTCGCGCGTGAACGGGTAGTCCGCCTTCACGATCTCGCGCATCACCTTCTCGATGCGCTCGAGATCCTCCGGCGTGAACGGGGTCGCCTTCAGGAAGTCGTAGTAGAACCCGTCCTGGATGGCGGGGCCGATGGCCACCTTCACCTCGGGAAAGAGCCGCTTCACCGCCTGGGCCATCACGTGGGACGTGGAGTGGCGGAGCGTGGGCAAGGGCTCCGGGAGGCAGTCGAACTCCCTCGCGAACTCCAGGTGCCGCGTTTCCTCAGACGACTCGGCCATGGCTCCCCTGTTTCAGAGACAACAAAGCATCACCGGGCTGCGCCCGGCGATGCTCGCAACTCCCTCACTCGCTCACGCTCGACCGGCTAGCGATGCACACCCCCAAAGGGCTGCCGCGAAACGAAATGGTAGGCTCGGGCGGTTTCGAACCGCCGACCTCTACCGTGTCAAGGTAGCGCTCTCCCACTGAGCTACGAGCCTACGCCCCGAAAGCATTGAATACACTACCGGCAGCGGTCTTCCCCGTCAAGGGGAACGGCCCCGGGCCAGCCCCTCCAGGACGGTCTCGATGAGGCCCGGCCCGTCCTCCGGCGCGAGGAGGACCCGGGAAGCGGCCAGCATCGGGTACCCGTCCTGCCCACGGGCCAGGTAGTCGGGCACCGCCACCCGGTAGAGCCCCGCCGGGTCGAGTGGGCGCCCCTCGATCTCGATCGGCCCGACGCGCTGGCCGGGAGGCCGGGCGGGGTCCACGGTCATCCGGATCCCGGCGGTCTGCAGGAAATGGCCGGTGGGCCGCGGCAGCTCGTCCACCGAGCGCTCGAGCGCGGCCCGGAGGGCCGCCCCCGTCACCTCGAGCAGCGTCACCGTATTGCTGAAGGGCAGCAGCGCGCGGATATCTTGTTTCGTGATGGGCCCCGCCGGGATGACCCGATTCCCGCGGATGGCCCCGCTATTGAGCAGCCCCACCTGGGCGTCCACGCGATCGCGGAGCAGGGCCGCGAAGAACCGCCCGAGCGGCGTCTCCTCGCGACGCGTGAGGCTCTCGCGCGCGTCGAGGGCCACCGCGGTGCGGCCCACCTCCACGTCGAGCTCGCGCGCCAAAAGCGCGGCCTGCTGCCGCACGAGGGCGGCCACGTCCGCCGCCTCGGCCAGGCGGTCGTCCACCGGGATCAAGCGCTGGCGATCGCGTCGACGGCGAGGGCCGCGGCCAGCTCCCGGTCCTGGCGGAGCGGCAGGTGCGTCACCGCCACGCGCAGGTGGAGCGGCCCCAACGCCGCGAAGGCGGTGCGGCCCGCCTCGAGCGGCTCGTCGAAGCGCAGGCCCGGGCCGGGATTGGACGTCCGCGCCGCCTCGGGCGTGGTGAGCCCGATGACGCCGACGCGCACGCCGTCGAAGTCCCACGCGAGCCCGCGCCGCGCGCCACCGAAGGGGAGGCCGGTGGCGCGATCGAGCACGTTGGCCGACAGCCACGGGAAGCGCGACTCGCGCATGCGCTCGGCCAGCACCGCGGCCCCGAAATCGAACTCGTGGTTGCCGAAGGTGGCGACGTCGAGGCCCACCGCGTTCCAGCCCTCGATCATCTGCGCCCCCCGCCGCAGGGTCGAGAGCAGCGACGGCGACAGCGTGTCACCGGCCAGGGCGAAGAGCGTGTGGGGGGTCTGGCCGCGCAGCGTGCGCACGAGGGTCGCCACGCGGGCGAGCCCACCGCGACCGGCCACCGGCTCGAGCACGTAGACGTCGTTGACGAGCAGGAGCTGGATGCGGACCGGCGGGCGATCCGCGCAGCGCGTCTCCGCGCAACCCGCGCAGAGGATCAGCGCGAGCAGGGCGGGCGAGAGAAGCCGGGCGGTCTTCTTCAGCGAGCTAGCGGAGGAACTGGTTCACGAGCCCGCTCACGATCTGGTACTTGAACTGGCCGTTGATCGCGAGGGTCTGCTTGGCGATCTCGTCGGGTACCGGCGGGAACGGCTGCGCCAGCTTTACCGCGGTCATCGCGTAGTCGTCGAGAATCGCGACGCCGGACGAGTTCCGGAGCGCGATGAACTCCAGACGCCCGTCCTTGGCGATGTGGAACTCGATCAGCAGCTCGCCCTCGATTCCCCGCTCGCCGGCCTGGCGCGGATACGTCCACTTCGACTTGATGCGCTCCCGGATCTTGTTGAAATAGTCCTGATACTTCGGCTCCGGCGTGTCGAGCGGGATCGGCTCGCCCTCCACCCCGCCGCGGCCGCCCCCCAGGAGCCCACCGCCACCTCCAGGCTGCCGCCGCATGCTGTCGGGCGGCCGCGCGACCGCGACCTGGGGCGGCGCCGGCGCGGCCGATTGGCTCGGCTCCGTCTGCGACGGCTGCTCGGGCGCCGCCGGCCTCGGCTCCGACGTCTTGATCATGGGCTCGGGCGCCGGCTCCGCCTTGGCGACGGCCTGCGGCGGCGTGGGCGCGGGCAGCGTCGGGCGCGGCGCCGGCGCCCTGGGCGCTTCGACCGCGCGGGCCGGTGCGGGCGGCCTCGGCGGCGGGCTGGGCGCCGGGCGCGCGCGCACCTCGGGCGGCGCCACCGGTCGCGACGGATTGCCGAGCGGCGCCTTCTCCTCCGGGCGCTCGGGCGCGATGTCCACCATCAGCGGCTCGCCGCGCTTGATGTACTGAGCCGGCTGCAGGAACCCGGGGATCACGACGAAGGGCACGATCAGGAACAGGTGGAACAGCACCGACGTCACGATGGCCAGAGCCAGCGTGCGCTGCGCCGGGTCCTTGGGGAGCCGAATCCTCCACTTCACGCGGTCAATTATGGCACGCCCGCCCGCCGTCCGCGGGCCGGGCCGGGAGGGCCCAGTCCTCCTTGTTAAGCCTAGTTAAGCCTATTGCGCGCGAACCAAATGACGAATTGTGTCCGTCTGGTGACACCCATCGGCGGCTTCTCGGACCCCCGCCGGGCCTTGCCCTTATTTTATGCAATAATTTCACTCCTTTGCGGCGCCGTGCACTTGGCACGGCCCTGGAAAGCAAGGGGACCCCCAAGACCATGAGACTCCTGACCAAACTGCTCGTCTCGGTGGCTATCCTGCTCCTGCTGGGTGGGTGCGCCGGCCTGCAGGCGTCGCATGAGCACCGGCTCCGGAAAGAAGTGTGGGGCGAGCCCCTGCTGGCCTGCGAGGCGCAGATGAAACAGGACCCGGGCTACCCGGCCCAGGTGGCGACGGGGGTCGTCGTGTCGCTCATTTCGCCCTACGGGATCGGCGGGGACGCGGGCCGCCGCGTCTACCTCCGCCTGTGCATGGGGGAGACCGGCTGGACCCCAGAGCGCCCCGACACGGTCTGGCCGTGGCGCCCAATGACCCCATCGGAGCGCGCGTCGTGGCCGAGCTCGAAAGCGGCGATCCAGGAGTACGAGCAGGACCGGGCCGACAGTATAAGGAGGCCATGATGCCCCTCACTGACGAGCAACGGCGGCGATTCCGAGTCGGCCCTCGAGGGGCTATGAAGCTCGCCGTGCGCGTGCTGACATGGGCACCCGTAACCTTCATAAGCATCGTGGTTGTGTACTCGGTGGTCATCGCTCTCGCTCTGCTGAACCATTCCCCACTGTGGACCACTGTCTACAATCGCTGCGTGAATGCCCACGGGGATTCCCCGACCCTGACCACTGCCATCCGCATGCGCCAAACCTGTGCGGTACTCGCTTCAGACTCCGTGGGCCCGTTGTTCGGCGAGTCCACCGAGCCGCGGCCATGACCCCCGCGATGCTGACCGCCTGGGGCTGGGCCACCCGGCTCCTCCTCATCACCTCGATCCTGCTCCTGCTGGCCACGCCCGCTCCCACCCAGCAAGCGGCACCGCTCGCGTTCGGGGTGCTGAATCAGCAGAGCCCGGCGCTGACCGCGGAGCGCTGGAACCCGATCCTGGCCTACGTCAGCGCCACGAGCGGGGTGCCGCTCCAGCTCAAGATGGGTCGGACCGTGCAGGAGACCGACACCATGATGGGCCGCGGCGATTTCGACTTCGTGTTCACCAACCACAACTTCCAGTCCGACTTCGACGCCGTCCCGTTCAAGGTGCTCGCCCGCTGGGCGGGTGAGCCGATCCGGGCGGTCATCGCGGTGCCCGCCGACAGCCCCATCCGGCACTTGCACGAGCTCGATGGCAAGCGAGTGTCCTTCCCCTCTACCGATGCCTTCGCGGCCTACGCGGTGCCGGTGGTGGCGCTCAAGCGGGCGGGCGTTCGCGTCGAGGAAGTGTTCGGGGGTAACCAGGAGGGCACGCTCGCTCAGCTCAAGGCCAAGCGGGTGGAAGCCGCCGCGGTCAACTCGCGCTTCCTCGCCCAGTACGCGGAGCGCGAGCGCGTGCAGTTCCGCGAGATCTACGTGTCCGAAGGCTTTCCCGACCTGGCGGTGATCGCGCATCCCCGCGTGCCCGCCGCCACGGTGGAGCGCGTCCGTCGCGCCCTGCTCGGGATGAGCAGCGATCCCAACGCGGCTTCCGTCCTGACCACGGCCAAATCCAAGGGCTTCGAGCCCGCGGGCGACCGCGACTACGACGGCGTCCGCCGCGTGTATCGCCTCATCGGCCAGTGAAGTCCAGCCTCCGCACGCTTCTCCTCGGCGTCTCGAGCGTGGCGATCGTCGTCGTCACGCTGAGCGGCCTCGCGGTCAACCTGCGCGATCGGAGCAACGCGGCCCGGGTGCGGTTGAGCGAGCAGACGGAGCGGCTCGCCACCGCGGCGGCCCCGTTGCTGCTCGACTCGCTGGTGGTCGGCGACCTGGCGCGCGCGGAGCAGACGCTACGGAACCTGAACGCGGACTCGGTGTGGAGCCTCGTGACCCTCTACGAGAGCGACGGGAGCCGGCTCATCTTCGACGCCTCCCCGCAGAACCCCCGCCGCTCCGAGGCGCCCCGCTGGGTCAAGCACCTCGTGCCGGTGACGCTCGAGGAACACCGCGTGCCGATCACGGCGCCGCCGGTGGTCTACGGCGTGCTCGCGGTCACCCCCTCGGTGCAGAGCCTGGAGAGCGAGCTCTGGGCCGAGATCCGCACCATGATCGCGGTGACCGGCGTGCTGCTGGTGACCCTGCTCGGCCTCACCCACGTGATCCTGCTCCTCGGCCTCCGCCCGGTGCGCGCCCTCGCCGAGAGCGCGGCGCGGCTCGGGAGCGGCGACCTCACCGCCCGGATGCCGGAGACCAAGCTGAGCGAGATGGCCCCCACCGTGCGCGCCTTCAACTCGATGGCGGCCAGCCTCGAGCAGGCCCTGCACGAGGCCCGCACCCGCGAAGGCCGGCTGGAGAGCCTCGTCGAGATCAGCGGCGAGCTGTCCCGGATGCAGGAGCTCGACTCCCTCCTCGGCCGGATCGCCGACGCGTGCGGGCGGCTCGTCAATACCGACTGGGTAGGCTTCCGCCTGGTGGATGGCGACGAGCTGGTCGTCGCGGGCACGCTCGACGGCACGCGCATGCAGGTGAAGCCGCGGATCAAGATCGGCGAGAGCCTGGCCGGCCGCGTCGCGAGCACCGGGCGGGCCCTGCTGCTCCGGGACCCCGCCAACCATCCCGATCTGGACCCCGAGCACGCGGCCACGATGCGGCGCCTGGGCTACCGCGGGCTCCTCACGGTGCCGGCCAAGATCGGCGATCGCGTGGTCGGCGTGCTGAGCTTCCTCACCACCCGCGAGGAGGGGTTCTCGGCGGAGGACATGGCCATCGCCACCGCCTTCGCGTCCCACGCCGCGATCGCGCTCGAGAACAGCCGCCTGCTGCTCGAGTCCCGGCGCGCCTACGACGAGCTGGCCGAGACCCAGGGCCAGCTCGAGCAGGCCCAGAAGATGGACGCGGTCGGCCGGCTCGCAGGCGGGGTCGCGCACGACTTCAACAACCTGCTCACCGTCATCCTCGGGCGCACCGACATCCTGCTGCACCCGCTGAAGCCCGAGGACCCGATGCGGCGCGGCATCGAGCTGATCCAGCGCACCGCCGGCCGCGCCGCCGACCTCACGCGCCAGCTCCTCGCCTTCAGCCGCAAGCAGGTGCTCGAGCCCGTCGTCCTCGACCTGGGCGCGGTGACCACGGACATGAAGGACATGCTTGGGCGCCTGATCGGCGAGGACATCGCGCTCCTGACCAACCCGACGCCGGGGCTCGGCCGCGTGAAGGCCGACCGCGGCCAGATCGAGCAGGTGATCATGAACCTGGCGGTCAACGCGCGCGACGCCATGCCCCAGGGCGGCCGCCTCATCGTCGAGACCGCGAACATCGACCTCGACGACGAGTACGTGCGGCGGCACGTGGGGGCGCGGCCGGGGCCCCATGTCATGCTCGCGGTCTCCGATACCGGCACCGGCATCCCGCACGAGATCCAGTCCCAGATCTTTGAGCCGTTTTTCACGACCAAAGAGCAGGGGAAGGGCACCGGGCTGGGCCTCGCCACCGTGTACGGGATCGTCAAGCAGAGCGGCGGCTACATCGAGGTGGACAGCGAGCCGGGTCAGGGCACGACGTTCCGGGTCTACCTGCCGCGCCTCGACGCGGAGCCGGCGCCGGTGGACCGGAGCGCGCGGCCGGCCGCGGCCGCGGGGGGCACCGAGACCATCCTGCTCGTGGAGGACGAGGAGGGCGTGCGCGAGCTCGCGCGCGACATCCTCCGGGCCAGCGGCTACACGGTGCTCGAGGCGCGCAACGGCCCCGAGGCCCTCCTGCTCTGCGAGCGGCACCAGGGCCCGCTCGAAATGCTGCTCACCGACGTGGTCATGCCCCGCATGAGCGGCCGCGAGCTGGCCGAGCGCCTGGCCCCGCTGCGGCCCGACCTGAGCGTGCTCTACATGTCCGGCTACACCGACGACGCGGTCATCCGCCACGGCGTGCTGGGCGCGGGCACCGCGTTCCTGCAGAAGCCGTTCACGCCGGCCGCCCTCGTCCTGCGCGTCCGCGAGACGCTCGATCTCACGGCCGCGTCGCACCCCGCCTGAGCGCGTCCGAGTAAGCTCCGTTCGAGCGCTGGCTTCGCCGGCGCAACCCCTTATGGGGGAGGCTCGGAGGGGGCCGCCTTTCTTAGACTTCAGAAGGCGCCCCCTTCGATGAACCTAGAGCCCCCGCCCCACCGCCTCCGCCACCGGCCGGAGCTCGCGCATGAGCTGCGCGAACTTCGACGGCTTGAGCGACTGCGGCCCGTCCGAGAGCGCCTCCTCCGGCCGCGGGTGCACCTCGATGATGAGCCCGTCCGCCCCGCACGCCACCGCGGCCTTGGCCATCGGCGCCACCAGGTCCCAGTGCCCGGTCCCGTGCGAGGGATCCACGACGACCGGCAGGTGGCAGAGCTTCTTGAGCACCGGTACCGCATTCAGATCCAGCGTGAACCGCGTCGAGGTCTCGAAGGTGCGGATGCCGCGCTCGCACAGGATCACGTCGGGATTGCCCGCGGAGAGGATGTACTCGGCGGAGAGCAGGAACTCCTGGATGGTGGTCGCCATGCCCCGCTTGAGCAGCACCGGCTTGCCGATCTCCCCGACCCGGCGCAGCAGGGTGAAGTTCTGGATATTCCGCGCCCCGATCTGGAGGATGTCGCTGTACTCCGCCACCACCTCCACGCTCTCCGTCTCGAGCACCTCGGTGACCACCGGCAGTCCGGTCCGCTTGCGCGCCTCCGCCAGGTAGCGGAGTCCCTCCTCCTTCAGCCCCTGGAAGGCGTAGGGCGAGGTGCGCGGCTTGTAGGCCCCGCCCCGCAGGATCTTGGCTCCCGATCCCTTGACCGCCTCCGCCACCTCGAGCATCTGCGCCTCGGATTCGACCGAGCAGGGCCCCGCCATCACCACCACGTCGCGGCCGCCCACCGTGACCCCATTGATGCGCACCTCGCTCGACTCGCGGCGCACCTCGCGGCTGGCCAGCTTGAACGGCTGCTGCACCGGCATGACCGACTCGACCGTCTCCAGCGCCTCCAGCAGGCGGAGGTCCGGCCGGCCGCGCTCCTCGCCGACCGCGGCCACGATGGTCTTGAACTCGCCGCGGATGACGTGGGGGCCGTAGCCCATCTCGGTGATGCGGCGGCACACGTCGTTGACGTCGGCGTCGCTGACGCCGGACTTGAGCACGATGATCATGTGAATCCTCCCCCTGTGTTGGCTGCGCTTTGCTTCTTTAAACTCTTCATCTGCGGGGGCCCAGAAATGGCCCCCGCACTCCCCCGCTCCGTTGTCGACCGCTTACTTCTTCAGGCTCTTCAACTGCGGGGGCCCAGACATGGCCCCCGCACTCCCCCAGGAAACAGAAACGCCGCGGGCCGGTTGGCCCGCGGCGTTTATCTTTTGTCTGGCGCCACGGGCCGGTTCGTCCGCCCGTGGCTCCCTTACGTTCAGCTCATGGGAGCCAGGAGGCGGACGGGGGAAAGTAAAAATACGACCGCCACGCGCAGTGGCGGTGCGTCGTCATCCCGGTTCCCGTCGTGCTCACTGGCTCGAATTCCTCCAAAGTGGGCCGAGTCTACGAGTCCGGCTTCTCCCTGTCAAGCTCCCCGTTAGCCCCCTCACCGCGGGCCGGGCGGCGGCCGTGGAACCAGCCCGTGATCCGGTGGCGGTAGTAGTAGAGTGGCAGGGCCACTGCCACC